>Ga0208297_1001270_pt1 | contig 26431 bp, 17 predicted proteins | sample LMS_cellobiose_e_FD_187367 | JGI IMG/M metagenome (GOLD analysis project Ga0208297, IMG submission 187367) | Rumen-fistulated moose microbial communities from Alaska, USA - LMS_cellobiose_enrichment (SPAdes) (version 2) | ecosystem: Host-associated > Mammals > Digestive system > Stomach > Rumen... | reverse complement strand
CACAGCCTGTTTTTAAATTATTATAGAGTTCTTCCGCTTTTGGAATTTTCTTATTTAAATATTTGACTAATTTACTGTATTCATCTCTTTTTCGTTCATTGTCCGATGTATGAAAAAAATCACCAACCGAATCCCAGAAATACATCTTATACCTCCTTCATTCCTATGTTATTAATCCGCTCTATTTCATTTTGCTTTATCCAAGCATATACAGTCTTGTTGTAAATTTTGAAAAAAGCTGCAATAGGAAAGGATTTTTTATCGCCATCCCCTTCCTGCTGCAGCCTCTTTACAATTGGATTCCTATAATTTTAGCCTGTCAGCTATTGCCTTATCTGTCTCCTCCAACGTAGTTGCAGTTTCTGTTAACTGTGTTTGAATTCCAGTAAGGATCTGAGGCATCGTCTTGTCCAGAACCGGCCATAAGTCGTAAGTAAATCCGCTGATAAATGCAGATTGAGCAGCACCTTCCCAATTCGTTGCAATTTCATTGATTTTTGCATTTAATGCATTTGCATCTGCTGTCATTGCGTCCTGTTTCTGTTTAATAAAATTCGCTGCCTCTCTTAGTTCTTCTGGTGTAATTCTAATGGTTCCTGCCATTTTTTTATCCCCTTTCGATTTGTATGATTTTATGTTAATTCTCTTATTTTAAAAGAATTAATATCTAATTAATCTAAGTCACGATATTTTTTATCTGTGTTTTATATACCATAACTTAACTTTTGTTTAAGCTTTTGTATAAGTTTTTATTTAATTTATGTTTTTTACTTACAGAAACAATATGACATTTATTTTTGTTTATAGTATCTTTTTAAGGGTTTTTAAAATATAAATATACACTTTCTATAAAAACTTCGTTTACTGAAACCGAACCTTCTTTTAACTAAAGCAAAATCCCTTTCCATATTTACTACTATCCAATCAGTAATTATAAGCAGGATTGTGATACATTCCCAGACAGAGTTTTTTATAAAATTACACAATTTATTACATAAAAAAACTGACCTCCTAATTGTTAGATTTTAAGTTCTAACTTTTGGGGGTCAGTTCACTTTAAAACAGCTATTTCATTCTATATACTAGATTTTATAACATCTTACCATTCTTCTTCCTTCGTTACTACTACTTTAACTGTAGCTGACTGGCTTCCGCACTTTATGGTAATGTTTGCTTTTCCGGCTTTCAGTGGTGTATATTCCCATCTTTCCTCTTCTTCATTATATACAACCTTTAAAACCTCCGGTTTATCAGACTCAATGGTAACCTTATCGGTTGTATCCCAAGGATCCAGTTCATAATTAATTTCAAAATATTCATCACCAATATAAGTAGATAATTCTTCTTCCGAATCAACAGTTATAGCCTTGCAGGGAGCTTCTGCAACTACAATAGAAACTGTACCAATAACAGTTCCTTGTTCTGAGCCTTCTTTTACAGTAACTTCTGCGGTTCCGGCTTTATTTCCATAGATATATAAACTGCTGTCGTCTTGTTTTAACAATAATACATTGTTATCCTGATTTGCTTCATCATAACCCTTTATCTCAAAATAATAACCGGTGTTTTCTTTCCCATAATTAACCAATGATAAAGCATTAATAGAATCACCTAATAACATTTCCTGTTTGCCTTCTGCAACACTGGTCTCTTTTATAACAACTTTGAAGCTTCCAAGTGTTCTGGACTTTTTGTTGTAAGTTTCTTTCACTGTTATGGTATAAGTACCGGCTTTTTTTGCCTCGAACTGATATCCGTAAATATAACGATCAGCTATAAAGCTTTTCAGAACATCCTGATATTCCTGATTATCTGTAACATCTTTTATATTGGAAGAACTATATTTCACTTCTTTTATTGTAAAATCATTACTACTGGAGGTCAGTGTATAAACTGCATTGGGATTGCGATATTCAATACTGTATAAACTGCTGGAGGAACTATAATATCCTGCAAGATCAAAGCCACCTTTTCCTACGGCAAATTCACTATCGGAATCACTTACCAGGGTTGCATTTTTTACTGTGACTTTACATTTTCCAACTGTTGTTTTTTTGCTTTTGTAAGTCTGTACACAGGTTATTGTTGCACTTCCTGCTTTCACACCGGTGAGGTCTCCACCAGTTTTACCTATCTTAACAACTTTGGTATTGCTGGAGGTAAACTGATATGTTGCACCCTTCAGTGCGTTTTTAACTGTAAGTTTTTGCGGGCTTTCTATTTCCCAGTAATTCTTAATATAATATACCTTGTTTGTCATTTTGCCAACCGGTATTGTTAGACTGGTTGTACTTATTGTTGTTTTTTTCGTGGCTGCCTCTGCTACAACCCCAGGCATGGCAAGATTCCCTATAACCAGTGCACAGCAAAATACCATTAATACTAAAAGTTGCGTGATTTTCATCTTCTGCATTTTCATAAATCCTCTCCTTTGTTGTTAATAATTATCATATTATGTAAAAAATACTAATATTACCTCAATTAGTTTACCAAATTTCTGACAAATGTCAAGAATATTATACTTTATTTTCATTTTTTTACATCTCAGTTATAGCCATCATACTTTCTTACTTAATTTATCAATATATTACCCGCCTCCATCAACATTTTAATAATCGGTGATATCTATTAAGTTTATCATATGAACATTTTGATTGTGACCTGTCCCGTTAATATCACCGGGTCAAGTTTCATGTTGCTGTTTTATTATTTGCTCTTTTCCGCATTGCCTTCAGTGTTAAATTTGCTGGTCGTCTAGTTCATCCAAAGTAAAAGTAACCTCACCGGTATTTCCCATCTTGCCTCAAACCATTAGATGTCGAAAGCATCTAATGGTTTGCAGGTAATCAAATCGATAAGCAATATAAATTTGAGCATTTGTTCCAATTTTTGTCAATATAATTTTTGTTTGTTTTCTTAAATTGGTTTTCATATATAATATGATTAATTTTTTATTTTTTAGGCATATATTTTATTCTTGAAATGGAATATTTTATAACACCAAGACTGCTTATTAAAAAGTGATCTTTTAATTTGAAAAACATATATAACTATAGTAACAATAAATTAATTACTTTTATCAATAACCTAATCCTTAAGTTGATTATCATTATAAATAAAATATGGTTTGATTTTTTCTTCGCGGCTTTTATTTAAACGATAAGCCTTTAATTCTTGAAAAATCTTTGTTTCTTCTATTCTTACATCATTTTCACTTACTGCATTATCATTTACGGAAACTATAGAAATAACATCAGAATCAGTTTCTTTTTGTGTTTCAATAGCTAGTTCAGCGGTATTTTCTGTTTTAGCTGTAAGTCTGTATTTATCGTATTTTGTAGTGTAATCTTTATCAACAGCTTTATGTAAATCTAAATAAGATTGAGCCCATAACAGCATTTTTTCATCTGATACTGCCAGCTCTTTCGAACTTTCATACATATCCTTAATATACTTAACTAATTGATCCGCTCGTATTACTTTTTCTTTTACTTCCTTCTGTGCGTATTTTGCATTAAGTACAGTTTTAGGATTAGCCAAAACTATTGATATCTTCAAAATATTTTTCAGCCATTATTTTTGTTAATATGTTATTTTTACTGTTAACCCTGATCTTTTTCATCAATTCAAGATGCCGTTGATTTTGTGTAATCGGAGAATAAATGCCTTCTTTTTTCTTTTTTCCTCCAAACTCTGTGGTACGTATAAAATCTCCCACATTATTAATTTCAATATTTCCATAAAGATTTTTACATTCCAATACAAAACATAGTTTTCTGGTAAAAACAAGATAATCAATTTGTGCACTTAAATCACCTAGTTCCAGGTAAACATCGTGTAAAATATACATTGGCATATGACAATTTTTTAGCTCGAATGCTATATTTGCTTCACCTGCTATTCCGTATTCAAGACTCTTTAAATCTTGTTTCAGTAATAACTGCCCTTCTTCATTTAATTCCGGTTCTAAGTTTTTTAGTTTTTCCAGCTGTGAATCTATATTACTGTTTTCCTTTAGAAAGACCGGTTCTTTCAAATTATTAAATAATCCCATAGTATCCCCCTGTCATGTAATAAATTTAATTCAGCTTATAGCAATAATCTTACCTTGGGTTACGCATTGTTTTGCAAAATGCCGTAAATAACACAGCCTCCATAACTAATATGATTAAAATTTATTTTTTTTTGTTATTTTTAATATTTTTTATAAGTTTATTTTTGGAATTTAACAGAATCTAAACAAAAAAACATCAAGAACTAATTTAATTGTTCCTGATGTTTTTTCTGTTTACTATCGCCCCACAATAACTGCAGTCTCGAAGAATTAAGGCAGATGAAAATTCGGTCTGTCACTTGATTTGAAAAAGTTCACACTGTTCCAGTTCTTCAATGGAATCTAATAATTTAACATGATATGCTAATTCCCCCGATTTCTGTCATTGCTTATTTCTGATACCCCATGGGATTATTTTTCTGCCATCTCCAGGCATCTTCACACATGTCATGTAAGTTCTTTTTGGCAGTCCAGTTCAGTTCCTCTTCTGCAAGTGCAGCATCTGCATAACAGGTTGCGATATCTCCAGGCCTTCTTTCCTTAAGAACATATGGAATCTCTTTACCACAAACTTCACTAAAGGCACGGAGCATTTCCAATACACTATAACCTCTTCCAGTTCCAAGGTTATAGGCTTGTATACCCGGCTTCTCCGCCAGCTTTTCCACAGCTTTTACATGCCCCTGTGCCAGATCCACTACATGAATATAATCACGTACACCGCTTCCATCCGGTGTAGGATAATCTGTCCCAAATACCCCTACTGCTTCCAACTTTCCGGCAGCAGTCTGGGTTATATAAGGGACCAGATTATTGGGGATTCCTTTGGGGTCTTCACCGATCAAACCACTTTGATGTGCTCCAATGGGGTTAAAATATCTGAGAAGTATTATATTCCAAGCTGAATCTGACACGTAGAGATCACGGAATATCTCCTCCAGCATGAGTTTGGTTCTGCCATAGGGATTGGTCACTGACAGAGGAAAATCTTCTTTGATGGGGACTGTTATCGGATTGCCATATACTGTAGCGGAGGAACTGAATACTATATTTTTCACACCATAGTTTCTCATTACCTCTAAAAGTACCAACGTACCGGTTATATTATTCTGATAATACTCCAAGGGCTTATAAACAGATTCACCCACTGCCTTTAATCCGGCGAAATGAATTACTGTTTCAATCTTTTCCTGTTCGAATACCTGCCTCAGTTTATCCCTGTCGGTCAGATCAACAAGATAGAATTTCAGCTCTTTTCCGGTAATTGCTTCTACCCTTCGAAGTGCTTCTCCACTGGAATTGCAAAGATTATCCACAACTACTATATCATAACCTGAATCCAACAGTTCAACGCAGGTATGACTCCCAATATACCCGGCTCCGCCGGTTACCAATATCGACATCGTTTCTGCTTCCCTTCTGCTTCTCATTTACATTCATTTTTTCGTGCTATTTCATATATACATCATAACACATATAATCATATTATTCACGGTATTCTATTCATAATGCCTTTATTTATAGCTTTATATTAAAAGCTAATAAGATGCAGCTTCTTTATATAACTCAAGCCACCGGCTCCAGGTATCCCTCGGCCAAGTGGCTGATTCTCTTGTTAATCTGGAAGTATATTATTGTTTGGAGGCCAGAAATTCGTCCATTTGGCGTTGTATTTCTGCAATTTATTAATCATTTGTGAGTATTTATTTTAGTGTATAGCTTGTAAGCCTGTCGGAGTTTGGAAGCCTGCTGACAGTGCTCCAATTGCTGTCTACATCCTTAAAGCCGATACGAAAAGTACTTGTCAGGTTGCCCATAGCAGACCTTGCAATCCTAACTTCATAAACAGAGGTATTACTTGATACTGCAACATTAGAAGCCCCAAGATTGTTCCAGCTCCATACACTGTTATTGTCTGGATGGCTATATAAATTTCCCAATTCAATCAAATAATCACTGCCGGAATTAGTCCAGGTTTCATCAATATAACCGGTAGAAGAATTGTTATCGCTATTTAAGTAGATCTGACCATTTGGCCCCAAGTTACTTCCCTGTATACAGATATAAATATAATCTGAATCATTGGTTACCTTAAGGCTGGTTGCACCTTGTCCCCCAGCAGTTACTGCAGCGGTGATATTACTCCAGTCTGAGGAACTCCCATCTATTGTTATTGTGCCAGGTGCCGGGGTCGTGGTTGGGGTCGGTGTTACTGTAGGTGTTGGGGTCGCGGTTGGGGTCTGCGTCAATGTCGGTGTCGGGGTCGGTATCACTGTTGGTGTTACTGTACCACCAACGGTAAAGGTTCCCAAATCCAACCATCCGTCTGCATTCTGCCCTGAATTAGCAAATCCAAGCTTATTACCATTAACAAGTGGATTTACGACTTTAATACAAATATTGTAAGACCCTGCTGCAAGGGAAGGGCTTGTTATGGTATACTCAAGTGTTTTTATAGAACCGTCTGCCGGTATGGTATTTAAATCCCAGGTCGTAGTCCAGCTCTTTACCAGCGCTCCATTCTGCTTAACTCCAATCTTTACCGGCCACATAGTATGATCATAGTAGAAAGGAGCAATTCCGATATTCGTAATTTCAATTCCCAAATAAAGTGGGGCAGAGGTTGATAAATTGTCATAATAAGCTGTTTTTACTCGAAAATCATAACCTAACTGCTTAGCAGCTGTTTTGGCATTTGTTAAGGTGTTTCCGCTATAATACTTCATCTGATCGCACATCAGCCAGGTGGGATGGGCTTCGCTCAGGCAGGCAGCCCAACTTTGGCTTGTGGAGCCCTGCCAGGTTGTTCCGGAAAAGATGGTATTTTGATCCGGCGGATATATTTCACCGCCAATGGTGTTAGTCTTCCATTTATTCCGCTGGTTTAAGTCTATCAACTTCTGTCCATAACTCCAGCTCTGACCTCCCTTAGCCGCTGATAAGGTTGCATAGCCAAAGGAATCATCGTGGTATCCAATGTTTGCACTGGCATTTGGAACCCCGGACTTCGGTTCTCTGACGCAAAGCTGAGTTTTATTAAAATACGAATCGAAAGCCGTCAGAACCTCCGTGTACACTGTATTTGAAATATTCCAGTTTGCTTTGCCATCAGAGGTATCCTCATCATACGGCCAGTTATGCCACTCCCCCCAGAACCCCAAAAGCCCCAAAGTTATATATCCGATGCGTGGGTCTCCATCATATTCCGTACCAAAGGCCTTGATAAAATTCTGCATCGAAGTACGAAAGGTTTGATTTTCATAATCAGGACTAAAACCTGCTCCGCCTAAATCCGTTGGTTCATTATAATAGCGCATGGTGAGTCCGCCATCAATCAGGAACTGTGGTACACCGGTGGTCTCTCCCGGATAATCATAGTAAAAGCGAAATATTGCCTGCTGACCTCGTCCCGCTATTGTATCCAGCCGGCTCTCAAGAGCAAACCAATTAAAGGTATTCATGCCCGTCTGAACCTCACGAACTGAAATATAAAACCATTCAAGGCTATGAGGAAATGTTGTTGTGCTATAATCAAAAGGTACAAATCCCTTTAAAGGATTGTTATCAAAAGAAGCTGCCGGACTAATTGCATGAGCAGTATGACCTGCTGTACTGGCCAGGGCGGGATCCGTGGATTTATACATAATAAATACTCCTATTATCAGAGAAAGTGATAGAGTTAATGCTACGACTTTTTTTACAACCATACGTTATCCTCCTTCTCAGTTTTTTGTGCTGTCTCCTGGTATATCCTGTGTTAATTTTCAGGATAGATACAGCCCCTTCCGGCCATACAGCATTTTTTTCTGGATTTCTTTTTCGATACATTCCCCCAACCTCCAACAAACTATAATATTTATAAGGTACCCAACTCAAACACTCGCTGCCCTTTTCGGTAAATATGAATTAATTATAAATGGGTACTATATTTCTTATTATATACCTTTCTTTTTTTATAATATCATCGAAGGTTGTATATTCCAGTCAATTTTTTTAATTTTGGATTCCTTATGGCAAAAGGGCATTATATTGATAATGATTATTATTTACTTTATTATATTGTTGTGGTATTCTATCATTAATCCTAATAGTTTATCTAGAAAAAGCAAGATTGATTTCATTCAGAGGAGGTTATATTATGTCCATTTCTTTTGAAGCATTACTGTCACAAACCGAATCACGCAACATTATAAAAATTCCTATGTCTTCAAGCGTACAGCTCCCCTCCAGAGGTATGGTCATGATAAAAGGGACTATGAAGGATGTAGCATTTACAGCTCCTTTGGAACCTGACGGTAGAGGCAGCCATTGGTTTGAAGTAAGTGACGAATTATGTAAAGCTGCAGGAATACTAATTGGCCAGACTGTGTCTCTTATAATAGAATCTACCGACGAATGGCTCGAACCGGAGCTTCCACAAGACATAATGGATGCAGTCATCAAGGCAGGACTTATCCGCCAATGGAATGCTATTACCATAAAGGCACGATGGGAATGGCTTCGTTGGATACGTTCAACGAAAAATCCGGTTACCAGACAGAAACGAATTGACGTAGCATGCTCTAAATTACAAAAAGGTGATAAAAGGCCATGCTGCTTTGACAGTACCCGCTGTACAATAACAGATGTTTCGAAATCCGGCGTACTTTTATGACCGGGTTCTGTCTTTCACGGCTATTTCATTTACCTTAGTTTTTTATTATTAACAGGAAGCTCAAAAGACACCTGCGTTCCATTGCCTTTCTCACTGATGACTTTCAATTCTGTGTTATACATCATTTTCAGCCGCTGGTTTATATTCCATATACCTATTCCCCGCTCTTTCGTAGTAACCGTCAGCAATTCTTTTGACTTTATTTCATCCATTCCGACACCATCGTCCTTAATAGTAAATACTACCTTTTCCTCCTGGCGTTTTATAGAGATCTTCACCGTCCCTCCTACTATCTTAGCCATTACGCCATGCCTTACTGCATTTTCAACCAACGGCTGCAATATTAAGGGAGGTATGGGAATATCAAGGTTCTCAAGGTTTTCATCAAAATCGTACTCAATCTGTAAACGCTCACCAAAACGTGTTTTCTCTATATATAAATAAGCTTCCAGTAATTCCTGCTCTCTGGCAAGAGTTGAGATTCCATCAATCCGTTTAAAATCAAAGCTGTGGCGCAGATACTGTGCAAGCTCCACAACTACTTCCTCTGCCTTTTCCGGTGACGACACACATAAGGAAGCGATGGAATTGAGGGCATTGTATAGAAAATGTGGATTTATCTGTGCACGTAAAAAAGCAATTTCAGCTTCCTGCGTCCTTTTAACAGAGCTTTTAAGATTATTAAGCGCAGAAAAATACTGCATGGATAATAACAGAATCATTACCAACGCAAACATCATAATAAAAACCTGTGAAAATCCGGAGCTAGTCTTAAATCCCAGGGAAAATAGTATTGCATCCGCAGAATACAGATTTACAGACAGTATGGCAATAAAGAGCAGCAAGCCTTCAGCATTTTTAATGTATAAAAAGACCGCTCTTACCAATAATGCCAATAAAATCAGTGTATTACAGGCCATTACAAGCAGGTGGATCTTATAATAAACATAAATCGGCAGTACCACCACCGCTGCCAGATAAGCTCCGTATAAAAAAGAAATTACCCTGGCAAAACGAGGCGGCAATAACCCTTTCTTAAATTTATGGAAGATCCATAGCATTACAATAAAATTCGCAGATAAAAAGAAATCCTTCATCTTAAATACAAGGGTAAAGGGGATATCCGGCAGCAAAAGTAACAGTGGGCGTTGGTCCGCCAAGCCATTGCCAATTGCAAACAAAAAGCAAAAAAGCGCAAAAAGCGGCATTAAATATTCTCTGACACCGCCTGCCCAGGCAACACCAAAGAAAATCAAATGCAGTAAAGCAATGGTCAAAAGAATTGCAAAAACAGCCAGAGCAAGCAGATTATTTTTTTGGAACTGATGCAGCATAGCCGACTCACTGCCAAGTTCAAGGGAAACCGGTATTCCGGAATTCATATATTCATAATTGGCAACCTGTACAATGATTTCAATCCTGCTGCTGTTACAGCTGAAAAAGCCCAGCTGGGGCGTATTCCCGGACTTGTAATCCGCTGCCTGTCCTGCCGGTTTTCCATCACTGAGCAGTTCCTGATTATTTACATATATTTTACTGGAAAAGCGGGCATTTCCTTTTTTCAGGCCAAGTACTCCATGAAAGGGGATGTCCTCTACCACCAGTCGATAGGTGGCATATCCAAAAACAGGGACTTCTTTCTTGTCAAAGACCTTTCCGTTCCATAAACCCGGAACTGTCATATAACCGTCAGGTTCCGGTCTTGCTTTCTTCTGAGCCGAAAAATCCTCCGGTGTCAGAAGCTGATTCCAATAGAATTCCCATTCACCATCCAGCGGAAGTATTTTCATGTGCTCCATATTCCAATCTGCAAGTTCCAGCCTGCCTTTAACAGCCTGCAGATTTCTGCTCTTTCCTTGTTTTTGCTCAGGCATTGATAATAATAGCATGGAAATGAATACAACTATTATCAGCATAACGATCGAAACCCTTTTAACCAAATTGTTACCTCCATATAAATCTATTAGTACTGTATTGCGTAAATTTCGTTTATTTTCAGTGCCTGATATTTGCGCTGAAGCAAGGCCGGAGGAAAGGCTCAGCGGTCCTGGCAAATTCATTATATCAGATACTTTGTTGCAGTGATATTGCAAATACGACATTCTGCAACATTTTACACAAAAAGAGCCTTCTGCTGCAGGTAGCAAAAGGCTCTTACCATTTTTATTTATTCATTCCTGATCTGATTATTTTCCATGCCTGGATAAGAACAGAGGGAATAATAGCAAGTCCATAGATCATACCCATCTGATAGTTTGACAGTTTCGCAATTTCAAAAAGATTCTGCAGGAACGGAACAAACAATACAAGATTAAGGAAAATAATACCCGCTAAGAAAGCAAACAGGCTGTAGATGTTCTTCTTAAACCCTATAGCAAAGATAGAAAGCTTGCTTCTGCAGTTAAATCCGTGGAAAAGTCTTGCGAGACACAGTGTAGCAAATGCCATGGTACTGGCAACCGCTTCTCCGCCCCCGGAAAGTCCTATATGAAAGGCAATCAGGGTACAAGCAGCAATTAATCCACCCTGCACCAAAAGCTTTGTCATAAATTCCCTGGAAAGGATACCTGCTTTGGGATCTCTGGGTTTCTCGTCCAATAGATTCGCTTCCGGTGGTTCCATACCGATTGCAATGGCTGGCAGGGAGTCTGTCAACAGGTTGATAAACAACAGATGTACTGCATGGAAAGGTACAGGAAGTGCAAGAATGCTTGTATAGAGTACACTTAGTATACCTGCCATATTTCCTGAAAGCAGGAACTGAATCGCATTCTTAATATTTCTGAATACATTTCGTCCATTTGCTACTGCTTTAATAATGGTTGCAAAATTGTCATCGGATAATATCATAGCTGCTGCATCTTTTGATACTTCAGTTCCTGTAATACCCATGGCAATACCGATATCCGCTTTTTTAAGAGCAGGAGCATCGTTGACACCATCACCTGTCATGGCAACGATATTTCCTTTATTCTGCCATGCATTAACGATTCTGATTTTATTTTCCGGTGAAACTCTGGCGTATACAGATACGGAGGAAACTTTATTGTTAAGCTCTTCTTCTGAGAGTGCATCCAGTTCAACGCCTGTAAGTGCTATGTCACCTTCCTCATAAATACCGATCTGCTTCGCAATAGCAACTGCTGTCAGCTTATGATCACCGGTAATCATAACCGGCCGTATACCCGCTCTTTTCGCATCGGCAACAGCCATCTGTGACTCAACTCTCGGAGGATCTACCATGGAAATCAATCCAAGGAAAGTAAAGCCGTCTTCGCTTTCCAATTTCAGTGCATGCCCTTCTTCAACTTCTTTATAGGCAAATGCCAGTACACGAAGTCCTTCTTCGGAGAACTCACGGTTCTTATTAAGTATCTTCTCTCTGTCTGCTTCGGTTATTTCCCTGATACCATCATTGGTTCGGATACTTACTGTCCTGCTAAGGAGCTCATCCAGGGCACCTTTGGTCAATAAAGTCGGTACACTGTGCAGTTCATAAATGGTACTCATTAGCTTTCTCTCTGAGTCAAAGGGAATCTCATCGATTCTTGGCATCATATTACGGATTTCATCATCCAATAGCTGAATCTTTCTTGCCATTTCAAGAAGTGCATATTCTGTGGGATCGCCGATTGCAACACCATTATGGATAGAGGCATCATTTGTCAGGATTGCATCATAAAGAAGATATCGATGCAGCTGATTCTTAAGGTTAAGTTCATTTACATTTAAAGTTTCTTCTCCAATGTAAATCTGCTGAACGGTCATTTTATTCTGAGTAAGGGTTCCTGTTTTATCAGAGCAGATTACAGATACAGAGCCAAGACTTTCCACTGCCTTTAATTCTTTGATAATCGCACTTTCCTTGGCCATTTTCTGCGTTCCCATAGCCTGAACGATGGTAACAATGGAACTTAACGCTTCCGGAATTGCTGCTACCGCAAGAGCCACAGCAAACATAAGAGAATCTAACAAGGGTACATCTCGTATCATACTAAGTACAAATACAATGGCGCTGATTATCATGATTACGATAGCCAGTTTACTGCTGAAATTATCAAGACTTACCTGAAGAGGTGTTTTCTTTTCCTTGGTGTCATTCATAAGAGCGGCTATTTTACCGATTTCGGTATTCATACCGGTATCTGTTACTAACACCACCGCTCTTCCATAGGTTATTAAGCTTCCCGAAAATACCAGATTCACTCTGTCGCCAAGGGGAACCTCTTCCTCCAGTGTAATATCATTTTTATCTACATTGGTGGATTCTCCGGTCAGAGAGCTTTCATTTACCTGAAGAGAATAATTATTCAGAATTCTTCCGTCCGCAACAACCATATCGCCGGCTTCCAGCATAAGTATGTCACCTGGCACCACTTCCTTTGATGGAACTTCAACTTTCTTCCCGTCTCTTAATACTTTCGCATTAGGCGAAGATAGAGATTTCAGACTTTCCAGGGATTTCTGTGCTTTTTCATGCTGTACGGTTCCAAGTATCGCATTCAGTATAATAACCAGCAGAATTACGATAGTACTTTCTACATTTCCGGATAAACTGGAAATAACCGCAGCAATGATAAGTATTATTACAAGAAGGTCTTTAAACTGTTCAGCGAATACCTGATATACACTCTTCTTCTTTGCTTCAAGAAGAGTATTATCCCCCACTCTGTCCCGTATTTCTACAACCTGTTTCGAGGTAAGACCATCACTGGTTACCTTCATTTCCTTCAGGGCTTCTTCGCCTGATAACTTGTACCATTGCTTCATTCTTTCACTCCTTGTGTATTTTGTAAAAAAAAAGACTTCTAATGGAGGGCAAGAGGATTTCCTTCTTGTCATTTCCATTAAAAGTCTTGTAACCGAAACTTGGCATGCACACCCAGGTTTGTTAATCCGCGACTGTTGGATTGTGCATTAAAACTACTCCCTTTTATCAGAAAAGAATATATATTTTTTTCAATGAATTACATTATATTTTATAAATATTTATGTGTCAACTATGAATAGTAATTTCATTGGAATGGTATTGAATTTCTGTTTTTGAGGAGACAGATTTAGACAAATGTCACAATAGAATATCCCTGTATATTTCTAGTATGTACCAAATGTTATCTGATTATTACATTATCTTCACCTACCGTACGTGCTACATCCACACCATAGGTCGCCATTGCATCCACTGGGTTCGTTCCGGAAACAACGGATTCTACCATAGTCTGAATATGTGCTGAAACTGCAGCATATTTGCTGTCTTTTGGTCTAAAGGAGGCAACGCTCAGGTACTGGGTGGCGGTCTGGATAAAAGGCATGGCAGCATATTTCTGATTACCGGCCATATCGGCCCTTGTACCGATACTCCCCAAAGCCACAATGGCTTCTTCATATACAGCCGGCTCCATTAAATGCTTTATAAATTCCATGGTGAGCTCTTTATTGTCTGACTTTGAAGGAATTGACCAGGCCCAGCCTCCGGCCATTGTAGTGATTCCGGCACCTTCACCATTTCTGGTCGGCATAGGTGCAAACCCCAGGACCCTGCTGTAATCTGTCCAGGGTGATGCACCTGTCTCCAGATAATTACCGGTAATCCAGCTTCCGTCCAGAGAGATGGCAAGTTTACCCTGAGGCAGGTATTCTCTGGCTGATATATTACTCGCCTGGCCATTCAGCACCTTTGATAAAGGTGGTCCATAATCATTTTTATAGATATTATCCAGGAAATTAAGTGTCTCTATTATTCCCTGACTGGATATAATCCATTTGCCTGTGCTTTCATCCAGTAAACCTTCTCCGGTTCCGTAAAGGAGCATTTCGTAAGTCTGCATGGAGGTAGCTTCCCCGGTGGCAACACCGGAATTGCACCAAAAGGGTATTACATCGGGAAGTTCCTCCTTTATGATCTTACAGGCTGTGAGGATATCGTTCCAGCTCTTTGGTTTCCATTCCTCCGGTAAACCTGCCTTTTTAAAGAGTTCCTTGTTATACCACAAACCACGGGTATCCGTATTATAAGGTACGCCATATACCTTCTTATCATTTCCGGTAACACCTTCTTTTAAGGACTCATAATAGGAACCGTCATTCCATGCAGCATAGTCTGTAAGATAATCATCCAGGGCAGTCAGGTAGCCGGCCTCCACATCTGTTGTGAGCTGAAAGGTATCTTCTGCTACCAGATTGGGGGCAGTTTTTTCTGATTGAAGCATAAGAGCGATTTTTGAAAAATAATCTCCTTCACAGGCGGTTATTGGGGCAATGTTAAGCGCAAAACTGTCCTTTTTATTAAAACTGTTATATGCGCTTTGAAGCCATTTCCACAAGGTACTATTTTCACCTTGACCATCATCTCTAAAGGTAACTGTTAAGATTTTTTTACCAGTAAGGTCTTCTTGTATCAATAAGTCATTCGTTTCTGTACTAATGAGAGTAACATTTTTCGCTTTTCCACAGGCGGCAAATGATAGCAGGATTACCACTGCCATTAACAAACACAATGACTTTTTCATATAATCTCTCCTCTTATTCTGCTTATACTTCCGAGTTTAAGGGATAGAAACACAAGGTCTTTCTTCCGTCCGCTGAGCATTTGATATCAGGCCTTCTCTTTCTGCATTCTTCTAAAGCATAGGGACAGCGAGGAGCAAATTTGCAATAGGTTATGGCATACTCTTTATCCTCTGTATCCGGCATGGTAAACTCTTTATCCCATTTTTCTCCCACTCTTGGAACTGCATTCATCAGCAATTGTGTATAGGGGTGTGCAGGATTATCCATAATCTCCTTTGCCGGTCCGTATTCAATCAGGCAGCCCCGATATAAGGCAGCAATATAGTCCGATACATAATAAGCCGTTGAAAGATCATGGGTAACATAGATAAAGGATACCTGATACTTATCTTTTAATTCTTTGAATAAATTAACAATATTCATTTTCATGGATGCATCAATAGCAGCAACGGGCTCATCCGCTATGATAAGCTTCGGTCTGGTAATAAGGGCTCTGGCAATGGACACTCTTTGAAGTTCTCCCCCTGAAAACTGGGTTGGGTATTTGCCTCTTACCACCTCCAGGGACATACCGACACTTTTTAAGATTTCGTCAATCAGGTTTTCTGCTTCTTTATAGTTTTTAGAAATCTTTAAGCGAAGGGCGGTATTAAACAAATAAGTATCCACGGTTTTACGCATGGAAAAGGATTCATAAGGATTCTGAAAGATAGGCTGCACCTCCAGCCTGAACCGAAAAGGATCATAGCCTTTATGATCTTTATAGGAGTTTCCTAAAAGGCGGATATCCCCCTGATCAAAGTCATGCAGGCGCAGAATCATCTTACACAACGTAGACTTACCGCAGCCGGATTCTCCAACAACAGATAAAATAACCGGCTTAACACCTTCAATCTCCAGATTGATATCATTCACAGCATCAATCTTCTTTTTACTGAGCATCCCTCCTATATGGAAGGATTTGCTGACATTTTTAATTTCCAGTAATTTTTCAGACATAATAACCCCTTTCTGACATACCTTAGGGAATTAGATGACAGGCTGCATATCTGCCCGGTTCTACCTGACGAAACAGAGGAACTGTTTTTTTGCATTCTTTCGTGGCTTTTGGACAACGAGGAGCAAACCGGCATCCCTCAGGCGGATTTGTAAGTGCAGGTGGTCTTCCCGGTATACCCGTTTTCTGACTCTTATCCCCTACCCGCGGAAGGGCACCTACCAACATCTCTGTATATGGATGAATAGGCCTTTCAAAGATATCTTCTGTCTTCCCAAGCTCCACCATACTTCCGGAATACATGATTCCCATCCGGTCTGTTACCTGGTAATGCACACCCATATCATGGCTTACAATGACCATGGTATTCCTTAGCTGCTTCTGAAGCCGCATCAGCATCATAAGGATTCCCCGCTGAACAACCACATCAAGAGCAGTTGTCGGTTCATCTGCCAGAACTACCTTAGGTGACATAAAGGTAGCAAGAGCTATAATAACACGCTGTCTCATACCACCGGAGAGCTGAAAGGGATAAGCATTAAGTAAATCCGGGGAAAGGTTCAGCTCTTTCAGATAATCAGCAATTCTCTTTAAAATCTGTTCCTTTGTCTCCTTCTTCTTATCTGCTTTTGGAATAGAATCCAGAAACTGTTTCTTAAGGGGAACAATAGGATTTAGTACACTTTGAGCTGCCTGTGGTACATAAGATATATTATTCCACCAGGTCTTTCTGATACTGCCGGTTTCATAGGAAAAGCCTTTCCCGTCTTTTTCACCGGAGAGTACCAGTTTTCCCGAATCAACCACCAGCGGAAACTCAACAATATCATATAAGGCCTTTAAAAGGGTCGTCTTACCGCAGCCGGATTCCCCCGCTATTCCAAATATTTCATTATCATATATCTCAAAATCCACATCGTTTATGACATGAACCGGTCCGTTTATGGTCGAATACGAGGTGGATAAATGCTCTATTTTTATCATCGCCTACCTTCCTCTCTTCCTGGATAGATAATCATTGTATCCTGTTATCAGCAGGAACAGTCCGATAAACATAACCGCAGTAGTAATAATCGGAGAACCAATCCAGAACCACTGCTTTGTAAAGATTGCGTTACGGTCTCTTGCCCACTGTATCATATTTCCCAGAGAAATCAGATTACCGGGTGAGAGTCCCAGTACTGCAAGGCTCGACTCAGAAGCAATGGCTGCAAGAGTAGCGTTCATAAAGTTAGAAAGCGCCCAGGTAAAAGCGTAGGGAAGTATTTCTGTTACTACAACCTGGACAGTACCTTCACCGGAGAACCAGGCTGTATGAATAAAATCCCTTTCCCTCATAGAAAGGGCCATAGAACGGATCTGCCTGCTTGGCCAGGCCCAGGCAAACATGGCAAGTACCAATGCCATAATAAATACGGTAGAAGTTCCTTTCATAAAGGAGGTCATTAATATCAGGATAGGGAGTGAAGGTATTACGATAAAGGTATCCGTTATAACCGTAAGTACCCTGTCCAGGCAGCCCCCGGAGAAGCCTGCCAGCAGCCCGATAAAAACACCTGCAACCGTACCAATGGCCGCCACAATCAAACCAATCAGGAGTGAATTATGTATTGCTTCAATCAACAACCACAGTACATCCTGTCCCATACTCGTAGTTCCTAATAGGTGCACTGAGGAAGGTTTCAGCTTACCCTGATAGGAATTAAAGGTAAAGGGGTCTGTATGAGGAAGTAAGTAGATAACAAAACCGATCATAAGAAATATTACTGTTAACAATAAGCCTGCTTTCAGACTTATATTTGTATTTTTCCAAAATTTCTTCACATTTCCACCTTCCCTTCTCAATTGTAACGGATACGTGGGTCGATAAAGGGATATATCAAATCCACTAACAGGGTTGCAGTCGCAATTGCTACAATGGAAATCGTTATACAGCCAAGGATCATATTGTAGTCCGACATAAGAATCGCCTTTTGTACCAGAGTACCCACACCCGGATATCCAAATACGATCTCTGTCATGATGGAACCGCCAAATACTCCTCCTAAGCTCATTGCAAGAGCTGTAACCTGTGTCAGTATGGAATTTCTAAATACATAACCTGCTCCTATTCTCCCTTCTGTTATTCCCCTGTAACGGGCAAAAAGAACAAAATCCTCCTCCGAGGTAGTGCCTGCAAGGGATTTCATGGAAATGATCCACCAGCCGGTACCAACTAATAGCATGGATAAAGCTGGAAGAATCGAAGCTTTCAGAAGAGAAAGGAACCAAACCGACGTACTTCCCTGGGTGTTAATGGTAGTCTGTATCGGAAACCATCCCAAAACAAAGGCAAATACGATCTGTAAAACCAGTGCTATGATAAAATAGGGTACCGGATAGATGCAGATTGCAATTCCTTCCAGAATCTTTGAAGAGAGTTTATTTTTACGAAAGCCTGCCAGCAGCCCAATTATATTACCTATAATCCAGGCAATGACTGTGGTAGTTAGGGAAAGAAAAAGTGTATAGGGCAGATACATGCCGATAATTTCACCGACAGGTGTGGGATAACTCATCAATGAGGGACCAAAGTTAAAATGAAACAACCCTTTCCACAAAAATGTACCATATTGCTCCAACAGCGAACCTTCCAGTCCAAACTGGACTCTCAACTGGGAGCGTAGCGCTTCCATCTGAACCGGATCCATCTGCCCGGAACGTGACTGCATCTGACCAATCATATTTTCAACGGGATCGGAGGGAAACATTCGGGGTATAAAAAAAATAAAGGTTATGCCAATCCAGATAGTCAATAAATAGGTTAAAAACCTAAGACCGAAATACTTACGGAATTTCAACGGCTTCACTCCTTTTTTCTAATTTCTCAGCAATTAATAACAAGAGGGTGATTTAAAGCTTTAACTGAAAAATCCGGCAGGCAGATATCAGATATTGAAATCAGCAAAATCAATTCTTATAGGAAACCCTAAAATATCTGATACCTGCTATCTTTTAAGCCAGATTGATAATTTCTTAAAAAACTTGGTTCAACTTATATAGTACCTGGATAAGCTTTATTGTACGGGTGAGATTTCAGTTGTAATATACTTAAAGCAGCTCCACCACCACCAAGGTCCATTATAGGGATTCTCAGCGTTGGGGTAATTATTCCAATAGGTGCTGTTGGTCGGAACAAATTTAACACCTGAATGGAAACCAATAAAAGGAAGTTCCTCAATAGCTATCTTGAAAAATTCGATACCCAGTTCATAGGCTTTCGGGTCATCCGGAGAGAGCTTCGCCAATTTATGAATGATTTCCGTAGCTTCTGCATTGTTCCAGCGGCCTGATTGCCCTGAACCCCTCTCGCCTATAGGCACAATAAGGTCAGCATCCCAGCCGTTAATCTGAGAATAGATATCTTTGGTTATAAAACCGGTCGGCCAATAGCCTGCAATATCAAACTGTCCGGTAGCACCATTGGTATCCCAGGTAGCACTGGATTCACTGACAAGGTTGACTTTAAAACCAAATTTCGTCAGCTGATCATAAGCTGCCTGTGTGCCACGTCCTGCCTGAGCTTCCGTATCTGCCAGATATGTCATGTTAAAGGTAAAAGGTTTGCCATTAAAATACCATCCGTCTTCCTTTTTCTCAAGGCCGGCTTTGAGCAATAGTTTTTCTGCTGCCTGAGGATCATACTTCCAGGAACCTGCGCCGAACATATCCACCAAAACCTCGTGATCTGTGGGTATATCATATCCTTTATCTCTTAGAATACCTGCAATTCTCTCAGCATAACCGGAGTCAAAAGGTTTAACAGCAGTACCATCGCCCAGATCCAGCTCGAAGGTTTCAAGCCAGGGAAGAATAGGCTTTACATACAATTCCTGAGCTGCACTGGTGTTGGTGATGATGGGGAAGGGAGAGGAACGTCCTACACCATCGAATATATTCTGGGATATTTCATCAAAATTCATGGCAAGTGCAATTCCCCAGCGGAAATCTTTATTATCATAAGGTGCTCCTTTTCCCATGGAGAACAGCAAACCCTTTGAACAGGGATCATCACTGGTAGCGTAGGGAAAATCTTTGTACCAGCATGCAATATTGGGATTCTGAGCTGTCATGACTTCAAGCATTTCCGGTGTTACCTCACAAAGAATATCCACTTCATTATTAATAAGACTCATTTGCCGGCTGGTATCATCACCAAGATTTCTGAACCATACATATTTAGCCTTGGGTTCCTTTCCTGTTACCACACCAACCGTACTGGCCTGCCAGTCTTCACGGCGTTCATAAAGTATCCATTTGCCCAGTTCATCATATGCCTTTACAGTATATGGACCGGCAACTACAGGTGCTGAATCCTTAAACTGTGTAACATCTGCTTCCTTGGAGTAGATATGTTCCGGTACGATCCTTAAGTCGTTCCCCCAGATTGTTACCCCAAATCTCTGTGCGAGTCTGGGAAAGGACTCTTTTGTTACAATCTTAACCGTATAATCATCTGTTTTTTCAACAGATTTAAATATTTGATTATAATAAGCATTCTGGCTTATTCCAGTATTCGTCATTATCATGTTAAAGGTGAATACTACGTCATCGGCGGTCAGAGCTTCACCATCGGACCATTTGATTCCCTGACGGATTTTAACAATATGCTCTGTAAAATCAGCATTGGATTGGGGCATGCCGTCTGCCACCTCGCCAAACTGCTCACCCTTTACTGTATCAATTTCCCACATCATAGCTGACATAAGCTGATGTATTCCAAAACCCATCTGGGTTCCCTGCATATAGGAATTGAACTGTCCTGGTGTATCAGTAGGTGACTGACATTCAACAATCAGCGTATCATTTCTTGGCGTACCAACCTCAGTCATTTCTCCTGCCGGTGCCGGCTCGTTCTCATCTTTTGTTTTTGTGTCTGCTTCCTTTGTCACCGCTGCATTCCCGGCATCGGTTTTACTGGCCTTGTTCTGACAGCCTGCAAGCATAAAGGACAAGAGCATTACGATCATTATAAATGCCGTTACCCTGCGTTTTATTTTCTTCATAAAATACCTCCTCTACCCTTAAAGTATTTGTAATCTTGTTACCTTTTCATCTTAAACCTTAAGGTAATCACTTAAAATTCCAAATTTTTAAGAAAGGAGTAAATTATTAATCTAGCTGTCGGATTAATTTTCTATAATTGCTATCCTGACTTTATCCTGAATTACATCTGCTATATTCTGAAGTGAGGGTTCTGTCTCACTTAGCAGCTCAAACACTCCATCGGATATGGCAGCCGAAATATCAAACCATGAATTTAGCGAACTCTTGGCGATTCCATGTTCCTTTTGCTTTTGGATGAAATCCTGGCTGACTGCATATCCATCCTGTGTAAAATCATATTCCACATCCACTTGAACCGGTATGGTTTCGGATTCTTCTGCAATCTTTCTTACTGTGCTTTTCTGGGTGATAAAGTCAAGAAACTTGATGGAAGCTTCATAATCTGCAGTAACTGAGATTCCGATATTTTTACCATGAAACATATAGTTTTCTTTCTTATCATAGGGTACCGCTGCAACTCCAATCTCAAAATCAGTGTTACTTTCTTTGATAACAGACAGTGCACTGAGATTATTGATCATCATTGCAATTTCACCATCCAGAAACTTATTGGTCAGGTCCTCCTGATTCCAGTTGATACATTGTACAGGAAGCAGCTTGTTTCGTTTCAGATAGCGGAGTAACTCAAATACTTTTAAACCGCCTTCACCATTGATTTCTCTGATTGATCCACCTGTAGAATAGAGCAGCTGCAGGTAGACAGCAGTTATTTCTTCCGGTTGTCTTGCTCCGATCCCAATTCCGTAAATACCGACTTTCTGAACCTCTCTGGCAGCGGTCTTTAACTCCTCCCAGGTTTTAGGGACGGAAACCTTACTTTCCTCAAAGAGTTTCTTATTCCATATGAGCACATACGGGTCACAGGTAAAGGGAACTCCATAATATTTACCGTCATTTCTCGTATTGTTCCATTGCCCCCAATAATAATGAGGCATCTTATATGTATTATAAATATAACCACTTAAATCTCTAAGTACATTGAGATTAATTAAAGCAGGCATAATAGAATTATCACATATTATCAAATCCGCCAAGCGTTCCTGATCCAGATTGATACAGATTTCTTTCTTGAAATCATTTTTGGACAGGAAAATCACCTCTATCTTTGGATTGCCTTCAAGCTGTGAATACTGGTTTGCTAAGTTCAAAAGCATCTTACTGCTTACAGTAGTTTCGTAAGGAAATAAGATCTGCAGGACTTTACCTTCAGGTTCTTTGCCTGCCGGTTGAGTCTGCTTAGAACTGCCGCGGGTATAGTTGCTGACTACCAGGAATAAGATGAGTAATACCAACAGGGATGTCAACAGGTTTAACCGAAACATCTTCATCATATCACCTTCTTGTACTCAGTCGGTGAAATACCGCAGACTGATTTGAAAACCTTGTTAAAGTATTTGGGATCTTTAAATCCAACCTGGTCAGCAACTTCCTGTATTCGGTATTTACCGGATAATAACATACGTTTTGCTATGCTGATTCGAAAATTCCTTAAAAAAACAACGAAATTAACTTTTATCTGCTGAGAGAATAATTTACTCAGATATTCCGGCGTTACTCCCACCAGATTAGCCGCTTCGGATAAGGTAATATCCTTTCTATAATTATCTCGGATGTAATTAATTACTTTCAGTACTGTTAAGTTATCAATATCTGCTTCTTCGTGTTCTATTGCCAGAACAGTATTTACGATTTTTTCGTAATTTGCTGTAAGGTCAGCTTTCGTTTTGCTGTCTATAATATTATTAATAAAATAGTGAAAGATCAGCAGTGGCTCAGTCTTTGTGTTGTATTCCCTGGCGGCATTATAGATACTGGAGGAATATCTGGCTGTATACTCTCTTATCAACTCCGGTCTGCCCTTGCTTTCAATGATTACTTCCTTAAATCTGTTACTTGTCCGCAAAGCCTTCTCATAATCTCCGTTCATAATTTCCTTTCGGATACGGTTGTCTAAATCCATTGGATAACTGATTGCTGTAAATGTCAGCTTTTCCACCATTTCCTTATCCAATATGACCTCACTTCCGTAAACAAACCCATAGGATAATAGATTATTTAGTTCCGTTATTGCCTCTTTTATCAAAATCAGTCCTGTTATAGCTGTGTAGCTGCAATGACATCCCCCAATTCTGTGAAGACAAGGTAAAATGCAAGTAGAAAACCTCCTGCTTATATGCTTATTGTTTTCCGTATCCATTATAAGCACTAGAATTCCATAAGAAGAAGGCAGATGCACCACCTGAAGATTCATAATGCATAGCTCATCCATCTTTTCCTTTATACAATGGAGCATTTCATCAGCTGTTTCCTGATCGATACTGTCCGGTTTAACCAGAAAAAGAGTGATTTCCATCCTGTCATTTACATGTAACTGCAGCGCCAGCTGATGAAGGAGCTGTTCTTTCACTTGTGGTTTGCAGGTCATCAGCCCCCAGATTAAATGAGCCGTATCAATTTTCTGCTGCTCTTCTTTTCTTATCTTAGTCTCCGTTTCACGTAATAAAGATAGAAAACTAACGGTATCAACGGGTTTTAAGATATAATCTATTACCCCCAGCTGCAAAGCAGTTCTGGCATATTCAAAGGAGGAGTAACCGGTAAGAATCAATGCATAATACGAGAGGTTATCCTGCTCCACCTGCCGCAGCATGGTTAAGCCATCCATTTCCGGCATCTGTATGTCTGTTATGATAAGGTCAGGTTTTAATTCTTTTATTTTTCCTATTCCTTCCGTCCCATCTGAGGCAATACCACAGATTTCATACTCCGTAAATTTACTGATAATGCTAACTAAACCTTCTCTTGTTTTTGGTTCATCTTCTACAATCAGAATTCGCATACGTCTCCTCCGATTCACCATATTTCATGATTCCTTGCCTTGGTTTCTTTGTTCCCTTGACTTATTTAAGCTATATCTCATAAGGAAGCCTTATTGTTACCACTGTTCCCTGTTCTCCGGAAGCCACCTGGAAGGAACTGCTGCTGCCGTAATATAATTGTAATCTTGTTATGACATTTCTAACGCCTATGCTTGTTTCTATATTATCTCTTCGAGAATCATAATTATTAAATAACTCTACCAGCTCCTTTGACATACCTTTTCCGTTATCCTTTACCTGTATTTGTATACACCCATCACCTTGCTTCTGAATGAGTATATGGATCTCGTCAAAATCTGTCTTTCCAGGAAAACCGTGGACAATGGTATTTTCAATTAAGGGCTGTATGAGCAATTTATGTATTTTACTGTACTGGGTTCCCTCCTCCATATGAATCAAACATTGAAAGGAATAACAAAAACGCTCCTGCTGCAGATAGATATACCGCTTTAAATACTCAAGCTCTTCCTGAATAGTCACAATTGCATTGCTTTTTTGAATACTGTATCTTAAGATGGCAGCTAAATGAATAAGCATCTTACTGATATGGATTTCCTCATGTTCTACTGCAACCCAATTAATTGCATCTAAAGTATTATAAAGAAAATGAGGATTGATCTGAGCCTCCAGAGATTTGATTTCTGCATTCTTCTTCCGCAGCAGTGCTTCTTTTTCCTGGCGATTGGATTCCTTTATCCGCAGTATCATATCATTAAAATGGCTGGCAATTCTCGCAAATTCATCGTTTCCCTCCAGTATTATCCTGACGTCATAATCACCCTGATCCGCTTTTTTCATTCCATGTATTATTTTCTTAACCGATCTGTCTGTACTGGCTGCGAAAGTCATAGCAATCATAATACATACGATACCAATTAGAATTCCAATTAATATAATTATTTTTGAGATATTCTCTACATCCTGAAAGGCGTAAGTTAAATTCTGTACGCTAATTAGGGTAAATACTCCGTCTTTTATACTGCTGGTATGCACTTCCAGCTGTTTTGCAGACATAAATTTCTGCTTTTCAAAGAAGCTCTTCGCCGCTTTCTCCATACTTTCATTCCCATATTCTTTATATAAATTCAGCCCTGCGTAGTTCTCGAAAGGAAAGGATATAATATCTCCTTCCCGGTCTATAAGGAAAGTCACATTGGATTGAAAATCCATACCGGAGGAATAAACCTTTTGAAGTGCACTCTCATCTACACATAATATAATACTTCCTACCGGACCGTTTTTATAATTATTGAAATCTGTCAGCTGATGAGCTATGTAGAAATAATTTCTGTTTCCGTAGTTCCTATCCGTCTTTCGGACAGTATCAGAATATATGGCATTTTTTATTTTCAGGGATTCTTTGAATATTTCATTCGTCCTTATATTATTAATATCAAAACAATAACTCTCTTCTCCCGACAGCGTAACTGTATCATAAAAGACAGCATCACCATTTATCCCGACAATCGCTATACCAAGTATCTCCGAATACACATAAACAATATCCTCAAGCTTTTCTTCAATTCGATGCTTTGCCTGGTAATATTTTTTTGTGTCCCAGACGTTGATGTATTTTAAGTTCTCGATATAGCTGTTATCTGTATAGATATCCAGCATAATATTATCATAGACATGAAAAAAACCTGTCACACTGATGCTGGATTGCAAAAGATTCGCCCTGATCAGCTCCTTGGTCTGCCGTTCAATAGTGGAAGTACTTATTTTGTAGGTAGCAGACTGTATCAGGATAATTGGAAGTATTGATATCAGCAGTAACATAATCATTAATTTCCGAAACAGATTCATGGATAATAATATTTTGGTAATTATTTTATGCATCTTTCCAACCTATCCTTTTAACCAGGTTATTGTAATTGTCAAATCGGATTGTTTTGTTCTCTTGCCTCACTGTATAATATTTATAGAATTACAGTTAAACAAGGTTTATTTATGTTAATTATTTACATTTTACAATTATCAGATTACCATAAAAATTATAAGTTGTCATCAATTTTCACAATTCATTAATATGATAGTTTTTAAAGGACTAAAAAATCCTCGAATCAATTATTTATGATTCGAGGACCCTTAATATTATTTGATTATTAAACCTGAATTATTCATGGTGATGTAGACAATACATTCTACTCACCGATTTACCTTTGCAGCCCACTTGCATTGATAATTACTGAATCCAATACCCAAAAAAGGGTAGAAAATCCCTGTGATAT
>Ga0208297_1001269_pt1 | contig 26441 bp, 16 predicted proteins | sample LMS_cellobiose_e_FD_187367 | JGI IMG/M metagenome (GOLD analysis project Ga0208297, IMG submission 187367) | Rumen-fistulated moose microbial communities from Alaska, USA - LMS_cellobiose_enrichment (SPAdes) (version 2) | ecosystem: Host-associated > Mammals > Digestive system > Stomach > Rumen... | reverse complement strand
ATATGCGTCGTATTCCTCCAGCGATAGGATCCGGTTTCCTTCCAGACGGATCCGTATCTGTTCCGGATCCTCCGGATCACGGTTATAAAATATCACACTGGAATTTGTCAGGGAAGACACATTCTGTGTGGGATAGTAAAATGCCTCATCCACGTAAAACGGGCGCTGCGTCGTATCATGCTTCGCAACCAGATTCTTTACCATATCCATCGACGTATAAATATGAAAAAAGCCATACGCATCCGTATTGGCATATTCCCCTTCGTCTTCCACGATTCCGATCACCGTATATTCGTGAACGGTTTTGTCAACAGGTTTTACATGGAGCCCTTCTTCTTTGGTTTCAGGCATAATGCCTCGCTGATATAACGTCTCTGTTACGGTTATGGTGTCGCCCAACCCGGTGAATTCCGCTTTTTCATATGCGAGCAGCTTCTCGTACAGCGCGCGGTTGACGCAGCATTCTTGCATATCCGTCCATTTCCGTCCCTCGCCGATCTGCTCCTCCTTCAGCGCCGATTGATATTGCCCGATCATCAAGGTCGCCTTTTCCATCGGCGCATATTGCACATCTTTCCGGTGTATTCCGTTTCTTTCGATTAATTCTTTCGGAAACTGTATGATTTGCTCTCCGCAGAAATTGTCCAGCCAGTGCAGCAGGGTGGGAAGAGAAACATCGATAACATGGGGATAATTACGGATAACATCGATACTGAACTTGGATAAATCCAATAAAGGCGCAGTGTTGTTGTTTCTTTCCAGAGATACAACAATAGGAACGTCCAATGTGGTCAGATATTGTTCGTAGGTGAGACCGCTCGACGGATCGTAGGGAGGAATATCATAGGTTTGCGCAATCTTTTTTTCCGGGGGGATCCAATGGTAGGGCTCTACTGAATTGGAAGAGCAGGAACATAATGTCAGAAAACAAACAAATAGGCAGATTAATACTCTTTTCATAATAATTATTTACAATAGTTGTATTAACGTGGTCATTCACCCGGGAGAATGGATTTCTCCCGGGTGAACATACGTCTATAGTTTATCACCAGATTTCTGCGCCGCAGATACAAACACTGAAAGTGATGCCAGAGTCGGGATCATACCGAGTACCATAATTGTAATCATGCGATTCCCATGCTTCTCCAATGTAGATATTTTCAGCAATGGTAGCACCACATTCCAGACATTCAATATGCCCATACGTGATGGCCCAGTGTCCGCCGTCTCCGGCATCGACATATTCGTCAGGAAAATCCGAATACAACTGCTGCGTTGTCCGAATTTCGCAAATTGGACAATCACCCCAGAAAAACATCGGCGAATCACCGCCGGCTCCGCAAAGCTCGCATTCGCTGTCGTGGTCATGTTCGGGGAGGTCAAAATCATCTGAGGCAAAGAGCGCGGGGAAGGTGCAGAGCATGAGAATCGCCAGAATGAGACATAGTGTACGTTTCATTGTTCGTACCTCCAGTAAAGTATTTGGCTTTTGCCATTCTTATTGTACCATGGTTTGGAACAAAGCACAAGAGCTTTTCGCAAAAAGTATTCTTCGCGTTTTTTCTATCCGCATTCACGCAATTGCTCTTGACTTTGCGCGCAAAGTCTGTATAATGATACCATACCAACACGGTACCCGGAAAGGAGATCCCCATGAAACAGGCCCGTATTGCCATCGACCGCCACGTTCCGCTCGCCGAAACCGATCCTCGCCTCTTCGGATCCTTCCTCGAGCATCTCGGCCGCGCCGTCTACGGCGGCATCTATCAGCCCGGCCAGGCCACCGCCGACGAGAACGGCTTCCGCGAGGATACCGCCGCCCTCGTGCGCGCCCTCGGCGTCCCCGTCGTCCGCTATCCCGGCGGAAACTTCGTCTCCGGCTATCGCTGGGAGGACGGCGTCGGCCCGAAGGAGAGCCGCCCGCGGCGGCTCGAGTACGCCTGGCACGTCACCGAAACGAATCAGTTCGGCCTGGGCGAGTTCGTCTCGTGGTGCCGCAAGGTGAACACCGCCCCCATGATGGCTGTCAACCTCGGCACGCGCGGCATGGAGGAGGCAAAGGATCTGCTCGAATACTGCAACCACCCCGGCGGCAGCGCGATGAGCGATCTGCGCATCCGCCACGGATCCGCCGCGCCGTACAATATCCGCCTCTGGTGCCTCGGCAACGAGATGGACGGCCCGTGGCAGATGGGCCACAAGACGGCGACGGAGTACGGCCGTCTCGCCAACGAGACCGGCCGCATCATGAAGACCTACGATCCGTCCCTGGAGCTGGTCGTCTGCGGCAGCTCCGGCCCCGGCATGGCGACCTTCGGCGAATGGGAGCGCGAGGTGCTCACGCAGTCGTGGGACATCGCCGACTACGTCTCGATGCACATGTACTGGAACAACCGCGCCGGCGACACGCCCTCGTTCCTCGCGGAATCGGTGCGGATGGACCGCTTTATCGCCGACGTGGTGTCGGTGTGCGACTACGTGCGCGCCGTGAAACGCTCAAAGAAGACGGTCAATCTCTCCTTTGACGAGTGGAACGTGTGGTACCACTCCGCGGAGCAGGATCGGCGCATCACGCCGTGGTGCGAGGCGCCGCATCAACTGGAGGACGTGTACAATTTTGAGGACGCGCTGCTCGTGGGAAGCGCGCTGATCACGCTGCTCCGCCACGCGGACCGCGTGAAGATTGCCTGCCTGGCGCAGCTGGTGAACGTGATCGCGCCGATCATGACCAGCGACACGGGCGCCTGGCGGCAGACGACGTACTATCCGTTCGCGGACGTGTCCGCGCTCGGCCGCGGCACGGTGATGCAGACGACGGTCCTGAGCCCGACCTACGCCTGCCGTCACACCGACCGCGCGCCGCTGCTTGACGCGGCGGCGGTGGCCGACGAGGAGGCGGAGACGCTGACGTTCTTTGCGGTGAACAAATCGCTGGACGAGCCGATGGAGATCGCGTGCGATCTGCGGCAGTATGCGGATTACCGCGTGACGGCGCAGTCCGTGCTGACGCACGACGATCTGAAGGCCGTCAATACGGAGGACGCGCCGGATACCGTCGCGCCGCGCGCGGCGGCCGGTGCGGTGAACGACGCCGGCCGCTTCACGGCCGTTCTCGGCCCGCATTCGTGGAACGTGATCCGGCTGAAGAAGGCTTGATCCGCGCGGGGGGATGCGATGGAGGGACCCTTTTGAAAAAGGGTCCCTCCAGACCACCTCCGAAAACCTTTGGCCAGGGCACAGGACGAGGTGCAGCGGGAGCCTGAGATATGCGCGGTATATCCGTCAGCCGCACGGGGGTGCGGGGGCGAAGCCCCCGCAGAAAAAAGAATAATCCTTCCCCTTCAGGGGAAGGTGTCGGCGCAGCCGACGGATGGGGCCGGCGGGCTGTGGCGGGCAGTGCCCGCACTCAGGCACGCGCATGGCTTCAGCGGAGATGTGAGACATCACACGGAATTTGCTATGGCTGCGGCTGCATACGCAGCGCAGCCATAGCGCGTATGGTCAAACTGCGTGAGCAGGCGCACGCTAAAAGGAAAACACAGGACAGGCACCTCGCAGTCGCCTTGTCCTGTGTTTTGTTCCATTGTTTTCGGAGAGAGCGCGAGAGAGCCCTTTCTCAAAAGGATCGCCTCGCCGTCCCCCTTTACGCCTTGCGGCGGGAGATCAAGAACGCGAAGAGGGTGAAGAAGAGCGCGCAGACGGGGAGCATCGTCAGAAGGACGCCGTAGCCGTAGCGCTCGAGAAGAATGCCGGGGAGGAAGCCGCTCAGCGTGTTGCCCACGTAGCAGAAGGCGTCCATGACGCCGGCGAAGAGACCGGCGCCCTCGGCGCGCTCGAGCGGGATCATCGACGTGATCACGTTGTTGATCCCGGCCATCAGGCAGGCGTTGAGCGCGGCGCAGAGGATGACGGCCAGCGTCAGATGCGCGCGGTACGCGCCGAGCAGACCGGCCAGCGCCGCCGTCGAGACGGCGTAGAGGATCCCCTCCAGGATCGTGTAGGTGCGGATTCTTCGGTGCAGCGTCACCACGAGCAGCGAGCCGCAGACGGAGATCAGCGGCAGGATCAGCGTGATGATGACCGACGCCGACTCCGGCAGACCGAAGTGCTCAAAAAGCAGGCTCGGCGTCCATGTCACCAGTGTATCGCGCAGAAAGCCGTTGCCGATCGCCAGTACGCCGCCCGTCAGGATCGCGCCCAGCGAGCCGAGCAGCACTGCCTTCTGGGAGACCGGCGCCTTTGCGGCCGCCTCGGCCGGCCGGGCCGGCACGCCGGCGTCCGGCATGCGCGACAGCCGCCGCGTGCCGAGGAGCCAGATCACGACCATCGCCCCAAGCACGATCGACGCCGCGCGGAACGTCCAGAACACGTGCCCCGCTGCGATCGACAGCGCCGCGACGGAATAGGCCGCCGTCGTGCCGATCGCCAGCGTCGTGCTCATGGCGAAGATCGCGCGTCCCTTTTTCTCGATCGGGATCTTGCGCGAGAGCAGCTCGATCAGTGTGCACCAGAGCGCGGACTGCGCCGCGCCGTTGAGCAGCCAGACCCAGCGGATCCAGAGCGGATTCTGCAGAAACGAGGCCGCCGCGTTCGCGGCCAGCGACACGAGCAGGATCCCCGCGATCACCGGGCGCACCTTGTAGCGGCGGCAGAGGAAGGCGTTGACGAGCTGGCCGATGCCGTAGGTGAAATAAAAGAAGGTGCTGACCATGCCGGCCTCGTCCTTCGGCGCGCCGGTCGCCTCCATCACGCCGACCATCGAGGCCGTGTACGAATAGCGGCCGACGTAGGCCGCGGCGTAGACGGCGGCACAGAGGAGGATCAGAATCGTTGCGTCCCGCTCCTGGACGCTGCGCTGTTCTTTCATGCGTGTTGATGCCTCTCCAAAACGGCAGGGAGCCGGGCGTACCCCGCTCCCTGCGCGGATATGGATGCCTTGCGGCTTATTTTGCGTAATCGGTGGCGCGGCTCTCGCGGATGATGCTGACCTTGATCTGGCCGGGATACTCCAGCTCGCCCTCGATCTTCTGGGCGATCTGGCGGGCGACGAGCGCCATGTCGTCGTCCTTGACCTGCTCCGGCTTGACCATGATGCGCAGCTCGCGTCCCGCCTGGATGGCGAAGCTCTTCTCGACGCCGCCGAAGCTGTTGGCGATCTCCTCCAGCTTCGTCAGGCGCTTGATATAGTTCTCGAGATTCTCGCGGCGGGCGCCGGGACGCGCGGCGGAGATGGCGTCGGCGGCCTGCACGATCATGGCGACGAGCGTGCGCGGCTCGACGTCGCCGTGGTGCGCCTCGATGGCGTGGATCACGTCGGCGGATTCCTTGAATTTGCGCGCCAGCTCAACGCCCAGCTGCACGTGCGAGCCCTCGACCTCCTGCGTCAGCGCCTTGCCGATGTCATGGAGCAGTCCGGCGCGCTTGGCCAGCGTGGAGTCGCAGCCCAGCTCGTCGGCGATGATGCCGGAGAGGAGCGAGACCTCGACGGAGTGCATGAGCACGTTCTGGCCGTAGCTCGTGCGGTATTTCAGGCGGCCGAGCAGCTTGATCATCTCCGGCTGGAAGCCGTGGAGGCCGGTCTCGTAGGTCGCGCGTTCGCCGGCGGCCTTGATCTCGGCGTCCACCTCGCGGCGCGCCTTCTCCACCGTCTCCTCGATGCGGGTCGGATGGATGCGGCCGTCGGAGATCAGCTTCTCCAGCGCCAGACGCGCCACCTCGCGGCGCACCGGATCGAAGCCGGAGATCGTGATCGCCTCGGGCGTGTCGTCGATGATGAGATCGACGCCGGTCATCTGTTCGATGGCGCGGATGTTGCGGCCCTCGCGGCCGATGATGCGGCCCTTCATGTCGTCGCTCGGCAGATTGACGACGGAAACGGTCGCCTCGGCGACCTGCTCGGAGGCCAGACGCTGGATGGCCAGCGCGATGATGTTCTTGGCCTTCTGCTCCGCCTCCTCCTTGAATTCGCTTTCCATTTCGGTGAGGCGGATCGACTGCTCGTGGCGGATCTCGGCCTCCATCTGCTCGACCATCTGCGCCTTGGCCTGCTCGGCGGTCAGGCCGGAGACGCGCTCCAGCTCTTCGAACTGCTTGGCCTTGATGCGCTCCAGCTCCTCGCCGGCCTCGGTATTCTCGCGGATCTTGCGGTTGAGGGATTCCTCTTTTTTCTCCAGCGATTCCAGCTTGCGGTCGAGATTTTCCTCCTTGCCGTTCAGGCGGCGTTCCTGGCGGGAGATTTCCGCCCGGCGGTCCTTGACCTCGCGGTCGAATTCGTTTTTCGTCTGCAGGATCTCCTCGCGCGCTTCGATGAGGATCTCCTTCTTTTTGGTATTGGCAGATTTGATTCCGTCCTCGATGATGTGGCGGGCCTGCTCCTGGGCGGAGCCGATCTCGTTGTCTGCGGCGTGATACCCGCGGCGATGGCCGACGAGGTAGCAGGAAACGCCGGCGACCGCAGCGCCTGCGACGGCGGCAATGATTTCCGTAAGCACGATGTTCCTCCAAATATATAAAAATTCCGGTGATCCGCCCCGTGGGGCGGGAGATATGTAAAAAACTATGAAAAATCCGCGCGCGGCCCCGGACGCCGCGCCCGAAAGCGTACTTTTTCACACAATACAATATTATAACATACGTAGGAAGTCTGTCAAGAGAAATTTTGAAAACTTATCTTCATAAATGTTTTCTTTGTGTTCTTCATTTGTTCTTATTTGCAAAAAAACGGCGAGGGCGGCGTCGGCGTGAAAGATTTCCGGATTTTTTGGAAAAGTTGAAAAAAACCCTTGCAATGCGGAGCGTATTGTGATACAATAACTAAGCATCATGATTTTTATCCGTCGTATGGATACGTGTTGGAGGATTGTATGACTATCGTACTGGGGATTCTTTTGATCCTTGCGTCTGTATTTCTGATCGTTGCCGTGCTGCTGCAGGGCGGCAAGAGCAATAACCGTCTCTCCGGCGCCATCGCCGGCGGCGCGGAGACCTTCTTCGGCAAGTCCAAGGCCGATACCATGGAAAAGAAGCTCTCGAAGATCACGGCCATCGTGGCGGTGGTTTTCGCCGTGCTCGTGCTCGTTGTGTACCTGATGCAGGATACCACGAACTTCAAGGACTACGTTGCGCCGGCGGATACCGCTGCGGCGACGGATACCGCTGCGGCGGCGGACACCACGGAGGCGGAGCCGACGGAGATCGGCCTCACCGACGTCAACGAGAGCGGCGCCGACACCACGGCCGCCGCTGAGAACTGAGTTTTTACAGGCGAATTGCTGAAGGGCGCCCCCAGACCATGGTCCGGGGGCGCCCTTTCGCGGCCGACGGAGAGAGGAATGAGAAGAGAAGAAGTGTGAAATAATGAAGAAAAACGAAGGAAAAGTGAAGATGAAAAAACCGACTCTGACCGAATGCCGCTTCTCGGACAGCGGGCGCGGCTTCGGCTTTGCGCGCCTGCCGGACGACGCGGGCGAGTGGTTCATTCCGCCGGGGCAGATGCAGAGCGCGATGCACGGCGATACGATCCTCGTGCGGCGGCTGCGCCGCGGCGAGGACGGCTGGCGGCGCGGCGAGGAGGCGGCGGTCGTCTCCGTCGCCGTGCGCGCGCACGCGGAGGTGATCGGTACCGTCCGCGCCGAGGGCGCGGGGTTGGTGCTGATCCCGCAGGAGCGGCGCCTCTTCTGCGAGGTGGCGCTGGTGGACGGCGGCGGCGCACGGCCCGGCGAGCTGGCCGCCGCGCGCATCACAGACTACGGCGTGCGCCGCGCCGACGGCATCCTCGCGGCCTCGGGCAAGGTGACGGCCGTTTTCGGCGCGCACAAGGCGCCCGCGGCCAATTACGCCGCGATCCTGCACCGCTTCGGCGTGCCGATGCAGTTTTCGGAGGAAGCGCTCGCCGAGGCGGAGGCGGCTGCGGCGCGGCCGCTGTCGCTCGAGGGCCGGCGCGATCTGCGCGCGCTGCCGACGCTGACGATCGACGGCGCGGGCGCCAAGGATCTCGACGACGCGATCTCGCTGGAGAAGCAGCCGGACGGCTGGCGGCTGTGGGTGCACATCGCCGACGTTTCGGAATACGTCCGGCAGGACGGGGCGCTGGAGCGGGAGGCCTTCGCGCGCGGCACGAGCGTCTATTTTGTGGACAAGGTGGTGCCGATGCTGCCGCCTGCGCTCTCGAACGGGAGCTGCTCGCTGAACGGCGGCGAGGAGCGCGCGGCGCTCTCGGCGATTCTGACGCTGGACGCGGCGGGGCGGCTTGCCGCGTGGGATTTCTGCAAATCGGTGATCCGCTCGGACGTGCGCGGCGTTTATGAGGAGGTCAACGATCTCTTTGCGCGCGGCGGGGACTCGCCGTTTTATGAGAAATACGCCGCCGTCGCGCCGATGCTCGCGGACATGCATGCGCTGTATGCCGTTCTGCGCGACGCGGCCGCCGCGCGCGGCCAGCTGGAACTGGAGAGCACCGAGGCGGATATCCTCTTGGACGCGGACGGCGCGCCGGCTGACGTTCTGCCGCGCCTGCGCGGCGACGCGGAGCGGATGATCGAGCAGTTCATGCTGACGGCGAACGTGGCGGCGGCGCGCTTTCTGCACGAGCGCGGTCTGCCGTGCCTCTACCGGATCCACGACGAGCCGTCGCCGGAGAAGATCCGCGCGCTCGCGCTTTTCGCGCACAATCTGGGGCTGCCGTCCGTCGGCATCGTGCCGGGGCTGACGCCGCTGCGGCTGGGGCAGCTGCTTGAGGCGGCAAATGAGCGGGAGCTGGGGGAGATCGTCTCCGGCGTGGTGCTGCGCAGTCTGGCCAAGGCGCGCTATTCGGACAAGGCGTCGCCGCACTACGGCCTTGCCGCGCCGCTCTACTGCCACTTCACCTCGCCGATCCGGCGTTATCCGGATCTGTTCGTACACCGGGCGATCTCGCACGTGCTGACGGGCTCGCGCCTGCCGACGCTGCCGGCGCAGCGCGCCGCGGCGGCGACGGAAACGGAGATCCGCGCCGTCGGCGCGGAGCGCGCGATCGAGGGACTTTATCTGGCGCGCTACGCGGCGGCGCATCTCGGCGAGGAATACGAGGCGACGGTGACCGGTGTGCACGCCTACGGCGTTTTCTGCCGCACGGAGAAGCTGTTCGAGGGACTGATCCCGTCGGAGGCGCTCTTCGGCGAGGGCGCGCGGCCTGAATACCTGGAGGAGCGGCAGACGCTGCGCTGGGGCAGCCGCGCGGTGCGGCTGGGCGATCGGCTGCGGGTGCGCGTCTCGGCCGCGGACGTCACGACGGGGAATATCGATCTGCTGCCGGTCGGCGATGCGCCGGCGAGAGTCCGAGCGGCCGCCGCCGCGAAGACTGCGAAGCCGGAGCGGAAGGCGAAGCCGTCCCGCAGCGGACGGAAATCGCGCGCACCGTCGCCGAAGCCGCCGCGCGAAAGCCGGAAGCCGCGCGTCCGCCGCCGTCCGCGGAGACGATAAGAGACGCGATGGGGACGCGATGGGACGCGATGGGACGCGATGGGGACGCGATGGGACGCGATGGGACGCGATGGGACGCGATGGGACGCGATGGGACGCGATGGGAGGACCCTTTTGAAAAAAGGGTCCTCCCAAGCCCTCCCCGAAAACCTTTATGGCATGGCACGGGACAAGGTGCGGCGGGAGCTGTCTGAAATAAACCTTGAACAAAAACACAGGACAGAGCGAGTGCGGATCGTCTGTCCTGTGTTTTGTTATAGCGGGACGGGGCATCGCCCCGTATCCGTTTACTTCGCGTCCTGCGGCGCGATCAGCTTGCGGATCTGCGGGATCTCGAACAGGATCACCGCCACGATCACCGTCAGAATCAGCTCCGGCAGCATGTACGCGCCGTTATAGACCGCGCTGTAGATGAACTTGTTCTCCGCGACGAAGCTCAGCTCGTCCCAGATCTTGCCGGTCGAGGCGAAGACCACCACGCCGCTGATAAAGTGGCTGACGAACCGCGCGCACAGCGCCACGGCGATGCCACCGATCCAGCCGCCGATTCCGTTCTTGCGGAAGATGCCGGCCAGGCCGAGCACGGTGTAGGCGAGAATGTAGTCGAACACGATGCACGCGACGAGCATGACGGGCGTCAGGCCCCAGCCGAAGAGGCCCTCGCCGATGATGCCTTCGCCGAGCTGGAACAGCGAGAAGAGGAAGGAGACGGCGAGGCCGTGCTTCACGCCGTACTTGATGCTGAAGAGACAGATCGGCAGCATGGAGACGAGCGTGATGGAGCCGCCGAAGGGAAGGAGCCGCTTGAAGGGCGTGACGAGGCTCAGAACGATGGCGAGCGCCAGCATCATGGCGCCCTCGACGAGGCGGGTGACGGTTGTGTTTTGCTTTTTGTCCATGGTAAAAAATCCTTTCCGCATTGCTGCGCGCGGCGGGGAGAAAATAGAAAATCCGCCGCGCGGCGCGGGGCCGCGCGACGGAAAAACCGTCGATCAGGCTCCCTCCGCCGGTATTATCCGGTTCAGGTGTAAGGGTTCGCCGCGCGCCCGGCGCGGTCATCTCAGCCTTGCAGCACCCCTGCCGACGGATAGTATAGCACACCGCGCGCGGTTTGTCAAGACGCGCCGGAAAAAAATCGTGCGGGCACCGCCCGCCCTGGGCGCCCGCTGCACCTTGGCCTGCGTTTTTTCAAAAGTTTTCGGAGAGAGCGCGAGAGGACCTTTTTTCAAAAGGGTCCTCTCGTTCGTTTCCCGGCTGGCGGCACTGCCGCCCCACTGTACGGAATTTCCGCCATAGCAGATTCCGTGTGATATCTTACACCTCCGCTGAAGCTATGCGCGCGTCTGGCCGGCGGCACTGCCGCCCCCACTGTACGGAATATCCGCCATGGCAGATTCCGTGTGATATCTTACACTTCCGCTGAAGCTATGCGCGCGTCTGGCCGGCGGCACTGCCGCCCCACTGTACGGAATATCCGCCATGGCAGATTCCGTGTGATATCTTACACCTCCGCTGAAGCTATGCGCGCGCCTGGCTGGCGGCACTGCCGCCCGCCCTATCCGTCGGCTGCGCCGACACCTTCCCCTAAAGGGGAAGGATTTTTCTTTTTCTCTGCGGGGGCTGACGCCCCCGCCCCCCGAATCGCCGTCTGCGCGCGCCTGGCAGCACCGCTGGCAGCCCCAGAAATTCCGCCATGGCAGATTCCGTGTGATATCTTACACCTCCGCTGAAGCTATGCGCGCGTCTGGCCGGCGGCACTGCCGCCCCACTGTACGGAATATCCGCCATAGCAGATTCCGTGTGATATCTTACACTTCCGCTGAAGCTATGCGCGCGTCTGGCCGGCGGCACTGCCGCCCGAGCACCGCTGCACTGATTTTCCGCCATAGCAGATTCCGTGTGATATCTTACACCTCCGCTGAAGCTATGCGCGCGTCTGGCCGGCGGCACTGCCGCCCGCCCATTCTGTCATCAGTACCTCGCGCGCGGGGAGCGAGGCGTCGTCCGGGAGAAAGAGCGTGCGCACTGCAAAGCGGCCGAAGGACAGCGTCAGCGTCCGGCCCAGCAGCGGGATCTCCACCGTCGCCTCGACGGCACGCCCCGCTGTTTCCCACGCCCGCAGGATCCAGCCGCCGCCGTCCTCCGCGCGCTTGAAGGCGCTGACGTCCACGTTTGCCGACGAAACCGAGAGAAACGTCTCCGTCAGCGGCCGCGTGCCGCGGTGGTTGTTGTCCACGATCGCCGTCGGCGGGCCGTTCAGCTCTGCCGCGCGCCGTTCGATCTCGCCGTAATCCGGCGACGCGCCGCACGGCAGCAGCGTGTAGGCGAACGCCGTCGTCCCCTGATCCGTGAAGCGCGCCTCCTCGCCGCGCGGCCCGCCGTGATCGCCGTAGATCGGACTGCGCACAACCGTCATGCGCAAATCGTTCTCCCGGACGCTGAAGCTGTAGCGGGAGTCGTTCAGCAGCGCCATCGCGCGCGCGCCGCCGCGCAGCACGAGATAGCGGTGGCCGTTCTCCTCCTCGCCGTCCGCCGGACGGGTGAAGTGGGCGAAGGGGATCTCATAAACCGCTGCCGGGCTCTCGCCGACGTCGCAGGGGAAGGAGAGCTTGAGCATCTTGTGCCGCTCGTGCCAGTCGAGCTCGGCGCGCACGCGCACGGCCCGCTCGCCGGCGCAGAGACTGACGTACTGCGTCAGCGTCGAGGCGCCATAGCGGCTGACGATCTTCATCGTCGCGCGCACCGGGCCGGTCTCCGCGACGGAGACCGCCGCGTCCGCGAAGCGGCCGAGCTCCGCCGAGAAGAAATTCTTGCCGTGGCTCCAGGTGTCGTGCGTATATTCGTCGATCACCACGGGCACCGCGGCCGGCGCGGCGAGGAGCTCCTCGCCCGTCTCCCTGTCGCGGAGCGAGGTGATATAGCCGGTGTGCGGCGCGAAGCGCACGGTCAGATATTCGTTTTCAAGCAGGCCGCCGTCGGCGGCGTTCGCGCCGCGCGGCGACGCGGGCGCCTCGGCGCGCACCGGCGACGGCGCTCCGGCCGTCTCCGGGGGCGTCTGCTCCGGGATCCGATAGGTCGTGTAGCCGAGCGGCGGCAGCTCGGCCAGAAAGAGCGTGTCGTCGCGGCGCATGCAGGCGCGCGTCTCGGAGACGACGCGCTGGATCGGCACGGGACGGCCCGCCGGATCGAGCAGCGCGTCGTACTGGCCGTTGAGCTGCACCGGCACGCGAGACGGCCACGGATGCGGATTGAAGAGCACGACCGGCGTGCCGGGCAGGCTTTCCGTATCGATAGCCCAGGAGAGCGCCTGCGTCGCCGTGTCGGCGGCGCGGGCGGCGGCGGCGCGGGCGCCGCCGAGGAAGCAGAAGGCGTCCTCGTAGACGGAGGCGATCGAGCAGCCGCCGAGGGAATCGTGGAACTGATGAAAGAGCACGTCCTCCCAGGCCTGCGTCAGCGCGTCGTGCGGATAGGGCAGGCCGAGGCGCACCGCGGCCGCCGCGGCGTAGACCTCCGCCGCATAGAGCTCCGCCTCGCAGCGGCGGTTGAGCCGCTTGATCTCCGAGACGGCGCTGTAGCAGCCGCTCGCGTGGTGCTGCAGCTCATCTTCCACGACTGCGAGCGGCACGCCCGCGGCGCGCACGTCGTCAAAGAAGCGGTTCGGATCGGAGAAGACGACCTCGCACGCCTCGCCGAGCGCGGCGCGCGCCTCCTTGACGAGGGCGATGTTCTGCTTCGTCGGGCCGCCGCCGTGGTTGCCGACGCCGTAGAAAACCATCGTGCCGTCGAGCGCGTCCTCGCCCGCCGCCGAGGTGCGCTCCATGTCGGCGAGGGTGTCGGCGAGATTCTTGTAGTTTTTCGTGTAGGCGTAAGGGATGCGGAAGGTCGGGAGCTCCGTGCCGTCCGGCCCGCGCCAGAGAAAGACGCTGTGCGCCATGGACTTTTCATGCTCCATCGGACGCATCATCACGTAGGCGTCCATGCCGCATTTTTTGAAGATCTGCGGAAGGGAAGCGGCGTGGCCGAAGCTGTCCACGTTGTAGGCCGTGCGCGCGGTCGTGCCGAGCAGCGCCGAGAAGAGCCGCTGCGCGTAGAGCGACTGGCGCGCGAAGGATTCGCCGCTCGGCGTGTTGCAGTCCGGCTGCACCCATTGCCCGCCGCAGATGACGAAACGGCCCTCCGCCACGCGGCGGCGGATCTCGCCGATCATATCCGGCGCGCACTCGCTGAGCCAGCGGTACATCACGGCCTGCGAGGAGGTGAAGACGAACTCGTCGTCCTCCTCCATGCGGTCGAGCGCCGCGCGGATCGTCTGCCGGACGGCCGTCACGCCCTCCTGCCAGCGCCACTGCCAGACGGGATCGAGGTGCGCGTTGCCGATCATATAGAGCTTTTTCTTCATACTCGCCTCCGAAGGATGTTCTGGACACGGCCATTGTACAGGAGCGCGGCGCGTTTGTCAAGAGGCCGCGCGCAATTTGTCTGCCGCGGGCGAAGTGTTACAAACTTGCTCTTGTAATTTGCGCCGGTATGCATTATAATGATATCATCCGTATTTGTGTCAAGTCAGAAAAGGAGCGTTATGAGAAAACTGCAATGGATCGCCGCCGCGCTGGCCGCCGTGCTGATGCACGCGCCGCTGTGCGCCGCCGCGGCGCAGATCGATCTGGACAGCGAGGACGGCACGCTGCGCGCGCCGGAGGCGCGTATCGGCGAGGGGGTCGTCGTCGCCGTGATCGATTCGAGCTTTGACGTCGCACACCCGGCCTTCACGATGCCCGGGGAGGCGGAGGGCCGCCTCACCCCGGCGGATCTCGAGGAGGCGTGGTACGACCTGTACGCCTACGCCGATCCGGACGATCTGTACGTCTCGGAGAAGATCCCCTTCGCCTACGACTACGCCGGGGACGACACCGACCTCCTCAGCGCCTCCGACCACGGCACGCACGTCGCCGCCTCCGTCGCCGGCTATGATCCGGCCGCGGACATCGTCGGCGCCGCGCCGGGCGCGCAGCTTCTTTTGATGAAGGTCTTCCCCGACGGGGAGACGTCTGCCAACATTTCGGAGGCTGTGGCCTGCGCCGTGGAGGACGCCATCGTCCTCGGCGCGGACGTCATCAGCCTCAGCCTCGGCTCCCTCGGCTACACGCGGGCATATCACGCGGACGATCCGATGGCGCGCGCGCTGGAGGAGGCCGCCGAAGCGGGCATCCTCGTCGTCTGCGCCGCCGGCAACGAGGCGACCAATACCTATCTCGGCGCCGCCGGCACGCTCCCGCCCTCCTACCATACCGACTACGGCACCGCCAGCTTCCCCGGCGTGATGCCGTACGCGCTCTCCGTCGGCGCGCTCAGCAGCCGCCTCGAGGACAAGGTCTGCCTTGTCGCCGCCGACGGCCGGGAGATTCCCTTCTACGACGGCAACGGCGCCTCCTTCTTCGACGCCTTCGTGGGGCAGACCGTCACCTGCGTGCCGGTGCCCGGCTTCGGTACGGAGGCGGACTACGCCGGCCTTTCCGTCGATGGCGCCGTCGCCCTCGTCTCCCGCGGCGAGACCACCTTTGAAGAAAAGATCGCCGCCGCCGCCGCGCACGGCGCGGTCGGCGTGCTGGTACACAACAACGCCGGCGGCGACGCCTTTACGATGAACGTCGGCAGCTCGACGGAGACGCCGGCGGCGTCGATCTCGCTGGAGGACGGCGAGGCGCTGCGCGCGGCGGAGGAAAAAACGGTGTATGTGCAGGCGCTGTACGGCCTGCCCGCCGCCGACGCGCTCTATCCGACCGAATTCACCTCCCGCGGCGCAACCGCGGAGATGCAGTTGAGCCCGCTGATCTCCACCGTCGGCGAGAGCGTCCGCTCCGCCGTGAACGGCGGCGGCTACGAGCCGATGGACGGTACCTCGATGGCGACGCCGCAGATCTCCGGCGCGGCCGCCGCGCTGCTTTCGACGCATCCGGCCTTCCTTGAGGGGCTCGAGGGCATGGAGCGCGTGGACGCGCTCCGCGCCTATCTGATGGCCTGCGCCGCGCCCGTGATCGACGAGGCGAGCGGCTTGCCGTTCTCGCCGCGCGCGCAGGGCGCCGGCGCGCTCACCGCGCTCGGCGCCGAGGCGATGTGGGCCGCGGACGACGGCGTGTACGCCGCGCTCGGTGAGGGCATCGACGGCCCCGTCACCTTCACCGCGCATCTCATCAATCTCGCCGACGACGCGCGCACCTATCGCCTCTCGGCGGTCGTCACGACCGACGACGCCGTGCTCGGCGACGACGACGTGATCTACGCGACGCTGACGCCGCGGACCCTGCCCGCCGACGTCGCCTTCTCCGGCGGCGACACGGTGACGGTGGAGGCCGGCGGGCGCGCCGACGTGACCGTGACGATCACCCCCGATCCCGATTTTCTCGCGGGCTGGGGCGAGGTCTTCCCCTGCGGCTTCTTCCTTGACGGCTATCTCTTCGCCGAGGGCGGGGACGGCCGCGTCGGACTGCCGCTGCTCGGCTACTGCGGCGACTGGGACGACGGACCGATCTTCGACGACGGCGTCTGGGAGGGCGGCGGCGTGCTCGGCCGCATGAATCTTCTGCGCCTCGTGGAGGATGAGCGCTCGAACGCCGGCGAGACGGCGGACGGCATCTTCGCCGATCTCTTCGCCTTTTCGCCCGATTTCGACGGCAGCGCCGACGGCGTTTATCTGGAGCTGATGATGCTCCGCTCCGCCGAGTCGATGACGTGCGAGATCTTTGACGCGGACGGCGAGCTCGTCTGCTATTACGAGGACAACGAACCGTATCTGAAGACCTACTCGGATCTGACCGAGCTGTACTACGACACGATCGGCGTCTGGGACGGCTCCGACGGGATCAACGACCACTACATCCTGCCGGACGGTCTCTACACTGTGCGGCTGACCGCCTACCGCTACAGCGGCGACGGACAGTCGATGGAGTTCCCGATGCGCGTCGACACCGTCCGGCCCACGATCGAGACCTTCTTTGAGGACGGCGTGCTCTACGCCGAGGCCACGGACGATTTCGCCATGCGCACGCTGCTTCTCTACTATCCCGGCGAGGACGAATCCTATCCGGTCTACGGCAGCGACATGGCGGCGGGCGGCGAGCCGACGCCGTCTCTCACCGGCGCGGCCGAAGTGCCCGGGGACGTTCCCTACGTCTATATCTACGCGGAGGATCAGGCCGGCAACGTCACCGTGATCCGCTATTATACGGAGGATTGAACATGAGAAAGAACTGTCTGAAGGCCTCCATGGCGGCGGCGCTGGCCGCGCTGCTGCTGGCGTCTCCCGCCGCAGCCCTGGGCGGCGAGGTCTACGACGCGGCGGCGGCCCTTGCGGCCGGCCCGTCGCGCCGCGTCGCCGATTACAGCGGGGCGGGCTCGCTCGTCGCCGTTCTTGACGCCGGCTTTGATACCGACCATCTGGCCTTTTCCGCCGCGCCGAAGGCGCGCGCGCTGACGAAGGCCGACGGCGGCGAATACTATCTGAGCGATAAGATCCCCTACGCCCGCGATTACGCGGACGGCGACGCCGACGTCGGCTCCGCCGTCGGCGGCACCGCCGCCGCCTCCATCGCCGCCGGCTATATGCCCGGCGCGGGCGACGTGACGCAGGAGGACGGCACCGTGCTGCATGACTTCTCCTTCTCCGGCGCCGCGCCGGACGCGCAGCTCGCGCTGATGAAGATCGTGTCGGACGACGACTACATGGCGGACGAGGACGCGTTCCTCGCGGCGCTCTCGGATGCCGTCGCACTCGGCGCGGACGCCGTTCTCGTCAATCTGGAGCGGATCGAGATCACCGAGGCCGTCGCCGACGCGCTGCTTGCCGCGCGCCGCGCGGGCGTGCCGGTCCTCGCCGGCGCGGGCGACGTCGAACCGGCGCCCTACGATCTGCCCGCCGCCTACGCCGAGCGGGATTCGCTCTCGCTGCTTACGGCGGCGATGCCGCTGACGCTCGTCGGCGCCGCGGCCGATCCCTATGAGTACGTTTCCTCGCTCTTTCTCGTTTCGCCCGACGGAACGGCGGAGGAGCTGGATTATGTGGACAGCTGTCCCGATTATTTCGGCGTTTCCTTCGCCGCGCTGATGGCGGGGCGGACGCTGCGGCTTGCCTCCGTGCCGGGCTACGGCACGGAGGAGGACTATGACGGTGTGGACGCCGAGGGCGCGCTGGCGGTGATCCGCCGCGGCTCGATCACCTTCGTCGAGAAGGCGCAGATCGCCGCCGCGCACGGCGCCGTCGGCATGCTGGTCGTCGACGAGAGCGGCACGACCGTGCGCATGGCGCTCGAGAACGCGCCGATCCCCGGTGTGATGCTGTCGAATGAAGACGGCCTCGTCCTGTTCGGGGCGGCAGCGGACGCCGCCGTCGCTTTCCCGAAGCTGCCGGCCGACCGCGCGCTCTTCTCCGGCAGCGGCATGTCGCTGGACGTCGTCCGTACGGTGGACTGCCTGGCCGCCGGCGCGCGCGTCGTCGGCGCGTACGCCGGGACGGGGGACGAATTCGTCTATCTTGAGGGTACCTATTACGCCGCGGCGGCCGCCGCCGGCTACGTCTGCCGTGCCGCCGAATACTGCCGCGCCGCCGGCATTCCTGCCCGTCTCGCTTTCTCTGCCGCGATGCAGAGCGCGTCGCGCGGCGACGCGGAGAGCGGCATCCTTTCGCCCCGCGACGCGGGCGCGGGCTATCTGTCCGAGAACGGCGAATACCCGACGCTCCTCACTGCGGACAGCGTCCTGTGCGGCGCTGAGGATTATTACTCCTCCTTCGATCTTTCGCTGCGGCTTTACAATCCGGCCGCGGTGCCGGTGCGCGCCGCCGTCACCGCATCGCTGCGCACCGATGCCGTCGAGGAATACGACGGCGTCTGGTACCTGACCGGCCTGACGGAGGACGCGCCCGACGTGCGCCTCTATCTCGGCGACGGCGCGCGCAATCTGGCCGATCCGGACGCCCGGCAGACCTTCGTGACGATGGCGGCGCAGTCCTGGGAAGACCTCGCCTTCCGTCTCGTCGTGCCGCCCGACGCGCGCGCGGCGCTGGATGCGGTCTTCCCGAACGGCTGCTACGTCGACGGCGAGATCGCCTTCGAGGCCGAGGACGGCACCGTGACCGTCCAGCCCTTCTCCGTCTTCTTCGGCGGCCGCACCGGCGCCGTCGCGGACGCGACGCCCTACGGCGGCGGCTCTCCGGCCTTCGGCGGCACGACGCTGACCGTGTACTATGAGGATCCCTACGGAAACGAGATTTCCTACGACCTCGGTACCGACAATCCGTACTTCGACGGCGGCGCCTGGGGCATGGAATACAACGTCGTCAATCCGTACAATCTGCGCACCGGCTGGGTCGAGCTGTCGCTCGCGCCGCTGCGCCCCGTCGCCGCCATGACCGTCGTTTTCCGCGACGAGGCGGGACGCGAGCTGCTCCGCCGCTCGCTCGGCGGGATGGAGAAGTACCAGCTCGGCGGCCGCGTCGACGTGCCGCTGTGGGACTTCATCGCCCTCGACAGCCCGGAATACGTCTTCCCCGACGGAAGCTACACCTGCGAGATCACCCTCACGCCGCGCACGCTCTGGGGCGGTGCGGCGCCCGAGACCCACGTCTTCACCTTCACGCTCGACTCCGTCCGTCCGACGATCGACGCCTGGTCGGTCGCGGAGAAGGACGGCCGCCGGCTTCTGACCGTCGAGGCCTCGGACGACCGCTATCTCGTGCTCGTCGAGACCTACGGCCTTGACGAATACGGCTACGTCGGCTACGGCACCGCGGACGGCGGCGACGTCGGCGTCTGCGCCGGCACCGATCACACGTCGCTGGTTTTCGACATCACCGAGTACGACGGCGAGAGCCCGCTCTACGTCGAGGTCACCGACCTCGCCGGCAACTTCACGACGATCCGCCTGACGGGGCTCGTATGAGCGCCGGCTGCACCCAGTGCCCCCGCCGCTGCGGCGCCCGCCGCGCGGACGGGGAGACGGGGCTGTGCGGTGCGGGCCGGGAGATGCGCGTCGCGCGCGTGATGCTGCACGAATGGGAGGAGCCGTGCCTCGGCACGCCGAGCGGCGCGGTCTTCTTCTGCGGCTGTCCGCTCCGCTGCGTCTACTGCCAGAACCGGCCGATCTCCCGTCCGCTCGAGCCCGGCGGCGTCGCGGGCGAGGCCTGGGACGCCGGGCGGCTGCGCGAGGAATGCCTCGCGCTCGCCGCGGCGGGCGCGCAGAACATCGATCTCGTCTCGCCGACGCAGTACGCCGCGGACATCCTTGCGGCGCTTGCGCCGATCAGGGATCGGCTCGGCGTGCCCGTTGTGTGGAACACCGGCGGGTACGAGACCCCGGAGACGATCGAGGCCTGCCGGGGCCTGGTTGATATTTTCCTCACGGATTTCAAGTACGGCGCGCCGGAGACGGCCGCCGCCTACAGCGGCGCGCCGGATTATCCGGCCGCGGCCGCCGCGGCGCTTTCCGCCATGGTACGCCAGACCGGCGCGCCCGTCTGGGACGGCGCGCGGCTGCGGCGCGGCGTGATCGTGCGGCATCTGGTGCTGCCCGGCTCCCGGCGGGATTCGATCCTCGCGTTGCGGCGCGCGGCGGAGGCCGCCGATCCGTCGCAGGTCGTACTGTCGCTGATGCGGCAGTACACGCCGGATTTCGCTCCGGCAGAGTTCCCGGCGCTCGGCCGCCGCGTCACCACCTTTGAATATGAATCGGTGCGCGAGGAGGCGCTGCGGCTCGGCTTTTCCGGTTTCGGACAGGACGCGGCCGCCGCCGTCGCCGCCTATACGCCGGATTTCCAGGCGAATTTCCATATCCCATGAGAGGAGTTTTTTCATGCTGATCAAACGAATTTTCGCTGCCGTGCTGGCCGCGGCGCTGATGCTCTGCCTCGCTGCCTGCAATAAGGATCCCGAGGCGCCCGACGGCATGACGCGGGCCTCCGGCGAGGATGCCGAATACGCGCTCTTTGTGCCGGACGACTGGGTGCTCGACCGTTCGGACGGCGTTGTCGCCGCCTACAAATCTGCTTCCGATCCGACGAGCGTCTCGGTGATGGCGTGGTCGATGCCCTATGCTGACTCGACGCTCGACGACTGGTGGAAATCGTATCAGACGGAGTTCGCGCTTGTTTTTGAGGATTTCACGCTTGAGTCATCTGCGACGACGTTGCTCGACGGCGAAGCCGCCGTGCTTTACGTCTACACCGGCACACTGGGCGGCACGACGTACCGCTATACGCAGCTTGCCGCGCTGCACCACGCCGCCGTCTATCTCATGACGGTGACGGAGCGCGCCGACGCGGAGGTCGACCATGCGGAGGAGATCGCGCAGATCCGCGACGCCTTCCGCTGGAAGTAACCGGCGGTGCCGGCAGCCATGCGCGCGCAGGACTTCAGCGGAGCTGTAAGACATCACACGGAATTTGCTTTGGCGCAGCAGTGGATTTAATCCGCTCCGGGGGTGCGGAGGCCTCCAGCCCCCGAAAGTCTATTTGATTCGCTCGGGGGTGCGGGGGCGAAGCCCCCGCAGGAATCAAAAAATATCCTTCCCCCTCGCGCAGGCGAGGGGGAAGGTGGCCGCGGCAGCGGCCGGGCGCGGCCGGCGGTGCCGGCAGCCATGCGCGCGCAGGACTTCAGCGGAGCTGTAAGACATCACACGGAATATGCTTTGGCGCAGCAGTGGATTTAATCCGCTCCGGGGGTGCGGAGGCCTCCGGCCCCCGAAAGTCTATCTGATTCGCTCGGGGGTGCAGGGGCGAAGCCCCCGCAGGAATCAAAAAATGTCCTTCCCCCTCGCGCAGGCGAGGGGGAAGGTGGCCGCGGCAGCGGCCGGATGGGGGCCGCCAATGGCGGCTGCCATGCGCGTGCCTGTGCGGCGGGCAGTGCCCGCGGCCGGGCGCGGCCGGCGGTGCCGGCAGCCATGCGCGCGCAGGACTTCAGCGGAGCTGTAAGACATCACACGGAATTTGCTTTGGCGCAGCAGTGGATTTAATCCGCTCCGGAGGGGCGGAGGCCTCCGGCCCCCGAAAGTCTATTTGATTCGCTCGGGGGTGCGTGGGCGAAGCCCCCGCAGGAATCAAAAAATATCCTTCCCCCTCGCGCAGGCGAGGGGGAAGGTGGCCGCGGCAGCGGCCGGATGGGGGCTGCCAATGGCGGCTGTCATGCGCGCCTGGCTTCAGCGGAGGCGTGAAACATCACGCGGAATATGCTTTGGCAGATGGGGCAGAGCCCCCGAACGCGCATTGGATCCGCGTTTCTCCCTCGCGCCGCCAAAGGCTCCCGGCTATCTGTATTTGATTTAAAGGAACAGCTATGATCTATCTTGACAACGCCGCCACGACCGCCCCCTGCCCGGAGGCGGTGGACGCCATGGACGCCGCCCTGCGGCAGACGTGGGGCAATCCCTCCTCCGTCCACGCCGCCGGACTGGCCGCGCGCACACTTCTCACCGACGCGCGCGCCGCCGTCGCGCGCTCTCTCGGCGTGCGGCGTGAGACGGAGGGACATATCCTTTTCACCGGCTGCGGCACGGAGGCCGACAGCCTCGCCGTGCGCGGCGCGGTTTACGCCAAGCGGCGGCCGGAGAAGAACGGCTCGCGCGGCGTGATCCTCACCACGGACAGCGAGCATCCCGCCGTCGAGGAGGCGATGCGGCTGCTCGAGGCGGACGGCTTCACAGTCTGCCGCGTGCCGACGAGGGGCGGCGCGCTCGACCTCGATTTCGTGCGCGCGCACGCCGCGGGCGTGATCCTCGCCTCCTTTATGCTGGTCAATAACGAGAGTGGCGCGCTCTACGACGTGCGGGGCGCCTTCGACGCGGTGCACGCGGCGTCGCCCGACGCCGTGACGCATACGGATGCGGTGCAGGCCTTCGGCAAGGTGCGCATCTCGCCCGCCGTGCTCGGCGCGGATCTCTTGTCCGTCAGCGCGCACAAGATCGGCGGCCCGAAGGGCGTCGGCGCCCTGTACGTTTCGGCCGCGACGCTGCGCGCGAAGCGGCTGTCGCCGATCCTGCCCGGCGGCGGACAGGAGGAGGGCTTCCGCTCCGGCACGGAGAACGTGCCGGGAATCGCGGGCTTCGCGGCGGCCTGCCGCCGCCTGACGGCGCATTTCACCGAGGACGCCGCGGCGATCGCCGCCGTGCGCGCGCGCCTGCTCGACGGCATCGCGCCGCTCGGCAGCGCGGTTCGCGTGAATCTGCCTGCCGTGCCGACCGACGCGATCTTCAGCCTCACCGTGCCGGGGATCCGCTCGGAGACGCTGCTGAATTTCTTCTCGGCGCGCGGCATCTGTGTCTCCGCCGGTTCGGCCTGCGCCGCGCGCGCGCGTCACGTCAGCCGCGCCATGCTCGCCTTCGGCCTCACGGAGGACGAGGCGGACTCGACGATCCGCGTCAGCCTTGCGCCGCAGAATACGGCCGCCGACGCCGACGCCTTCTGCGCGGCGCTCGCCGACGCGTGCGCGACGCTGCAGCGCAAGGAGAGACGCGGGTAGAGACGCGGGACGCGCGGGGACGCGCGGGGGATGCGGAGGATGCGCTGGGGGCGCCTTTTGAAAAAAGGCGTCCCCAGACCCCGCGAAAACCTTCAAACAGGACACAGGACGAGGTGCGGCGGAGGCTGCCCGGCCTGTGATTTTTTGTTTTGGCGGCAAGTTGGGGGTGCGGGGGCAGAGCCCCCGAGAGTATATTTGATCCACCGGGGGTGCGGGGGCCATCGGCCCCCGCATATCTCTAAATAATTTCTTCCCCCTCGCGGGAGCGAGGGGGAAGGTGTCGGCGCAGCCGACGGATGGGGGCCGGGCGGTGCCCGCTGCCAGGCCCGCTCACTGCTTCAGCTGAGTTGGAGGCCAGTCCACGTCGTATAGAAAACAGAGGCTTGCCCCGAAAGAAAAATGATCCACCGGGGGGTGCGGGGGCAACCGGCCCCCGCATATCTCTAAAAAATTCCTTCCCCCTCGCGGAAGCGAGGGGGAAGGTGGCCGCGCAGCGGCCGGATGGGGGCCGCTTTTCGTCACAGTGCACAAAAAACTGGCACAATCTTTGTGCGATATGCGAAGAGCAATCTTTGAGGAAACCACTTGTGCTTTGCTTGTTTGTATGCTACAATAATATTGTAAAATATTTTTTCACTTTCGGAGGATGTACCTGTGAAACGCAGACTCGCAACCCTCGCTCTTGCGCTCCTCTTCCTCCTCCCCGGTTGCTCCCGGCAGGCAAAAGACGACGCCTACCACTGGACTCCTCCCGAGAAAAAGATTGCACAAACCGCCGCAGACGACGGTTACGATCCGGCGAGCGGGCTTACATACGAAGAATATCTCACAACTGTCAATTTACCGATAGTTGTATCTATGAAATGGGGGATTGCCGGGAAACCAATAATGGACTTAGCTGACAGTACTCTTACGTCCTATGTTAAATATATCCAAAATTCACCATGCGTGACGGACATTTCTTTTCCCGTCCTTTTTCATTGGCTTGACAATTTCTGCGGGGAGTCAATTTTGCAAGCGCCCGCTGATAAAATGATCAATCGTAACTCCATATTGCTTAAGGATGTGACATATGCACCTATGGAAAAAGCGACATTGATGATTGGTCAATATCAGACTGCATTAACAGATGAGCAGATCGGCGAGGGACGGAAATGGGAGGATATGCGGGAATGCTGTGTGAACCGGGCACTTTATGAGAAGCTGCTTGCTGCTGAAAAAGCGGAATTTAAAGGATTAGGCGATATCATTTCCGTGACGGAATCCTTTTACATGAGAGGCTTCATGCACGATACAGGGGAAGAAGCAATTACTGTGTGCGGCGATTTCACCACGACAACGCATGAATACACGGTGGTCGGAATTGTAGAAGAGGAAGAGGAATATGCCAACACGGAGGCATATGGGTTATATCATATCTATGTGTCGATAGATATGCTGCGAAATTTGATTGCAAAACATGACTATAATCATCCCAATTATGTGGATAATGCTATGTATTCGATTTCACAGATAATCGACAATAATATGAGTCAAGATGAGATGTATTTAGGCATCTATAGCCGCCCATCAGCAGAAGATCCAACAAAAAGAGAACTGCGTCTGTTTGGAAATCGGATTGTTCCCGAAAATGAATGGCTGGCGCAGTTTGAAGGCATATTGGTAAATGCGGGATATACCATGGAAATCACACTGAACAGCGGGACACATTACGCAGAGTTTGTGGAATATATGACTGCTCCCTCCAGCACTTCGTTTACAGCAAGACATGAGTATGACAGCATTTATCGGGTCTATGAAAAAGCTCTTGCCAGAGACCCAGAAAATGCACAGCTCAATATGACACCGCTGCTGCAAGAGCTTTCGGATGCAGGCGAACTCGATGAATGGTATTATTATCCCCTTGTTCCCCGCGTGCTCCGTCCGCTGCGCGTCGCGCCGTAGCCGTACAAAAGCACAAGGTCTGACGATGTTCGTCAGACCTTGTTTTTTGTTTTGCGGCGGGCGCGGATCGAGCGGGGGCCACCGGCCCCCGAAAGAATATTTGATCCGCCCGGGGGTGCGGGGTTGGGGGCATTGCCCCGGTTTCCCGAAGGGAAACGCGCCGCCGCCTTTTGCGGCGCGAGGGGAAATGCGGTGGCAAAGCGCCCTGCGGGTCGCTTTGCCACAGAAGCCCCCGCATATCTCTAAATAATTTCTTCCCCCCTCGCGGGAGCGAGGGGGGAAGGTGTCGGCGCAGCCGACGGATGGGGGCCGGGGGCGCTTTTCTCCCGGTTCCCCAAGGGAATGCGCCGCCGCCTTTTGCGGCGCGAGGGAGAAATACAGCGGCAAATCCGGCCGGCGGCCAGTTTACCACAGGAGAGCGCGAGAGGGCCCTTTTTTCAAAAGGGCCCTCTCGTTCGTTCCCTTCTCCGTCCCCTACAGCGACGCGATGCACAGCTTCAGCGCGCGCACGACCTCCGCGGTCGGCAGCGTCGGGGTGCCGGGGGCGAAATCCGCCGCCTGCTCGGCGTCCGGCGGGATATGGATGAAGCCGCCGAGCATGGCGGTTTCCTCCGTTGCTATGTAATACATCAGCCGGTAGAAGACGTCGTTGCAGACGTAGGTTCCGGCGGAATAGGAGATTTTCGCCTGCAGTCCCGCCTCGCGCAGCACGAAGGAGAGCTCCTTCAGCGGCAGACGCGCCGGCAGGGATTCCGGGCCGCCCTCGACGACCGGGCTGCCGCTGTAGGTGACACCGGCGTTGTCGGGCGCGTTCGCCGCGCGGACGTTCACCGCCGTATTTTCCAGCGAGATCCCCTCGCGGCCGGCAGCCTGGCCCACGCAGAGCACGCAGTCCGGCGCATGGCGCGCGATGAGCTCCGCGAGCAGATCGCCCGCGCGCCCGTATTCGACCGGCAGCTGTGCCGTGACGACCTCATGCTCGCCGATTTCGGCGGGCAGACGCCGCACCGCCTCCCACGACGGGTTGACGCGGCTCGCGCCGAAGGGCGCGAAGCCCGTGACAAGAATGCGCATGGCAGCGTCCCCTTTCTCTCTCAGATCGGCTACTATTCTATCACACAAAAACCGCGATTTCAATAGGATTGTGGAAGATTTTTCATGCGAAATGCGGTTTTTATCCCCCTGCCGTGGGGGATGGGTGTCGTTTTTTTACCGATCGGCGCGAGGATTGCCGCCGATCGGCGCATTCCGTCGGAAGAAATAACGGATCCGGATGCGCCGGCGGGCGTCCATGGAATGAAAACCGGATGGGGATGACCGCGGATGAGATGCGTCAAGCGAGAAAAAAAGTTAAAGAAAATGAAAAAAGGGGGTTGACAAGGGGGTAGGGGTAGTGATATAATATACGGGCCGCCGAAAAAGGGGCGGCCGAAGCTCTTTGAAAATTGAACAACAAGACAACAGCTTTTCGAAAGAAAAGCAAGAGACTCCAAGAATTCTTTTGAATTTATTGAAACTCTAACAAATAGTAAGAGC
>Ga0208297_1001264_pt1 | contig 26582 bp, 34 predicted proteins | sample LMS_cellobiose_e_FD_187367 | JGI IMG/M metagenome (GOLD analysis project Ga0208297, IMG submission 187367) | Rumen-fistulated moose microbial communities from Alaska, USA - LMS_cellobiose_enrichment (SPAdes) (version 2) | ecosystem: Host-associated > Mammals > Digestive system > Stomach > Rumen... | reverse complement strand
AACTTGCCAAACTGTCTCCTAATGAATACTATCGCTATGTAACTACAGGTGTATATCCACTTCCTATCTACAGATCAGATTAACTGTTCTGTTTTGTAAATGTGTCCTTGACAAAGGGTACACTTTAACATGTAACGTCCGCGTAGCCGTTACTGTTACGTGACTGTAACGTTACATCGGCGTTACGCTTCTTATTTCTGTAACGATTTACTCGGTCGCGGTTTTTCTCACGGCGGTTATCCTCGCTGTCTATCATCAATACTGCATATTCTTCCCAGTCATGCAGGTGCATGTCGTCGTCGAGGTATCCGCTTTTCTTAAGAGCCGATATAAGCTGCTCCGGCTTCTTCTTCCAGCGGCACGCGTCAGCGATCGTGCTGGGGCTGCACTCAGATAGATCGCCGTCATAGGCATTTTGAATTGCCCATGTCCAGATGCCTACGAGAAGGCCTGCGGCAATGATTGTCGGGCTCGTGAAGGAGCTGGAAAGCTTCAGCTCCTCCGCGAGCTTTGAAGTTTTCGGGTGTGTGGGCAGATTGGAGTACACCTGAATCCACGGTATCATGGAAGCCTCCTATCACAAGCGGGTAACAGTTATACGTCTTTCCGTTCTCGCCTTAACAACATATTCCTTCCTCTCGATGTTCTTTGCGGTCACGACGTACTTGCCCGCGAGAACCTTATCCCGGTCTCCAACAGCAGCCTTGATCTTATCGTTGGTCTCGTTGTACTCTTTGTATGCTGCTGCAAGCTCGCCCTTACGGTCGATCAAAGCTTCAAGCTCGCCGTCGTCGATATCCATTTCCGGCCTTTCGATAGAGGCGCTGCACAGGTGCCGCATAGCGCACTCTTCACAGACTGTGATATCCTCGCAGGCTGCGGGAACCGTCTTTCCGCTTTGATCGGCAAGGGCTTTGTAGATACGCTCGCCTTTTTTAAGCAGCGCGTCCGCTCTGTCCCAGTCAAAGGGAACCTCGATGATCTTGATCTTGCCGGTCAGCTTATTCGTGAGAATGAAGAAGCCTTTTTCCTTCTCAAACTTCCAGCAGTAGACCATGAGCTGCGAAGGATAGCCGCGCACGTAGTAGCGCTTGCTGTTGTAAAAGTCCTCGATGCTGTTCAGGCGCTCCCACTCAAACGGGGAAAGTCCTTTGATCTCTGCCGGGTAGAGCTGCCCGTCTTCCGGGTCTTTGATGCGGATATCTTCTCTGCCGGTAATGAAGGGGTTTTCCACCTTCCAGCTGCGCTGCGTCGGCGTGATGATCTCAAGTCCTGCGTCCTTGAGCTTCTTGATGGTATACTCTTCGACGCTGTTGCCGAAGTCGAAGATGTTCTGAAGTCCTTCGTCGTGCGGCTGCTGCTCGTCCCAGTGCTTGATCAGGAGATACAGATACCGCTCGCAGGGGTGTCCAATATTAGAGGCCCGGAGGTTATTGACCGGGTAAACCTTGATCTCGCTTTTTACGAAGTCGCTGATCTTTTCGGCGATATATCCTGCTGTAAGCATTACTGTTCACCTCCGAAATCGTCATAATAATCGGCGGGAGGGAAGTGATCATCATCCGGCGTGGGTGGATAGTCTTCCGGCTCTGGGGCCTGCTGCGCACGCCTTCCGCCGCGCGTAGGCTGCTTTTCTTCCTTCGGCGTTACGTCGATAGCGCCTTTTGCGGCAGCTTTTTGGCAGTTCATGCAAAGCCGCCTTCCGAATTTGCCTTCGGAATAGCTCGCAACCTTCTGGCTGATCTTCTCGCCACAGTTGCTGCACACAAGGCCGCTTTCCTCGGCGCTGCCGGTGTTGCCGCCCTTGCTGCCTTCCTTGAAGGTGTAGCCCTTCGTCTTTCCGATGTTGATGCCGGCTGCTTCCAGATCGGAAACGTCCAGATTGCGCAGGCCGGGGAGAATACCCTTGATGCCGCGATTTAAGCAGTTCGTGTATGCTGCACGCTTCACGTCGGCAAGGTCGATTTCGTCCACGCTCTTCTTGTTCTTGCCAGTGAAGAACTCGTCAGCAGCGTTCCTCATGCCTTCAGCGGTTATCGTCTGTCCGTGCATGGTAAACTCCATGCGGTAGGTGTACGTGGGATATCCGTCCTTGTCGAGCTCCTTCATTGGATATCCGTCGCAGATCTTCCAGCTGATACCGAAGAGCCTCGCGACTTTGCTTGCGCCGGTCTCCTGAAGGTAGGGCGTTCCGCCGATCAGAACCCAGTCCTTGCCGTTCGTGATCTTCAGAGCCGCCTGCATGATCTTGTTGAGTGCGCCTACCATCTTGTCGGCGCGTTCTGCCAGAGCAAGGACGTTATCGTAGTCCAGCTCGATAAGAGCGTCGTTTGCGTCCTGCACGGTCATAAGTTCGTTTTCTGCCATTTGTCATTCCTCCTACAGATAATTCAGTTGTCGTACTCCGCCTCGGTCCTTGCGTCCTCGACGCATGCCTCACAGAGATTTAAGCCGCCTATTCGGTAGTAAGTCTCGCCCTCGTATATATCCTCGCCGCACTCGTCGCACAGGCAGCAGGTGCGCGGGCCGATGCCGTCGGGATATCCGGTCCGTTCCATGTTCCGGATTACGGGGTGATCAGGTATGCTGTTCATGGAAGCTCTCCAAGAGCTTTTCAAGCCTTTCGAGCTTTGAAAGCTCTTCCTCGTTCGCGTCTCCGAAGATCAGCGCGAGCTGGTTGAGCATGATGGAAACGTCCGCCATTTCCTCTTTGATGTTTACGACGAACGCTGCCCCGGCGATGTGAACCGCCTTGACGGTCTCCGGGTCCGCGTCCCATCCGGCACGCAGCCATTTTGTAAGAGCTTTGATAAGCTCGCTGCACTCTTCGATCGCTACGATCACCTGTGCTTCGGGTCCGAAGGTGGCGATAGCCTTTTCGAGAATCGCGCCTTCGCGCTCCTGTGTCATTTCGTTCATACCTGTTCTCCTTCTGCCGCTTTGATGCGGTCTTTCAGATGTTTTTCCTGCGCCAGCAGGGATAGCGCCCTGTGATGTGTCTGGTTGAGCTGCCTTCTGATATCCGTCACATCGTCGCTGCGGTAGTACCCGCCTCCGCCCTGATCGTTGATGATCACAAGACCTTCGCGCCGCGCAAGGCTTACCGCCGCTCTCATGTGCCGGTCTGATAAATTGAGCTTGTCTGCCAGCGCCTCACGGCTGATCGCGTTCGTTCTTCCGAAGGGTACGATATCCGCAAGCTGGGCCGTAATCGGGCTTATTTTGCCGTTTATCGTCGGAATGATAGAAAGCTCAAGCTCGCTGTAAAGTTCGCTCCTGTCGGCTTGCAAGGCCGTTTCAAGGCCTTTTAAGACCGCCTCTGTCGGGAAGCACACTTCCTGCTCGAACCGGCTTACCATGCCCGCGTCTATACGCGGGTCATATTTCCGGAGTATCTGCGACAGCTGCGGCTGCGTCATGCCGAGCGCCAGACGGCGTTCTCTGATACTGTTCATGCCGCGCCTCCTTCATACGGACTGTCAAAAGACCAGTCCCAATACGTTTTACTGTTGAACTCTTTCCTGAAGTAGTTCCGCTCTCCATCACCGTGGAAGAAGAAGTAATCGCAGGGAAGGGTCCTGCCTACGTCCTCGGCCAGTCCGCAGTATTCCGCGTGCCAGCGCTTTAGAACGTCGATTGCAAGCTCCTTCAGATCATCCGTTACCGGAAAGCTCTCGCTGTACCCAGAGAATTGATACGGCGCTGTTACGATCTCACGCACGGTGTCGCCCTTAAAGCGAGGGCTGCTTACCCGGTTGAGGATGCACCACGCGACTGCTGCCTGCTCATCCTTACTTGCCACGCCGCGGCATTCGCCGTATAATGTCTTCGCAAGGAAGGTTATGTCCTCTTCGGACGGCTCCCAACAGCTATCAATACCTTCCGGCGTTTCTGTCGGCTCCGGTAAAGTCGCTGCAATGATCTTGGCCGGAGCCGCTTTTATTTGCCTTACTGCTGCCGGTGCCGGTTCGATCATGCTTGCCGCGCTCGCCTCGACCACTGCCGGGGGCTTCACGCTGCTGATACCGCATACCGCGATAGTCCCTACGATGCAGACGGCAGCGATCTTTCTCAGAGCAGTGCGCCGTCTTCTTCTGCGTCTTCGCTCGTTCATTACACCCTCCTTCCCGGTCTGCGTTTCTTCGTTCCGCAGCGCTTCACGTTCTCCTGCACCTTGCGGTGCGCCAGCTCCGGGTCGTAAACCCTTCTGCCGTATTCATCCGTTTCCCCGGTGTAGCCACGCTTCAGCTCGTCGTAGATCGTGGAAGGGTGTACGTTGAGCTTGATCGCAATCGCAAGATTGGTCTCTTCCGCGTTGTACATCTTCTGGATGATCTTCCGGTCTTTAAGCGTAAGTCGTGCCATTAGCTAACCTCCTTTCCGGGTAATGCTGCCGAGAGCGGGTGTACACTCGTTGCCAAGTGATCTGCGATTTGCCCCCGGCAGCCATAAAAAATAACCCTCAGAAACCGTTCTGGTCTCTTCGGGTTTAAGTGTAGACTTTGCATTTTTGCCCCCGAAGGTAAAAAGAACTTGCAAAACGAGAAGCCCTTTGCTATACTGTCATGTGCACGCGGAAGTGGCTCAGGGGTAGAGCATCGCCTTGCCAAGGCGAGGGTCGCGAGTTCGAATCTCGTCTTCCGCTCCAATATCCGGGTGTGGCGCAGCTTGGTAGCGTGCTTGACTGGGGGTCAAGAGGCCGCTGGTTCAAATCCAGTCACTCGGACCATAAGCCTGAAATCTCAACGGTTTCAGGCTTTTTCTTACCATTGGCGTCCTGAGGCGCGGAGGGGAACATGCAGATCGAGGCCATAGCGCACATCCATACCGATTATCCTGAAAAGTTCGGGATCCCCAGGCAGAGCGGGCTCGTGACGGGGCTCCCCGCGCGCGTCGTGTTCGAAAAGAAATACCGCAGGCCCGAGGCCGTGCGCGGGCTCGAGGGCTTTTCGCACGTCTGGCTGATCTGGCATTTTTCCGAGGGCAGCGCTTCTGCCAAGTCCGCGGAGGGTCCCCGCAGCTGGTCTCCGACCGTAAGACCTCCGAGGCTCGGCGGCAATAAGCGCGTAGGCGTCTTTGCGACGCGTTCCCCGAACAGGCCTAACCCCATAGGGCTCTCCGCAGTAAAGCTGCTCGGTATAGACTATGACTGCGAGGACGCTCCGGTCCTGATCGTGGACGGGGCGGACATGCTCGACGGTACCCCGATTTTCGATATAAAGCCCTATCTTCCGTTCTCCGACAGCATCGCGGAAGCGGCTGACGGCTTCGCCGGAGAAGTGAAGGAAAAAACGCTGGAAGTTGTGTTTTTTGACAATGCAGAGCGCGAGCTGAAGGCCCTCCTGCCGGAAGAAAAGATCGGGGCGCTCAAAGAGATCCTTTCCCAGAGCCCGGCTCCCGGCTACAAGTCCGATCCGGACCGCGTGTACGGGCTCAGTTTTGCGGGCGTTAACGTCAGCTTCAAGGTCGACAGCGGGACCCTTACCGTGACAGGCGCGGAGCTATGCAGGCCGCATAGTGCGTGAACTTTTACAAGCGGGCCATCGTTCGCCATTTTTTGACATAAAGGCCGTATAGTATAATACTTTTAAGTATTAGTTTATTGTTTTCCGAATATATTTTATTGTCTTCGCGCTGATCGTTCAGTGTAATGAATTTGTAATAATATATTTGAACATTTTGCTCCAAAAAGGCTTTGTTTTTTTGTGTTTCTCGGTTATAATAGCTTGCAACCCTAGCCGAAGGGATAGTTTTCATATTCTCAAAACGGCTTTGGTGGAATAAATGAATGGTAATTGATTTTCACAGCCACATACTCCCGGGCATAGACGACGGCAGCAAAGACACAGAAATGTCGCTGGAGATGCTGCGGAGGATGAAAGCCTACGGCGCTGACGCGGTCTGCGCGACTTCGCACTTTTACGGCAGCCGCAGAACGCTTGAGCATTTCCTCTCGCGCAGGGCGGGGGCGGCCGAAAGGCTGTTCGAGGCCATGGAAAAGGAGCGCGAGGCAGAGGCTCAGGCCGGCGTGCAGAGCAAAGATCTGATGATACTGCTCGGCGCCGAGGTCGCTTTCTACTCGGGGCTCACGAGAGAAAACGAAGTCGAAAAGCTCTGCATAGGCGACAGCAATACGCTGCTCCTGGAGATGCCTTTCTCGCCGTGGACGGACTTTGAGATAAACGAGGTCGGCTCCCTGTGTTTCGACCACGGGCTCAACGTAGTCATCGCCCATCTCGAGCGGTATACGGGCATAGCCTCCGAAGACATGATAAAGCAGCTGCTGAGGCTTCCGGTCTACGTGCAGATCAACTGCGAATCGCTGCTCCCGGTGTTCGGGCGCAGGCCGTGGCTGAAGATGTTCAAAGAAGGGCAGGCAAAGCTGCTCGGCAGCGACGCCCATAATCTGAGCGACCGTGCCCCGAATCTCGGAGCCGGGCGCGAGATCATAAAGAAAAAGCTCGGCGCTGACGCGCTGACTGAGATAGACAGATGCGCGCACGAACTTTTAAAAATCTGATATGCATCCTTCTTGCGCTTTTGCTCACAGCGGTATCGCTGGCGGGCTGCGCGGGCAAAAAGAAGGCAGGCAGCGAGGATGCTGCGGGAACCGCGCAGAGCCAGCAGGCAGGCGGGTCCTCAAGCGCTTCAGACCCCGGCAGCCCGGCTCAGACAGGCGCAGGCAGCCAGCAGGGCGGCGCGGCAGGCTCCGGCTCCCAGGCGGGCCAGCCCGCTGCGGACGATCCCTCTCAGACGACGGATCCCGGCAGCATGACCGTCGAAGAAATGCTTGCCAATAAGAATAAGAACCCAGACGCCGCCGTCGAAGTCGACGGAGTGAGCTACGGGCTGAAGAAGGGCCTCAAGTGCTACCTGCTGCTGGGCATAGACGATCCCAGCACCGAGGGCTACAAGAACGGCACTACAGACCACTGGGGCGTGCTGTGCGACACGATCCAGCTCTACGTGGTCGACGACAGCAATAAAAAGTATACCGTGCTGCAGCTCAGCCGTGATACAATGGTAGAAATGGACATTCTCAACGCCTACGGCAAGCCCGTCACTACCACGAAGCAGCAGCTGACCTATGCGCACACCTTTACCGGCGACGCTAACATAAACGCTAAAAACGTTGTAAATACTGTGAGCAGGCTGCTCGGCGGCATCGAGATAGACGGCTACGTATCCCTCATGTACGGGTGCATCGTTCCTGTGAACGACGCTCTCGGCGGGGTCAGCGTAAAGATAGAGGACGACTTCTCGGAGGTCGACCCGCAGATGGTCCAGGGTTCCACCGTTACGCTCAAGGGAAACCAGGCGCTGTACTACCTGCGTTACCGCAAGGGCATAGGCGAGCAGACGAACACCTCGCGCATGAAGCGCCAGCAGATCTATCTGGACGCTTTCATCAACAAACTGAAGGCCGAGGTCAAGTCAAGGTCGTCGATCATCAACGACCTGTACAACGCCGCTGAACCTTATATGGTCAGCAACATGAGCTCAGGTACCATAACCAATCTGGTCCTCAGAGGCACAGGTTACAGCAAGACCGCGACGCGCACGCTCTCGGGCAGCGAACGCCCCGTAACGTACGCCACCGGCAATACTCATAACGAACTTACAGTGAGCCAGGATTCGCTCGACAAGACGATACTCGAGCTCTTCTACGAACCGCTTGACTGAAAGGAAGCGCTGCTTGGATACTGACATCAACAGAAACTTAAACAACGACGAAGAAGTGGAGATCGACCTTCTCGAGCTGGTATTCCTGTTCCGCAGATACTGGAAGGTGATCGTTGTCGTCGGCCTCATCTGCGCGGTGCTGGTCGGCGCGTTCACCTATTTCTTCATAACACCTCAGTACAAGGCGACAGCCAAGATCTACATCGTATCTGCTTCAAGCGATTCGGTCGTCAACCTTACGGACCTTAACATCGCCACCAACCTGACGGCGGACTATAAAGAGCTCATACTCAGCCGCCCGATGATGGAGAGCACCATAAAGAATCTGGGGCTTCAGGAGACAGAACCCGAAGATCTCGCGAAACGGCTCGATATCACGAACCCGACGCAGACCCGTATACTGCACGTTACGGCGACCACCGCAGACCCGCAGCTCTCCGCAGACATCGCCAACGAGGTCGCGAGGCTGTCGATCAGCTGGCTCCCCGAGATCATGGAATCCAACGCTCCGCACATCGTGCAGAACGCGGTGGTCCCGACCAAGAAGTCCAGCCCGAGCCTCAAGAAGAACATGGCCATCGGCATGCTCGCAGGACTCGTCCTCTGCTACGGCGTGTACGTGATCCGCTACCTGCTCGACGACTCCATCACCTCCGCGGATGACATGGAGAAATACTTCGGTCTCGTACCGCTCACAGTCATTCCTGAGGACGCCGCCGCTAACGACGGCAGCACGAGGGACGAGCAGTCCGATCTCGGCAGGGGTCTCTTCAGGCGCATAGCGCGCAACAGAAAGAAAGCAGCCAAGGGCGGCAAGAAGGGGAAGAAGAAATGAAGCAGCTGACATTGCAGAACTTTGAAGGCCTTCCCTACAGCGTCGAAGAGGCGCTGAACAGGCTCCGCGTGAACTTCGGCTTTATCGGGACAGAATATAAGAAGATCATCATCACCAGCAGCACCCCGGACGAGGGAAAAAGCTTCGTGGCTTTCAACCTTTGGCGCATGCTCGCCGAAGCCGGCAAAAAGGTCATACTGGTCGATGCGGACATAAGAAAGTCCATACTCCGCAACCGCTATAAGATAAGCGGAGGCAAGGACGGCTATCAGGGCCTCGCGTTCTACCTCGCCGGACAGGCCGAGATGGAAGACATAATCTACGCGACCAATATCGAGAACGGGTATATGATCCCGATCAGCTACACGGTCTCGAACCCCGCGATACTGCTGCAGAGCGAGCGTTTCCCGAAGCTGCTCGACGCGCTTGCCGAAGTCTTCGACTACGTGCTGATCGACACTCCGCCTCTCAACGCTGTAGCCGACGGCGACCTGATCGCCAGCCACAGCGACGGCGCCATCTTCGTCATCAGAGGCGGCGTCACTCCGCGCAAGCTCATCGCTTCGAGCTTCAAGCAGCTCGAGGCCGCGAACTGCAAGCTGCTCGGCACCGTGCTCAACCGCGTTGAGGTCGCCAACAGCGCGTACTACTACAAGTACAGCAAGGGCAAGTATTATTACAATAATTACTACAGCTCTTACGGAAAGGACAGCAAGCCCTCAAACGCTGAGGTCAAGGCTGCCGAAAAGAAATAGGTATTGACGGAACGGCGATTCTCGAGTAACCGTCTTCCGCTGATATAGTAAGTTATAGTGCAAGAAAGAAAGGAGAATGCTCATATGAGAAGAATTCTGGCACTCGTTCTTTCTGTCGCTATGGTGCTCATGTTACCTGTATTTGCCTTCGCTGAGGGCTTCTATCAGGGATCACAGTGGGTAGAAACTGGTAATACAGAAAGCTCCAGCGAAGTCACCGACTCCAACGGAACTACCACAAAGACCACCACGCTGACAGACGGAACAAAAGAAACCGTTGTAACTACTGCTGATGGCGAACAGACCGTCGACGTAGAGCTTTCCGAGACTGCTGCTGCAGCTGACGAAGCTTACCTGACTCCGGAAGTCACCGCAACCGATGACGTTGCTACCGCTCCGAAGGTCACTGTCGAAGTTCCCGAAGGCAAGACCGCTATGGTAGAGGTCAATGTTGCCAACAACAGCACCAAGGTCACCGTTATGAAGCAGAACGCTGACGGAACCTGGAGCGTTGTCAAGAAGGCAGCTGCCACCGATCAGGGCGTCCTGATCGAGACATCCGGCGAAGCTACTTATGCCGTTGTTGAAAACGACATCGAGTTCACCGACGTTACCTCCGCTTGGGAAAAGGAAGCCGCAGACTTCGTAAGCAGCCGTGAGCTCATGCTTGGTACCGGCGTTGACACCTTCAACCCGACCAAGGAAGTCTCCGCTGAGATGATGATGACCGTCCTCGCAAGACTCGATGACGGCGTTACCACCGCACAGTCCACCGGCGCTAACTGGGCAGCCGCAGGTGAATCCTGGGCCGCAGCTGAAGGCTATGCCGTAAGCGGCACCTTCACCAGGACCGACATGGTCAAGCTTCTGTACAAGTATGCTGGCCAGCCCGAAGTCAAGAACGCTGACCTCAGCGCTTTCTCTGACGCAGAAGGCCTCGACGCTGAAGCTGCAACCGCTTTCGCTTGGTGCGTTGAAAACGGCATCATCGGCGGAACCGCTGCTGACAAGCTCAGCCCGAACGGCACCGCTAACCGCGGACAGCTCGCTGCTGTAATCATGCGTTACGTGAACACCATCGTTCAGTAATCAACGATACGACCTGACCGGAGCCTTTCGGGGCCCCGGCCGGGCCTTACCGTCCTCAGGCCGTTTATAAGGCCGCCAGAAGCCCCGCGCGGGGCGCGCTGACGTTTTTATAAATGTTCTGAGACGGTTATAGGGACCATTGTTTTTGTAAGCCGGCCGCTTCAGGCACCGGCTTGTTTTATCGAAAGGACTGTTTATCTATGGGCGGCAGATCCGGCATGCGCTGGTTCAAACACCTTGATTTTGCGGCTTTGGACGTGATCGTCACCGTCGGGGCCTTTCTTCTCGCATACTATCTGAGGATGGGCAACCTCCACGGGCAGGGGACCGGCGTCTACAGGGCGTCGCTCTACTTCATCGTGATGGTCACGGTCATCCTCGATCTTTCATTTCAGTTCCTCAAGAACGTCCTCAAGCGCGGCTATCTGGCCGAGCTCAACAAGGTCTTTCAGTTCTCGACTATCCTGGTCGTTCTCCTCGCGCTTTATCAGTACCTCGTAAAAGTCGGCTCGATGTTCTCGCGCCAGGTCTTCCTGACGTTCTGGGCGCTCGAGATCATTTTACTGTTCGCCGTCCACGTTGCTTACAAGGCTATCCTCAACAAGCGTCTTTCCGACCGTGCCAATCTGCCCAGGCTGCTGCTCGCGGTGAGCGACGTGAGGCTCGCGGGTGCCTACGAGTATTTCAGCGAGCAGGCGAAGAACCGCTACACCATCAAGGCGTTCGCGGTGGTCAGCAGCGAGGACCCCGACACGATACTTCCGAAGGAGATCGAAGGCATACCCGTCCTTAACGGCGAGGACGAGATGTTCGATTACATACAGCACCACGTCGTAGACGAGGTTATGCTCAGCATAGCCGATATAGACAAAGAAAAGGACATGCTCGACGAGCTGATGCTCACCGGCATGACCGTGCACGTCAACCTCAACAGGCTCTTTGAGGGCCTTAATAACCCCGAGATCGAGAGCTTCGCGGGCAGGATGGTACTTACGACCTCCGTCAACACGATGACGCCCGTAGGGCGCCTTCTGAAGCGGCTGATGGATATCGCGGGCGGCTTAGTGGGCAGCATCATCTGCATCATCGCGCTGCTCATAGTCGGGCCTATCATCAAGATCCAGAGCCCGGGTCCGGTGTTCTTCACGCAGGAACGCGTAGGCCTCAACGGCCGCAAGTTCCGCATCTACAAATTCCGCAGCATGTACGCGGACGCCGAGGAGCGCCTCAAAGACCTCATGAGCCAGAACAAGATGCAGGGGCTGATGTTCAAGATGGACAACGACCCGCGCATCACCCCGATAGGCGCGTTCATACGCAAGACCTCGATAGACGAGCTGCCGCAGTTCTTCAACATCCTGAAGGGCGATATGAGCCTTGTCGGGACCAGGCCGCCGACGGTGCGCGAGTGGGAACAGTACAATCTGCGCCATCGCGCGAGGCTTGCGATAAAGCCGGGGCTTACGGGCCTGTGGCAGGTGAGCGGGCGCAGCGATATCACCGATTTCGACGAGGTCGTTTCGCTCGACCTTCAGTACATCCAGAACTGGAGCCTCAAGGAGGATATCAAGATCATCCTCAAGACCGTCTGGGTCGTGCTTGCGGGAAGGGGCGCGGAATAGGGCGCGAAGGCCTGCCGCTACGGGCGGATGAGGGCGGAGCCCTGGAAGCTGCCGCGGGCGCTGAATTCCTGCTGTATGGCGTTGAGCACCGCGTGCTTGTCGCGTGTCCAGTCCGGGGCGATGAGTTCGTCCTGCGGGGCGTCGCCGGTGAGGCGGTGGATCGTAATTTCAGAAGGCAAAGATTCGAGTATGTCGCATACGAGCGCGACGTACTCGTTTTTTGTCAGTAGGGGGAAGGGCGAGTCTTCGTACATGCTTCCGAGGCGGGTGCCGCTCAGCACGTGCAGCATGTGGAGCTTGAGCCCGAAGGGGCGGAAGGAAGCCGCGTATGCCGCGGAAGCCAGCATATCCTCGCGGCTCTCGCCGGGAAGGCCGAGTATCAGGTGGGTGACGGCGCGGATGCCGCGCGCGTTGAGCTCTTCGCTGGCGCGCGCGAAGGTGTCGTTGCCGCAGCAGCGGTTGATGAAGGAGGCGGTGCTTTCCTTTGCCGTCTGAAGCCCCAATTCGGCCCATAGGAAGGTTTTTTCGCTGTATTCGGATAAAAGGTCCATGACGTCTTCCGGAAGGCAATCCGGGCGCGTAGCGACCGCGAGGCCTACGACGCCCTCGTGCGAAAGTGCCTCGTCCCAGAGCGCCCTGAGCTCCTCCGCCGGAGCGTAGGTGTTGGTATGATTCTGAAAGTAGGCGATGTATTTTGCCTCGGGCCATTTGAAGCGGTACAGATGCTTCTGCGCCTCTATGCTCTCCGAAAGATGCCCCGCGGCGTCTGCCGGGCTTGCGAACCTTCCGCTGCCGTCGCCGGAGCAGAATATGCATCCTCCGGTCCCGCAGCGCCCGTCCCTGTTCGGGCAGGTGAAGCCGCCGTCGAGCGAGAGCTTTATCACTCGCTCCCCGAAACGGTCTTTGAGCCACGGCCCTATCGCGTTGTAATGAAGGCTTCCAAAAGTGTTCATAAATGAAGTATAATAATATAACATCGATACTGCAATACTCATAATATTCCTCCGAGGGTACGCTCCCGCTCGTTATTGAGCCGCGGAGCGGACGTAACGGTACTAAGCTCTGTCTTCGCCTGCCGGCTCGCCAATCGCTAAGTGCCGACTCTCAAGACGCCCTTCTTGAGGAAGCATTATTCGTATTGCCTGCAAAAGGATTTTTATTTTATGGACAGATCTTTGTATAACTCTAAACTCACCACTCCCGAATACGTCGCGTCGCTCGTGAAGAACGGCGAGCACGTTTACATAGGACAGACTTCGAGCATCGCCTACGCTCTGGCGGAAGCCCTCATGGCCCGCGAAGGCGAGCTCGAGAACGTCACCATCGCCTCTTCCAACGTCACCCGCCCTCTGCTCTGCCACAGCCCCGGCCACGGCAAGGCCTTCAAGGTCAACACCTTCTTCTGCGGAGTGGGCGAGCGCATAGTGCAGGACCCCGACGTCTTCAGCTTCACCCCGGTGCTGATAAGCCAGGACAGGTTCTGGTGCGAGCGCGGAGCCGCTCCCGACTGGTGTTTCCTCGAGGTCTCCCCGCCCGATGAAGACGGCAACTGCTGCCTGGGTCCGGGAGGCATCACTCACCACTACTTCCTCAAGAACATAAGCAAACACATAGTGCTGCAGGTCAACCGCAACACCCCGTATATCTACGGCGAGGAGAATCTTGTAAACATCTCGGAAGCCGAGTACATAGTCGAGTCGGACGCCCCGCTTTGCACTGTCGGGGAACCTGAATTCGACGACACGCTGAAATCGATCTCAGACCTCATCCTTGAGCACATACCGGACGGAGCCTGCCTGCAGCTTGGGATAGGCGGAGTAGCGGGAGCCCTCGGCCAGGGCCTCATGGAAAGGAACGACCTGGGCATCCACACCGAGATGCTCACGGACTCAATGATGAGGCTCATAGAAAACGGCAACATAACCAACTCCCGCAAGGGCTTCCTGCCCGGCCTCACCGCCGCGGTCTTCGCGTTCGGTTCCACGGAGCTCTACAGATACTGCGACCACAACCGCGGCCTGTACTTCGCGCCGTATCACACGCTCAACGATATCAACAACATCGCGAAGAACCCCGATATGATCTCGATCAACACCGCGTTCTCCGTAGACCTGCTCTGCCAGGTGTCCGCCGAGTCCATCGGCTACAGGCAGTACAGCGGCACGGGCGGCCAGCTCGATTACGTGCACGGCGCCCAGATGGCCGAGCGCGGCAAGAGCTTCATCGCGATCCCGTCCACCTACACCGATAAGAAGGGGCAGCTGCAGAGCCGCATAGTGCTGAACTTCCCGGCGGGAACCGCGGTCACCACGCCCCGCACCGAGGTCCAGTACGTCGCCACCGAATACGGCTGCGTCAACATGAAGGGCTTAAGCCGCGGCGACAAGTGCCGCGAGCTGATAAGGATGGCGCATCCGCAGTTTCGCGATCAGCTCACGGAGCAGGCAAAAGAGGCCGGACTCATCTGAAAAAAGTGCATATATACCAAAACCCGGCAACAATTGCCGGTTTTTTTATGATAAAATATTATCAACTATGCAGAAATAATTAATCAGGAGGCTCTTATGGATTTTAAACTCAACGAAATGCAGCGCGACATACGTGACGTTGCGCGCGAGTACGCCGAAAAGTACGTTGCCCCGAGGGTCGACGAGATAGAAAAGGCGGACAAGTTCCCCGAAGACCTGTGGCAGATCATGGTCGACATGAACCTGCTCGGGATCCCTTACCCCGAAGAGGTCGGCGGCATAGGCGCAGGATATCTGGCCACCGCAATCGCTCTCGAGGAGATCGGCAAGGTCAGCGCCAGCGCGGCTACTCTGCTCACAGTATGCTACCTGCCGCTCGACGCTCTGCACCTCTACGCCAACGCGGAGCAGGTCGAAAAGTACCTCAAGCCCGGCGTAGCCGGAGCCTACAGAGGCAGCTTTGCGTTCACCGAGCCCGAGACAGGTTCCGACCCCAAGCAGCTCAAGACCATAGCCGAGCAGCGCGAGGACGGCAAGTGGGTGCTCAACGGCAGCAAGCGCTTCATCTCCAACGCCGCTTACAACGGCCCGATCATCATCTTCGCAAAGGAGAAGGAGACCGAGCAGTGCACCGCCTTCATAGTCGAGAAGTTCTGCAAGGGCTACACCCTCAGCAAGCCCTACGAGAAGGTCTCCGTTCAGGGCAGCAACATCTACGACGTCTTCCTCGACGACGTAGTCGTAGACGAGTGCGACATCCTGGGAGCCCGCGGCCAGGGCTTCGACATCCTCATCGGAACCACAGCCTACGGCAAGCTCGCCTTCAGCGCGGTGTTCACCGGTACCATGGGCGGCTCCTTCGAGATGGCTGTCAAGTACGCCCGCGAGAAGATGCACCGCGACAAGCCGATCGCCAAGTTCCCGACCGTCCAGAGCCGCATCGCGCAGATCGGCGCAAACGTAATGGCAGCCAAGCTCTGCCTCTATAAGGCCGCTTCCGACGCCGACGAATATCAGGGCGACATCCGCCGCATCCAGTGCTCCACCGCTCTCATCAAGGGCTATATCTCCGACCTCGCAGTCGAGACCAACGTGATGTGCCTCAACGTGCACGGCGCCTACGGCGTCTGCGGGGACTTCCCCATCGAGCGCATGGTACGCGACTCGCTCGTGGCCCCGAACATCGAGGGTGCGGCGGACATCCAGCGCATCATCGCCGGCGGCTACATCACCCGCAGCGACAAGAGCTACTTCGACTGGGACTAGATCGCTATTAAACTGAAAGCTCCGGATGTTCCTCTGCGGGCACGCTCTCGCTATTGTCGATAAACGCAGCGGTACTAAGCTCTGTCTGCGCCTGAGGCTTGCCAGTCGCTAAGTACCGGCTATCGACGATACCCGCTTGAGGAAGCATCCATACGCTTTCTCTGCCAAGTAAATCAGTAAAGGAATAGAACTATGGAATTTCAGCAGATACTTTACGAGGTGAGCGAGCACATCGCGACCATCTCGTTCCACCGCCCCGAGGCGATGAACAGCTACACCCCGCTCATGTGCGATGAGATCAACGCCGCTCTCGAGCTGGCAGATAACGACCCCGACGTGCGCGTCGTGATCTTCACCGGCGCCCCCGGCACCAAGAAGCCGGTCTTCTGCGCGGGCTTCGACCTCAACTACAGCGACAACCCGTTCAGCTACCTCACCGACTACAGCGTCTACGAGGCTGAGGACACCGGCGGCATGAACGCTATCCGCCTCTACGAGATGAAGAAGCCCGTCATCGCGGCCATCAACGGCTCCGCGGTAGGCGTTGGCATCTCCATCACCCTGCCCATGGACATCCGCATCTGCTCCGAGAACGCCAAGATGGGCTTTGTGTTCGCCCGCCGCGGCTTCGTCTGCGACGCATGCAGCAGCTGGTTCCTGCCGAAGATCGTAGGCGTTTCCAAGGCTGCCGAGCTCGCCATGACCGGCCGCATCATCAACGCCCAGGAAGCCCTGCGCATCGGCCTCGTCACCGAGGTCGTGCCGGCTGACCAGGTCTACGCGAGGGCCCGCGAGGTCGCAAAGGAGATACTCGTCAACTGCTCGCCGATGTCCGTGGCTATGTGCCGCCAGATGATGTACCAGGCCTGCGGAGCGCGCAACCCGATGTTCAGCCACAAGCTCGAATCGGTCTGCTATCACTACGTCGCGACTTCCCCCGACGCCGAAGAGGGCGCGAAGGCCTTCCTCGAAAAGCGCGACCCCGAGTGGAAGACCAACCCCGCGACCGACATGCCGGGCAACTATCCGTGGCTCCCGCCCATGCAGTTCCCGCGCAACGTGCAGGAATAGTGCAAAAACTGAGTCTTTATTAGTTCAAAGTTTTGTTATACAATTAAATGTACGGCTCCGGGGCCGCAAAAGGGCGGCTCCGGGGCTTTCCCGGATATCTGCAAAATGGACGACCACTTAGAACAACACCATAGTCACCATCATTCGCCTGAGGAGAAAAAGCGCCAGCTGGCGCGCATCTCGCGCATCATAGGCCATCTTCAGCATGTGAAGACGATGATCGAGGACGACTGCGACTGCGCGGACGTTCTGGTGCAGCTTTCCGCCGTCAAATCGGCCCTTACGGGGCTTGGCAAGCAGATAACCACCGAGCACATCGAACACTGTATTTATCACGCCGTCAAGGACGGCGATACGGAGGCTCTGGAGGAGTTCCAGAAAGCGATAGAAAAGTTCTTCTAAGCGCCTCCGGTCACTGAAAGGAGGCAGGCCATGGACGAAATGGAAATGGAAGAACTGAAGAGCGAGCTTCTTGAGCTTGGCCGAAGCAAGAAATTTGCCTCCCTCCGATCTAAACTCATCACCCTCAATCCGGCAGATATAGCGGAAATTTTCGAAGACCTCGTTGACGACGAAGAGATCAGCAACGACGAGGTCTCTGTTCTGTTCCGCCTTCTCCCGAAAGACACCGCGGCAGACAGCTTCGTAGAGATGAACTCAGACCTCCAGGAGGTCATCATCTCGGGCCTGTCCGATAAGGACCTGCGCGCCTTCATCGACGAGATGTACCTGGACGACGCGGTAGACGTCATCGAAGAGATGCCTGCCAACGTCGTGAGCAGGATACTCCGCAACGTCGACGCCGAGACCCGCAAGAACATAAATACCCTGCTCAACTACCCCGAAGACTCCGCGGGCTCGATAATGACCATCGAGTACGTTACCCTCAAGCCGCAGATGACGGTGCAGCAGGCTTTCGCGCACATCAGGTCGGCGGGCGTCGATAAGGAGACCATCTACATCTGCTACGTCACCGAACAGAAAAAGCTGGTCGGCATCGTCTCGGTCAAGGACCTTCTCCTCGCGAACTACGAGGACAAGATACGCGACATCATGGAGACCAATTTCATCAAGGTCAACACCCTCGACGACAAGGAAGACGTAGCGAACACCCTTAAGAAATACAACTTCACGGCCCTGCCGGTAGTCGACCAGGACGAAAGGCTGGTCGGTATCGTAACGATCGACGACGCGGTCGACGTACTCGAAGAAGAGGCCACCGAAGATATCGAAAAGATGGCGGCTATACTGCCGTCGGAGCACGAATACCTGCGTTCGGGCGTCTTCGAGATCTGGAAGCAGCGCATTCCCTGGCTGCTCCTGCTCATGGTCTCCGCGACATTCACGGGCATGATAATCACGAACTTCGAGAACGCGCTGGCGGCCCAGGTGGTGCTTACCGCTTTCATTCCGATGATCATGGACACCGGCGGCAATTCCGGCTCCCAGGCTTCGGTAACCATCATTCGAGGCCTGTCGCTCGGCGACATCGAGCTTTCGGACGTTGTCGATGTCATCTGGAAGGAGATACGCGTGGCGGTGCTCTGCGGCTGCGCCATCGCGGCCGCGGCTTTCGCGAAGATAATGCTCGTCGACAGGCTGCTGCTCGGCAACACGTCGATCTCGCCGCTGGTTGCGCTGGTCGTCTGCCTGACGCTTATCATCACTATCGTGCTGGCGAAGCTGGTCGGCTGCACGCTGCCGATGGCCGCGCAAAAGCTCGGTCTGGATCCCGCAGTCATGGCGTCCCCGTTCATCACGACCATAGTCGACGCGCTGTCGCTGCTGGTCTACATGAAGCTCGCCACCGCTCTGCTCGGGCTGTGAAAACGCTCAAAAAAGCAATAAAAGACCCGCCGTCCTCCGGCGGGCCTTGTTTTTTTCTACAGACCTTTTCCGACCTGCGAGGTCTCGTCTTCGACCCAGAAGTTCTTGTTCAGGAACTGCTCGATGATCTTGCGGACTTCCTCCTCGGGGTTTTGCAGTATACCGTTTATGATGCCCTTTTCGTCTTCGGGAAGGGTCTCCGCGGATTCCTTCAGAGACGCCATCATCAGATCGTTGTCGTCAAGCTTTGTCGCCCTCCTGAAGCTCTGCTGCAGATTGTACAGTATCTCTCCGCTGCTGCGTTTCGGTTCCTTTGGCTCCCCGTCTTCGACCTCCTCAGGCTCTTCTTCACCGTCGAATTCGTCCTCCGCCGCTTCGTAAACGTCGCGGATGTAATCCGAATTTTCGACGAGCTGGCCGAAGCTGAACAGGAAGAGCGAGATGACGAAGGAGACCAGCAGGCAGAAGAACAGCACCGCTATAGCGATCAGGACCGCGGCGACTATGTTCAGCGGATCAAACACGCGCCTGCTGAAGATCTCGAGCGAACCCGAGAGCACGACCGCCACGAGATAAGCGGCGCCGACCGACAAGGCTGCGTTGATATAAAACAGGATAACAGATATCGTTTTGATCTTTTTTACCGGAAAATCTATCATGGCATTTCCCTCTCTGAACAAAGCGCAAATCAATTCTCTAATCATTATAGCACATCGCGTGCCGTTGTGAACTGCCAGCCGCTTGAAAAGCAAAAACCGGTGCATGAACGCGGGCTTGCGACTATTTTTGTACACCCGCAGGTTTATCCTATACTTGCAGGGGAACCCGAAGGGCTCCGGGAGGTAAGGAAAATGGCTAAAAAGAGAGTATTTGTCGACATGGACGGCGTGCTTTGCGAGTACAGAGCGGGAGCCACCCTCGAAGAGATGGAGACGGACGGATATTTCAGAAGCCTCGCGCCCAGGCAGGCCATGCTTGAAGCGGTGAAGTGCCTTATCGAATCGGGCGAGAGCGAGGTGTACATCCTTTCGTCCGTTCTCCCGCAGAGAAAGGACGAGGCGACCGAAGAAAAGAACGCCTGGCTCAACGAGCACCTTCCCGCGATAGATTACACCCACAGGCTTTTCCCGCTGTGCGGCTCGAACAAGGCCGACGCGGTCGACGGGATCTCGAAGAGCGACGTTCTGTTCGACGACTATTCCCCGAACCTGATCAGCTGGGAAGCCGCCGGCGGCAGCCCTGTCAAGATACTCAACGAGATCAACGGAAAGCGCGGCTCCTTCACGTCCGGCCCCCGGCTCAGGATCTGCGGAAGAGAAGACCTGATCGCAGCAGTGAGGGCTGTGTGAGCCTTGCGCTTGCGGTTTTCTGTGGATTCCTCTGATCCCATGCATTGCGCCTCCGGTTTTCGCCGTCCAGACTGTACGTCTCCGATTTCTGCGGTCTTCCATCCGAGTCATACGTCCCGGTTTCTCCAAACCAGGCGGTGTGACCCCAGTTCCCACAGTCTTCCATCCGAGTCATGCGCCCCAGTTTCTCTAACCCAGGCTGTGTGCCCCCAGTTCCCATCTCAATCGTGCCAATTCGCTGTTTTCGCAGCCTAAAATCTCGCTTTTCTGTTACAAAACACGCATCCGCTGAAGGGGGAAAAATAATAATAAGTTATAGTTGTTCATGTGCGGACAGATTGGTGTAGGAGTCCGCGCTTTGCGTACAGGCTCCTTCCTTGATGTTGTCTATCTAAGCAAAGCAGCAAAAAAACGAGAAAAAATCCGGTGAAAACCGGCATTTGGCACGTTTGACCCGGGAACTGCTCCAATTGGGTATTTGGTACGTTTGCCTCGGGAGCGGTCAATACGGTGGCGGCACGCTAGACCCGGGAACTGCCGATCGTGCCATACGATCTATGAGCGCCCGGCCGCGAATTACCGCTTGTTGAATTTTGATCGTTGAGCGCCCGGCCGCGAATTACCGCTTGTTGAATTATGGCCGTTGAGCGCCCGGCCGTTGTTTTTTCGGCTTAAGAAAATAGTGTCGAGAATAAAGGCTCTTTGTGTATAATAATAGCATGAAGGTTTTATTTATTGACGCATGTGCCCGCAAGGAGTCCAGGACCAGAAGGCTGGCGGGCTGTTATCTGAAAAAGCTGGGCGAAGCTTACGAGGAAGTCCGCCTTTTTGACGTTGAGTTTCCTGCGGCGGACGAGGCCTTTCTGAAGCGCCGCGACGGCTTTATCAGCGAAGGCGACTACAGCGACAGGATGTTCGACCTCGCGAAGCAGTTCGCTGCGGCGGACGAGATCGTGATAGCGGCCCCGTTCTGGGACCTTTCGTTCCCGGCAGCGCTGAAGCAGTACCTTGAGCAGATCAACGTTCTTGGCATCACGTTCCGCTATTCGCCTCAGGGCGTCCCGGAAGGCCTGTGCCGTGCTGAAAAGCTGACCTACGTCACCACTGCCGGCGGCAATTACGTTCCCGAAGAATTCGGTTTCGGCTACGTCAGGGCTCTCGCGCAGGGTTACTACGGCATTCAGGACGTACGGCTGATACAGGCCGCTGGCCTTGACATCGAAGGCGCCGACGCCGAAGCCATAATGCGGACAGCAGAAGAAAAAATACGATAAAGAGGAAACAATATGTTCAGAGGCATGAGGAGATTCAAGCAGCAGATACCGGACGAAGAGTGCGTCAGCGTGCTGAAAAACGAGCCGCGCGGGGTGCTCTCCGTGCTGGGCGACGACGGGTATCCGTACGGCATCCCGCTCGACCACTGGTACTGCGAGGCTGACGGCAAGCTGTACTTCCACTGCGCGAAGGAAGGCCACAAGATCGACGCGATCAGGGCCTGCGACAAGGTCAGCTACTGCGTATATGACGGGGGCTACAGAAAAGAGGGCGAGTGGGCACTGAACATCAGGAGCGTCGTCGTTTTCGGCCGCATGAAGCTCGTCGAAGACATTGAAAAGGCCCGCGAGATCTGCTCGAACATCTGCAGAAAGTTCACCGACGACGAGGAGTACCTCGCAAGACAGCTCGAGCGCGACATGTCAAGGGTACAGTGCCTTGAACTGACCCCGGAGCACATGACCGGCAAGCTCGTCAACGAGTCATAAGGCGGGAACCGGCGCTATGAGGGAAGGTTTCACTGAAGACGGCTACATATGCGATCAGGAAAAGCTGACCGACTATCCATACCGCACCGCGACCACGAACTATAACGGCTGCGGGTGGATAGCGTGTTATAATGTCCTTAAGTATCTGGGCAGGGAGCCCGAGCCCATGGACGTCTGCCGCACGATGGACTACATGCACAGGCTGCGCATCCCGGGTCCGACCACGGTAAGGGTCATGCGCAAATACCTGACGGCTCAGGGCGTGCCCTTCAAAGAGTTCCGCGGCAGTAAGACCGCGGCTGAAGCTGCCGAAAGCGCGCAGGCAGGCATATTCAGGTATTATGAGGAGCGCATCCCTCACTACGTGACATTCGTCAGCACCGGCGAAGGCCGCTTCAGGTTCTTCAACGTGAACGACGATATGTGGGACTTCGAATCAACGGTCGGCGATTTCGCCGCGAAGCATTTCCTCGGCGGTAGCGTGCGGCTGTTCGCGGTCCCGGCCGGAAGCGGCAAATAGAAACACCAAGAGGCAAAAATGGAGAAATACATAGATTATTTCAAATCGGCGGCGTTCATCTCGTCAGTGGTCATGGCGGTGGGCTTTTACGTGGCGTGGGTAGTCATCAAGAAGCTGTTCAACCGTTACCGCAGCTCGCATTCAGTCAATTCGATCCTCACGGCGATGTACAGTGCCATCAAATATATACTGTTCCTGACCGCAGCGCTGCTGATACTCGAAGCCAACGGCGTCAACATCAACAGCCTTATCGCGGGCGTCGGGATCGCCTCGCTGACCATCGGCCTTGCCCTCCAGGACGCGCTCAAGGACATCATAATGGGGATCCACCTGATGTCCGAGAAGTACTTCGACGTGGGGGACGTCGTGGAGATAGACGGGCAGACCGGCCTTGTGACAAGCTTTTCGATACGCAGCACCCGGATAAAGAGCCTGGTCGACAATTCCGTGACCACTATCTCAAACCGCGACATCTCAAAGGCCAGGGTCATGTCACACCTCGTGGACATCGACGTGCCTCTCTCGTACGAGGACGACTATAAGCAGATCCATTCCGTGATGCAGACCATCGCGGAGCGCATAGCTGAGATCCCGCGCGTGGAATCGTGCATTTACAAGGGAACGCAGCGTTTCGAGGAATCTTCCGTCATCTATAAGATCCGTTACTTCGCGCCGCCGGAGATCTACTGGGATACCTGGCGCGCAGCCATTGCCATCGTTCAGGAAGGTCTCGCCGAGGCCGGGCTGAAGATACCGTACAACCAACTCGACATCCATCAGAAATAAGACCGCAGGAGGTCCCAGATGACTATCGACGAAAGGCTCCGCAGCAGGAGCGTCAAGCAGCCGCCGGGGTGGTTTTATACTGCTCTCATGGGCGTGACGAAGGCCCTGAACATGATGAGCAACACGCATTTTGTGTACAAGGCGCGTCCGTCTGAGGAACCCGGCCCCATCGTCATGATCGCGAACCACGAGGCGCGCGTCAGGTTCAACGGCAAGGGGCAGATGGCCAAACGCCTGGACACGCTGCTTTATATGTGCCCGAAGTGCGGCGCGCTGTACCGGATGGACTGCGAGGGGAACACCTGACCGAGGAGCTGCACCGTGCTACCGGCGGCAAGTGGCAGAATACGGAATACAGGCACACCGAAGACTAAGGAGAACGATCAATGAAAAACACAGTCCGTGTAGGAAAGATCAAAATACAGATACCCAAATACTTTGTCCCGGCGGGACCCCTGCCCGACGATCCGAAGGACTCGCAGTCCTTCATGGCGCAGACAGCGCACGCCGTATGCTACGCGCGGGTCTATCCAGTGTCCGGAGACAGGCTGCTTCCCAGGGATAAAGAGACCCTTCTCGGCGGCATCAGGTACTACCTCTCTGACAAGCAGGGCATCATCTGCGTCGAGTGCGGGGAAGACTACGTTTACAGCATAGTGAAGACCCTGCAGGAGCCCTCGGGCACGCAGTATACACTGACCTATCAGAAGTTCAGGGGCAATTCCGCCGCGGAGCTGCACGCTTTCTTTGAGGAGACTGCGGCTTCGGGAATGCGTGAATCGGCCATGCTTGAATACTGCAGAAATAAAGGTCTGATCGGGACCGGCTCCGACCCGCTCGAAGGCTGGGAGAAGGATCCTTACGACGAGGACCTGAAAAAAGGCGTGCTGATGAACATGTCGGAGGACGAGAAGTACGACTCGATGTTCCCCGACTACCCGCTCAGCCTCTGCAGAGGCTTCGTGAGAACGCTGCTGCGCGAAGGGTGAGACGTGAAGCAGCATCAATAGAAAGTAGAAGACCATGGGCTTGACGATCCTGTATAAAGATATAACCAAATTCCCGGTCGACGCTAAACTTCGTCCAAGTTATGTCGAATGTTTTGAAATAAACGTCGACAATAACGCAAAAACTGGCTGAATCTGTCACATCGCGCCAAAAAAGGCAGGAAAAACGATGGATATCTACGCTGAACGCAAGCCTTTAGTGACAAAAATCAAGAATTGAAAGGAAATTGTCGAAGAGGCTCTTTACCTGACCCGCGCCAAGCCTTAGTCTGGCGCGGGTTTTTATTTGCCGCGCATCGGTTCCCGCAGGCTTTGCAGATCTTTTCGGTCCCCGCAAAACTTTTTTTCAAAAAAGGTGTTGACAAGATTGTGTTATTGTATTATTGTACTATTGTCTTAATACAAAGTGCGCACACAAAGGCTTTGTTCAAAGGGGTAAAACGTTTCGGGACGTCCGGACAGGGGAAACGCCGGCGGACCGGGAAAGGAGAATCGATGGGATGGAATTTTAATGACAGCAGTCCTATCTATCAGCAGCTTTGCGGGATACTCAAGAGCCGCATCGCTTCAGGCCAGTACGCGCCGGGGGAGAAGCTCCCGCCGGTGAGGGATCTGGCGCTCGAGGCGGGGGTCAACCCGAACACGGTGCAGAGGGCATACGCGGAGCTCGAGAGAGATCAGCTGGTGAACGCCGACCGCACGAGCGGAAGGTTCGTGACTGCCGACGGGGAAAAGATAAAGACGCTGCGGGCGATTCTGAGCAGCGGCTATATCGAAGAGTTGTTTGAACGGCTGCACGGCCTGGGCCTCAGCGACGAGGAGATCAGGGCGGCCGTGAACGAATGGGGGTATTTGAAATAATGACGACGCTTAAATGTGAGGGGCTGACAAAGAATTACGGCCCGGTGAAGGCTCTCGACAGCATAGATCTGTCGGTGGAGTCCGGACGCATAGTCGGCCTGCTGGGGCCCAACGGATCCGGCAAAACGACTCTTATAAAGATCGCATCGCGCCTGCTGGTGCCGAGCGCGGGCCGCATCGAGATCTGCGGCAAGGCTCCTTCAGCCGAGACAAAGGCTGAGGTCGCCTATCTGCCCGACCGCGACTACCTGCCCGGCTGGATGAAAGTCTCCGAACTGATCGGCATGTACGCCGACTTCTTCAAAGACTTCGACCGCGAACGCGCGGAGCGCATGACGGCATCTCTGGGACTCGACGGCAATATGCTGCTCAGAAAGCTCTCCAAGGGCAACAAGGAGAAGGTCCAGCTGATACTGACGATGAGCCGCAGGGCAAAGCTCTATCTGCTCGACGAACCCATCGCGGGGGTGGACCCGGCCGCGCGCGATTACATACTCGACACCATACTCTCGAACTACGACGAAGAGGCGACCGTGCTGATAAGCACCCACCTAATCAGCGATGTCGAGAAGGTGCTTGACGAGGCGATATTCCTTAAGCAGGGGAAAGTGGTGCTCCATAAGCCCGTCGACGACGTGCGCCAGGAGACCGGGATGAGCCTCGACGGATATTTCAGGGAGGTATTCAGATGTTAGGAAAGCTGTTGAAATACGACTTCAAGTCGATCGGCCGGAGCATGTTCCCGGTATATCTTTTGACCGTAGCGCTGAGCGTGATACTCTCGGTCATGGTTCGCATGAGGGTGGACTACAGTAAGGCCTTCACCGCGGCTCTCATACTGTTCGTGTCGCTGGTGGTCGGTTCCACGATAGGCACCGTGGTGCTGCTCAATCAGCGCTTCACCCGCGGCCTTCTCGGCAATGAAGGCTATCTGTACTTCGCTCTGCCGGTGCGCACGTCTTCGCACATCGCCTCAAAGCTGCTCAACGCGATCATCTGGGGCCTGCTGCAGGTGGTGGTCGTAGGCGTCTGCGCGGCGCTGATGGGCGTCATCGCGGGCGAGATCGGATTTAAGGAACTGATCGAAGCGGTCAGAGAAGTCTTCCCGAGGATAGACAGCGAAACCTGGTTGAGGCTGTTCAACGCTCTGCTGCTCATGTTCCTCGAAATCGTGGCGATCGTATGCTTCGTCTATCTCTGCGACAGCATAGGCCATCTGTTCAGCAGTCACAAGAGGCTCTGGACAGTCATCTTCGGCATCGCGATAATCGTGGTGCGCGGCAAGCTTACTCCGCGCAGCCTGAGCTTCAGCGGCAGGGCCGAAGAGATCTGGTGGTATCTGCTGCCGGTGATCTTCTCCGCGGTCTATCTCGGAGTGACCTGGTTCATACTCGACAGAAGGCTGAACCTGGAGTAGAGTGCTTTCGCGGCCTGCTGCTTTCTTCGTGAAATGCGGCGGGCCGCTTTTTTATTGGAGCGGACCTATGATATAATTTATTATTATGTTATTTAATTCTTTGCAGTTCCTGGTGTTCTTCCCCGTCGTGGTGCTGGCGTACTACGTGATGCCCGCGAAGCTGAAGAACGTCTGGCTGCTGCTCGCGAGCTACTACTTTTATATGTGCTGGAGCGCGAAGTACGCGCTGCTGATGCTGGTCTCCACGGTCGTGACCTGGGGCT
>Ga0208297_1001259_pt1 | contig 26615 bp, 24 predicted proteins | sample LMS_cellobiose_e_FD_187367 | JGI IMG/M metagenome (GOLD analysis project Ga0208297, IMG submission 187367) | Rumen-fistulated moose microbial communities from Alaska, USA - LMS_cellobiose_enrichment (SPAdes) (version 2) | ecosystem: Host-associated > Mammals > Digestive system > Stomach > Rumen... | reverse complement strand
GCGGACGCGCTACACCTGCAGCATCTGCTGCGGGAGGCCGGCCAGACGGGGCCCATCAACGTGGTGGGCTATGAGCCCATCACCGGCTCCCACGTGGGACCCGGTACGCTGGCGCTGTTCTTCTACGCCGACTATCGGTCCAAGACCATGTGAGATCGGATCGAAAAACGGAAACGGAAAGCCGCCGTCCCCAGGACGGCGGTTTTGTTGTTGATTGGGAGCGGGCGTGTTTCGCGCACACCGCGTGGGCCGAAGGACGCCCTCCGGGGGCGCTTGCAGATACGAGAAGGGGATATTTCGCATCTCCGGATGCGGAAGTACCTTTGGGATATCCGTAGGGGAGGGCCTCTGTGCCCTCCCGAAGCAAGCACGCCTTCGCTCCCCACCGTAGGGGCGAGCGTCTCTGCCCGCCCGACCAGGGGTTTCTTCCACGCTTCCGAGTGCAAAGAACGCCCTCCGGGCACCATTCGCAAGGAAGTTGCCCCGAGGTTTTGCTTGCTCTCGTCTCCACCTCATCCGACCTCGCTTCGCTCGGCCACCTTCCCCTCAAGGGGAAGGCTTGAGGAGCGCGCCAACCAAGGGCTTCCCCTTGAGGGGAAGCTGTCAGCCGCAAGGCTGACTGATGAGGTGGTCAACGGATTGCCATGTTGCTTCGCTCCTCGCAACAATAGCGTGCTTCTCAGTAAAAATAGTTGTTGAGACAGGGTATAACCACCTAAAAGGATATGAAATAGGAGTGACCATTGCGGTCACGCCTATTTTGTCTCTCGGATTTTGTGGGGCAAAATCCGATGCTCGTTATAATTGTGGACAAAGGAAGCTATTCCCTATAAACTCAAATTCGGACGAATGATGCTTATTTCTGTTCTCGCAGATAGTGAGAGATGTCTTTGACAGCCACTGCATTACCTGCGGACAAATATTCCCAATTGGGCTTCTCGCCATGCTCTCCGGCAAAATACTTTCTCGCATACTTAAGCGCAGCTTCTACATCCTGTTTATCATGAATCGCGTCATAGGCGGCATCATAAATGGAAATATCTCTCATTTCCAGACCGTCTTCAAGGACTTCGACTTCAAAAAGATGCACTTTCTGCTTTTCTTCTTCGTCTTCTTCTCCCCAGTCTTCATTGAACATTCTAATGCAATCGCTGAGATCGGTACAGAAATAATTGCAGCGAAGGCGGCTGACACATTGAGGATACTCGTTTTTACGAACATACTCGAATAAACCTTCGGTAGCCCATTTTGCATAATTCGCCCAGTAGCGGAGATTCGATCTGTTAAGCACTGCAAACATATACTTGCCGTTCAGGAGCATACCGAAAAAGCAATCCCTACCGTGAAACAACGCCTGCATGAACGGTTCACAAAGGTCCGCATAATTCAGATGGCCCGGCTCTAAACGATCTTCTTCCTTTAATGTCTGGCTATAATGATAGACGATCATATGCTTCCTCCCAAAAAACCATTTTATTGAGATGATTATACCAGTGTTGACTGACACTTTCAATCCTCTAAAAGGGAAGGAGGCGCTTCCTTACGAAGCACCTCCTTCCGGGGGCCTACTTTTTTCATCAGCGAAAAAAGTAGGCAAAAACGCCGCTTGAAACCCATGGTTTCAAGACTTCCTTCAGTGCGGGGTAAGCTATTACTTATCGAAAGTTTCTACCTCACGATCTCGGAAGAAAAGCGTTTTTTCTTGCAAATATGATCCATTTCCGTTCTAATTTTGCTGCCGCACTCTCCGGCAACGGTAGGAGTGCAAAATCCTACCGTTTTGAGCAGAGCGCAGCGGAAATCGCCGAAGCGCCGCCGGTGGCGGATACAGCGAGGCGGCTTCGAGGAAGTGTCCCGCTTTTCACGACCAGTGGGAGCGAAAAGCGGCTGACACGACGGTGTCAGCGGTAGCGAAGCCAAGAAGCACAGGGAGTCATATTTGAGTCGAGTATGAAATGTTTTCTGCAATCGTGTGGTAAATACCCCCGATAACACAAAGCCATAGCGCGCAAAGGAAATCCCAAAACCGTAGGTTTGGGCGGCGTTTTGGTTACTTTGCCGCTGTTGGCAAAGTAACCCGTGCCCGAGGGCACGGAACTATCCTTTTACCGCCGGAGGCACGTCCCATCCCTGCCGGAGATGCGAAACAATTCCCTGGGTCGGGCGGGCAAAGACGCCCGCCCCTACGGGCGTTTTTGAAGATTATACGTTTCTCTCGCGGCAGTTGACGGGCGGGGACGGAGCCCCGCCCCTACGGATACCGCGCCCGGAGCGCGAGACGATCCCCGACTGAGCGGTTAGAGATGCCTGCCCCTGTTCTTCTGCGCCGACGAGCGGTCCAAGACCATGTGAGATTGAATCGAAAAATGGGAATAGTAAAACCGCCGCCCGCGAGGACGGCGGTTTTACTTTGTCTATATCTCAGTGCTTGAGCCGCTTATCGCTCTTGACAGCCAGGCGTGTGCCCACCGTCTGGAAGATCTGCACCAGTACGATCAGCAGCACCACCGCCACCAGCATCACCAGATACTTATACCGGTAGTACCCGTAGTTGATGGCGATCTGGCCCAGGCCGCCGCCGCCGATGATGCCGCTCATGGCGCTGTAGCCCAGGATGGTGGTCAGGGCGATGGTCACATTGCTCAAAAGGGACGGCACGCTCTCCGGGATCATCACCCGGGTGATGATCTGCAGGGGCGTGGCGCCCATGGAGGCCGCCGCCTCCACGATGTTGGGGTCCACCTCCCGGAGGCTGCTCTCCACCAGCCGGGCGATGAACGGGAACGCCGCCACCACCAGCGGCACAATGGTAGCCGTGGTGCCCACGGTGGTGCCGATCAGCAGCCGGCTCAGGGGGAACACCATGATCATCAAAATCAGGAACGGGATGGACCGCAGCAGGTTGATCACCACGTTCAGCGCCTTCATCAGCCACCCGGGCAGGGGCAGCACGCCGCCCTTCTCCCCCGCCACCAGCAGCACGCCCAGGGGCAGGCCCACCGCCACCGCCAGTGCCGTGGAGACCACCGTCACATAGAAGGTCTCCCAGATGGCGAAGGGGATCTCCGTCTTCAGGCACTGGAGGGCCTGGGCCACGGAGTCGGCCGAAAAGAGACCGCTATACACGCTCGCTGACCTCCTCTACCGTCAAATTGGCGATGGACGAGAGGAAGGCTTTCGCCTCGGCCATCTGCTCGTGGGGGATGCTCAGCAGCATCCCGCCGTAGGTCTCGCCATCGATGGGCTGGGTGGTGGCGGAGATGACGCTGGCCAGGATGTTCTTCTCCCGGGCCATCCGGGCCACCATGGGGATGCCGGTGGTGCGGGCGTCCCGGAACACCACCCGGAGCTGGCCCTGCCGGGCCGGGTCCGACACCGTCTCATCCACCCGGCCGGGGAACACCAGCCGCCGGCCCGCCTCGCTCTTCGGCGCGGCGAACACGGCGCTGACCAACCCCTCCTCGGCCACGGTGCCCCGGTCCAGGATGGCCACGTGCTTGCAGATCTCCTTCACCACGTTCATCTGGTGGGTGATCACCACCACGGTGATGCCCAGCTTGGCGTTGATGTCCCGGATCAGGCCCAGGATCTGGGCGGTGGTGTTGGGGTCCAGGGCGCTGGTGGCCTCGTCGCACAGCAGCACCTTGGGGTCCGTGGCCAGGGCCCGGGCGATGGCGACGCGCTGCTGCTGTCCGCCGGAGAGCTGGGCGGGATAAGCCCCCGCCTTGTCCGGCAGGCCCACCAGCTCCAAGAGCTCCGTAGCCCGCTTCCGGGCCGCCGCCTTTTTCACACCGGAGAGCTCCATGGGGAAGCACACATTCTGCAGGCAGGTCCGCTGCATCAGCAGATTGAACTGCTGGAAGATCATGGTGATGTCCCGCCGGGCCTGCCGCAGCTCCGCGGTGGTCAGCGCGCCCATGTCCCGGCCGTCCACGACGACGGTGCCGGAGGTGGGCTTTTCCAGCATGTTGATGCACCGGACCAGGGTGCTCTTGCCGGCGCCGGACATGCCGATGATGCCGTAGACGTCGCCGTCGGCGATGGTCAGGTTGATGTCGTGGAGGGCGTTGACCTCCCCCTCGCCGGAGGAGAAGGTCTTGCTCAGATGTCGGATCTCGATCATGGATGGTGCAGTCCTTTCGGGGATTGTTGGATGGAGCCTCGTGCTTATCGGTGCGGTTTTGGAGTTATTCCCGGCGTCAGACGCATGATCTCCCATTCCGTAGGGGCGGGCCTCTGTGCCCGCCCGGACAGGGGAAGCGTTTCACACTTGCGAGTGTGATAGGGGGGATAGCTCCGCGCCCTCGGGCGCACCCCAAGGGTACTTGCCTTTGTTGCCGCTCGTTCCTCGCGGACAAAGGCTGGCGCGGGAGAGCGGCCCCCGGAGGTAAAGGTCAGTTCCGCGCTTCCGAGCGCGGGTTACTTTGCCTACAGCGGCAAAGTAACCAAAACGCCGCCCAAACCTACGGTTTTGGGATTTCCCTTGCGCGCTATGGTTATTTGTTATCGGGAATGCATACCGCACGATCACGGGAGACATCGTGTAGTCGTTTCAAATATGATCCCGTGTGTTTCTTGGCTTCGCTACCGCTGACACCGTCGTGTCAGCCGCTTTTCGGGCGCGATGCGCCTGGAAAGCGGCTGGGCCAACGGTGAGCAAGAGCGCCCCGGTTGCTGCGACCAACGGGAAGCGGGAACCGGCTGGCGCAACGGTGTTACGGAAATGGATCATATTTGCAAGAAAAAACGCTTTTCTTCCGAGATCGTGAGGTAAAAGGCTCCGACGAGTAAAGACTCACTACGCGCAAAGGAAGTTTTTAGAAACGTAGTTTCTAAACGGCGTTTTCGGTCACCTTTGCCACCGCGGGCAAAGGTGACTCGTGTCCGCAGACACGAACTATCTCCTGCGCAGGAGGTAATTGCCGCATGACCCGGGCGGGGATGGAACCCCGCCCCTACGGAGGGGCGGGAGCTGCGCCGATGCCCGGAACAGCCGCATTGTTGCCAAACCGCGCAGGGCTGCTCCCTACCCTGTCGGGTCGGGAGCAGCCCTCACGTTTTTACTTGCCGAAAGTGCTCAGGTCGCTCTGCTTGCCGCCGTAGAGGCCCATGGGCTCCACGTGGATGGCGGACACGGAGACGATGTGGGTGCCCTGCTGGGCGTTGAAGTCGTCCAGATACGGCACGTGCTGGAAGTAGTTGGCGTCCACGGTGCCGTCCTCCACCACGGTGTTGGGCACCACGTAGTCGTCAAACTCCCGGATGTCCAGGGTGATGTCCTTGGCGGCCAGTATCTCCTTGGCCACCGCCAGGATCTCGGCGTGGGGCGTGGGGGACGCGGCCACGGTGATGGTGGCGCCCTTCAGCGCGCCGTAGTCCAGGCTGTCGTCATAGCCGCTGCCGGGGTTCTCCACCGTGCTGACCACGGCGCCGGCATACTTCTCCCCGATGAAATTGGCCACGGCCTTGCTCTCCAGAGCCGCCACCAGCGCCCGGATGGCGGGATCGTTCTCCCGGCCCTCCTTCACCGCCAGGATGTTGGCGTAGGCGGAGTAGCTGCCCTCGATCAGCAGGGAGTCCTTGACGGGGTTGAGGCCCGCGTTGATGGCGTAGTTGGAGTTGATGACGGCGAAATCCACGTCCTGCAGCACGTTGGGCAGCTGGGCGGCCTCGGCCTCCACGATCTCCAGGTTGAAGGGATTGTCCGCGATGTCGTTCTTGGTGGCGGTGATGCCGGCGCCCTCCTTCAGCTTGATGAGGCCGTTGGCCTCCAGCAGCAGGAGGGCCCGGGCCTCGTTGGTAGTGTCGTTGGGTACGGCCACCTGGATGGCGGACTTCTGACTGCCGCCGCAGGCGGTGAGACTCAGGGCCAGGGCCAGCGCCAGGATCAGGGTGATGATACGGAACTTTTTCATGGTGATATCTCCTTTACATGTCGTAATTGTTGTCTGTTTCGGTACGTTTCAGCGAGCGATACGACACATTCGGAAATCGTAACAGGCGGCCATGGGGCTGTCCTCCTTTGGTGAAAAATAAAAAGCAGCGGAGAGCCGTGGGCCCTCCGCTGCGTGGCTGCGATCCGTGGGAGATCAGCGATGGGAAAGCCTTTGGCGATTTTGGGCGCGGCACATCATGCGCATGCTCATCATGCGCATCATTCCCATCATCATGGCGCCGCGGTTCGTCATTGGCTTTCTCCTCTCTCCCGGAGTCGTCCTCCCGGACGTTACATCAGCATGATAGCATGGTAAAGTGAAGCTGTCAACGGTTGAAATGGACAAAATACCCCTCCGCCGGAGGGGTATTTTGTCGCTTCTGACTGATTCACTGGGGCATATTCACGTTGTAGCGGCCGAAGAGGGCCTGGAACTGCCGCTTCTGGGCCGGGGTCATCTGCTGGGCGTACCGGGCCGCCAGGGCTCCGGCCATGGCGCCCTGTCCGGCGGAGAGATAGGTGGTGATCACCCGCTGGAGGGACTCCGCCGCCGTGGAGCTGAGGGACTCCTTTTTGCCGCTGCTTTTGCTGCTGCCGCTTCTGCCGCCGGAGGAGGTCTTCGACGCCGAAGCGGCCTGCCTGGCGGCGGTCTCGGCGGCCTTCTGCTCGGCCTTGGCCAGGTCCGTATAGTGCTTCAGGGCGTTCTGGTAGGCGGTCCGGTCGGCGCTCTCCGCGCTCTCGGCGGCCTTCCGGGCGATCTCCAGACTCTGACGCCAGCGGTCCACGCCGTCGCTCCAGCGGCCGTAGTCGTCCTGCTGGCGCTGCATCAGCAGCTTATACTGCCGCTCCAGGGCCTCGCCCTCCCCCTCGTAGCGCCGGCGGGCTCTCTCCTCCAGCTGGGGGATCAGGGCCGTCAGCTCCTCCAGCTGGCGGGCATAGGCCTGTTGGCCGGTGGCCTGGGCATAGCTGGAGCCGTAGCCGCCGGAGAGGGACGCCGCGGTGCCCATGGTGTCCTCCATGGCCACCTTGCCCCGGCGCTGATAGTCGGCGGCATAGCGCTGATAGGTCACGTCCCGGGTGGGATCATACGAGAAGGGGTCCCGGCTGCTGATCCGGTCGTAGAGGGCGGCCAGTTGGTCGGCAAAGGGGGATACGTAGTCCTCCGGCTTCTGTCCCGCCAGCTGCTCATAGTACGCCCTGGCGGCGGCCGCCTCCTCCGAGGGGGAATAGCCCTGCTCCAGCTCATAGAGGCGGCGGGCCGTCTCGTCGGACACGCCGGGCAGGCCCTGGGTCCTCCCGGCGGGGTCCCCGCTCGCCTGGACGGACTGCAGCAGATGGCCCCAGGTCTCCGCTCCCACAATGCCGTCCAGCTGCAGGTTGTTCTTCTTCTGGTAATCCCACACGGCGGCGCGGGTCTTTTCGCCGAAGACGCCGTCCACGTCCAGGCTGTAGCCCCTGCTGTTGAGAGCCGCCTGGAGCCGGCGCACCGCCTCGCCCCGGCTGCCGTAGGATACCTGCTGATAAGTCGATGCCATAGTGTTCTCCTTTCGTTTTCCGGCCTTACTTCCACCTTCCGACGGCATAGCAGCTCAACGCGCACGACTGTTCGCCGCTGACATTGGCGAGAAAGTAGAATCGGTAATAGGTTCGTTCCTGCGAATAATCGCTGCTCATGGCGAAGCCGCTGCCGGCCTTCGCGGCGGGAAATGTAGCGGGAACCGACGTAAAGCTGATGGGGTAGCTGTAATTGGCGGAATAATATCCGTACCAGCCGTTCACCGCTGTGTAGTGGGTCAGCGTCGCGGTGGTTTTCAGCCAGCACTCCGCCAGCCCGCTGTTCCACTTGCGGTACGTCCAGTCGCCGCTGGTGCCCTGCTCCACCACGTGGTCGGTCATCACCGCGCCGTGATAGCGCAGATCCCAGCTCTCCGCCAGCTCCAGCTCGCCGGTGTGCTCGGCGTATTTGCCGAAGGCGGCGGCCTGTCCGCCGGCCCTCAGGTGGAAGGCCGCCCTGTCCGTGGGGATCTGGCAGACCACGGTCCTGCTGCCGCCCAGGGTGTCCGCAACGCCCAGCTCCACCTCATAGGAGCTGGCGGCGGAGAGTCCGGCGCTGACGGTCTCCGCCACGTTGTCGGTCAGGGTCGTATAGCCGCCCCAGCTGCCGCCGGTCTGCCGGACCCGGAAGCGGCAGGTCATGGCGTTGCGGCCGCCCACGGAGGAGATCTCCCCGCGGCACAGCAGGTTGAGATACGCCCCGTCCGAGGCGGCGTCGCCGCTGGCGTCGCAGCGGTAGGCGTGGCTGCTGCCGATGGTGGGCGTGCCGTAGTCGTAGACGGTGATGGCCTCGGCCTGTACCGTGGCGGTCCTGCCCCGGCTGTCCCGCACCGTCACCGTCGGCGTGATCTGGCCGGACACCGTCAGGGCCTTGGTGGTACCGCTGGCCGTGGTACCGCTCTGTCCGGCCAGGGAGACGCTGTAGGCGGCTATGGCGGCGCCGCAGCTGCTCTGGGCCGTCACCGACCAGGTCAGCCGGGTAAACCCCTTCACCGCCACGCCCCAACCGGCCGCCACGGTGCTGGCGCTGTTGTCCAGGCTCACCGTCAGAGCGGCCGTCGGCGTATAGGACGGCACGCTCAGGGTGGCCGTATACGTCCTGGTGCCGATCAGCGCGCCGCCGCTGTAGGTGTCCAGCGTCAGCGTCACCGTGCCGGACACGGATGCGGGGATCTGGCTCCCCAGGGACGTGGGCGGCGTCCAGGACACGGACGTGCCCGCCCCGGCGGCCACGGTGCCGGAGGCGGAGCCAAAGGCATAGCTGACCCGGTGGGTAAAGCCGCTGTCGGCCCTGCTGATGGGGAATGTATAGGCCGTCCCCATGGTCATGGCGGCCGGCACCGCCATGGTGCTGGAGCGGGGGATGGTATCCAGCGCTGCCGTGCCGGACAACGTACCGGTCCCCAGGCCCGTGTCGGTGGGATGGGAGGCCGATATGGCCGCCGCTTTGGTGCCGTCGGCGTTGTGGGGGATGGAGATGCCGGAGATGGTGACGATATCGTGGTCCGTGGGGTAGCCGGCGGAGCGGAAATCGAAGGAGATGCTCCGGGTGTAGGTGCTGCCGTCCACCGTCACCGTCAGCGTGTGGGGATAGCCGTTGTAGCTCTGGCTGTTGGCGCCGGTCTTCCGCATGCCGAACGTCACCGACATGGCGGACCGGTTGTCCGCCGAGCTCTGGGTCACGGACCATTTGATATAGGGCACGTAGTTGGCCCAGGAGGGCCCATAGGAGCCCTCGATCCTGCCGCTGGTCGCCATCAGACGCCACCCCCGATCCACTGGAACACCAGCCCGTCGCCGGTGCCGGCCACGCGCCACTCCCCCACCGTCAGCGTGCTGAGGGCCACCACGTTGGTGATGTAGAGCTGGTTGTTGCTGACGTAGGCCACCTCCACCCCGTCCTCCCAGAAGGAGAGGCGGTTGGCGGCATAGATGGCCCGGAAGCTCTTCTTCTCGATGACCGTGTCGCCGGTGATACTGTCCACGGAGGTCTCCAGATTCTGGCCCACCGCCAGGCCGTACACCGGCACCCCGTCTTGATAGTCCACGATGCCGGTGCGGATGGTGCCCTCCGTGGCGGTGCGCCAGGCGGTGAAGTCGGCGGACACGCTGTCCAGGTCGGCCCGAAGCTCCGAGAAGTACTGATAGTACTGTGTCAGCGCGGTGGGATCGGCCTCGATGATGGCGCTCAACTGCTCCACATAGGTGCCGAAGTCACTGACCGCCATGTACTCCCCCGCCAGCTCCGTCCGGAGCCGGTCCATCCGTGCGGTAACGGTGTCCGCCGTCTTGATGACCAGGCTTTTGAGCCGCTCATAGCCCTCGGCCTCCGCCTTTTCCACGGCGCGGTTGGCTGCCTTCTCCGCTTGACGCTCCGCCGTCTGCTCCGTCTGGTCCAGAGCCAGGTTCAGCTGCTGGGCCAGCTGGAAGAGATAGGCGTACTGACCCCGCAGCTGCTCTCCCAGATCCCCGGTGGGAGCCGGCGGCATCATGAGATTCATCATGGCCCGTCACTCCCTTTCCCATAAACAGCCGACAGGCTGTATACCTTTACATCTCCTGTGCCAGACAGCTTCAGCCGCAGGCTCTCGCAGCGATAGGGCCGCACGTGGAGCAGGGCTCGGTCGGTGCTCCCGGTTCCCAGGATGGTACCCTGGGGCTCCCAGGTGAGCCCCTCGTCGTAGCTGACGGAGGCGGTCATGGCGGCGCCAGCGGAGAGGGCGGCGTGGACGGTGAGCCGCTGGAGATAGCCGCTGCGGGGGTCCCGGAGGCCCAACTCTCCGCTCTGGGCCTCAAAGCGGAGCGCTCCGCTCTCCGGCGTACCGGTCTTGCCGTGGAGGGCGATGATCCGTCCGTCCGCGGCCAGGCAGTAGAGCTCGCCGTCGCAGGCGGCGAAGGCCAGCGCCTCCGTGTCGTCCTGCCGGTGCCATACCCGGCGGCGGGCGTCGTACACCAGCAGGTGGCGGCGGTTCTGGCTGTCGGCGGCGGACACGTAATACTGTCCGTTCACCGAGCCGGATACCGCGCCGCTGTAGCTCTCCTCCCCCAGGGCCGCCGAGATCAGCGTGGGCAGACTGCCGGAGAAGGCGCAGAAGCCGTGGACGCCGTGGTAGTAGAGGGTGCCGTCCACCACCTGCAGGCTGCCGGCGCTGTCTTTTTTCACCCCGTCGCATTGGATCGTCACGATCTGGTGGGCGCCGGCGGCGCTGGGATATACCCGCTCGATGCAGTGCTCCTTGAAAAAGAGGGGGCTCCCCAGATAGGCCGCCGCCCCGGTGAATACACCGTCGCTGCCCCGGCTGGCGGCGTAGCTGTCGGTGGAGAGGCCGGCAAAACAGTGCCAGTTCTTGAAGTCCCCCAGACGGCTGGCGTAGATCTCGTTGACGCTCTCGCCGTTCACCAGGCCGTACTTGCAGCCCCACAGCCGGTTGCCGCACTCGATCACGTAGTCCATGTCCGGCACCGTTCGGCTGACGGTCAGGGCGGCGCTCTGGCTGCCGGCCACGGCCAGGGCCGCCACCACCAGCACATTGTCCTCCACGGCCCGAAGCTGGAACGTGGCGTTCAGGGCCTCGGCCTCGCAGCCGCTGATCTCCACGGCGTCGCCTGAGGCAAACCCCGCGCCGATGCCGGCGGCGCGGATGGCGGTGCAGGCCTCGTCCACCGCCAGCCATTCGCCGCTGTCGTACTGGCGGAGGGCCGGCGTCTCGCCGGAGGCGTCCAGCCAGTAATCGCCGTTTGCCGGCTCCGCCGGGGCGGCGGCGCCGCTGACGTACTCCAGAGCGGTCCCGTCGGTCCGACAGGGGGCCCAGACGGCGTCCGTCACGGTGGCGGTCCGCTCCAGCGGTCCGAAGTCCGTCAGCTTCGCCGTGTCGATGTACATCTTGTCGGGCCAGACCAGCAGGTAGGAGCCCATACTGATCAGCTGCTTGGGCCCGACGGTGAGCGTCAACCCGGTGGCGTGCCCGTTGACGTACAGGGCGGTCCCGTCCACCCAGATGAGGGCATCCTTGGCGGTGAGGCCGTTGGGATCGGTCAGCGTGGTCACCACGCCCCGGCGGGGCCGGGTGGTCAGGGCAGGCCAGCCGTCGGCGCACAGGTTCTCCATGTGGGCGAAGGTGCCCTCCGCCGCGCCGCAGCGGCGGTCGTACCCGCCGAAGGCGGAGACGGTGGTCCGGCGCTGGGCCGGCACCGTCAGCTTGGGAAAATACATCCGTCCGACCCCCTTTTACGTAAGGCGCAGAGCCTTTACACCCATTGGTCGGTGGGTGCGGAAATAGTAATCCCGGTAGGTGAGCAGGCCGTTGTTCCACTCGGTGGCGGCGTTGTTGCAGCGGTCCATTTCGCCGTTGGCGTAGTGGATCCGGCTCTCCACGTAGTGGCGGTACAGCTCGTCGTAGGGGCTGGGCACCAGCATGGTATCGCCGAGGGAGAGCGTGTCCGGCACGTCGATCTCCTCCCCACAGGGGAGGAGGATCTCCCGGATCACGAAGCCCTCGGCCTGGGTAAGCCAGCGGCGCTTCTGGGCGTCACCGTACTGGTTGGGCAGCAGGGTGTCCACCTGGTAGAGCACCTGTCCGGCGGTGAGATTTGCCATGGGACCGCCCCCTCTCAGTTGGCCATGCGGTCCACGTAGCTGCGGGCCGTCTCCGCCATCATCTCGGCGTTTTCCAGCACCTCCGAGACGTAGCGGGGCACCTCCACCTCCACGCCCCGCATGATCTTCCAACTGTTGCCGTTGACCGATACGATCACGAAATTCTCCTGGTTCTTGCGTCCTCTGGGGATGACCACGGTGGTCATCGCTTCGCTGTTCTTCTTCATGTGGCTGCTCCTTTCCAAGCGTTGTGGCTGGTTGACTGTAAAGTGGATTCATTTGACGGCATTTGGGTCTTCAGAGGGATCGTTTCGCTCTTCCGAGCGCGGGCTGGGGGTGGTTTCACATTTCCGAGCGCGCACCCCTTCTCTCCTCCGTAGGGGCGGGGCTCTGTCCCCGCCCGAGACGGGGATCGTTCCGCACTCCGGCGCGGGGCGGCCTCCGGCGGGTGACTTTCTCCATCAGCGGAGAAAGTCACCAAAGACGCCGCTTGAAACCCATGGTTTCAAGACTGACACCGTCGTATCAGCCGCCGCCTGGCCATTTCATGTCCAGCCAGCGGGACACCCTTGCTCACCGTTGGCCCAGCCGCTTTTCAGGCGCATCGCGCCCGCAAAGCGGGGGCCTGCCTCGATTCCACCTCGCTTTATCCGCCATACCCCAAGGGCACTTGCGACAGCAGCCGCTCATGCTTCGCGGGCTGTCGCTGGCGCTGGCGGCGCTTCGGCGGTTTCCCTTCAGCGCGTGGTTTGACTTACGAGGCCGAGGGCTCCTACCGCACGATCACGTCAGACACAGCGTTTCTCATGCAAATATGACCCATTTCCGTGACACCGTTGCGCCAGCCGGCTCCCGCTTCCCGTTGGTCGCGGCAACCGGGGCGCTGCCTCGAAACCGCCTCGCTGCATCCGCCACAGGCGGCGCTTCGGCGATTTCCTCTTATTGCTGCCGCACTCTGGTGGAACGGTAGAAAAACAAGGTTCTACCGTTTTGAGCAGAGCGGCAGCGTCAGCGGTAGCGAAGCCAAGAAGCACACGGGATCATATTTGAAACGAATACATCACATTTCCCGTGATCGTGTGGTATGCATTGTCGACGACGTAAAGCTGCAGCGCGCAAGGAAATTTTTAGAAACGTAGTTTCTAAACGGCGTTTTTGCCTACTTTTGTCGCTGATGACAAAAGTAGGCCGTCGGAGACACGTTCTCCTGTCCGGGAGATAGGAAACGATCCCCTCCCCCCGCAGCCTTACGGCCGCAGGGGGGAGACTCCGTCAATCAAGATCCGGTCAGTTGGCCAGATCCTGGTCGGAATAAGAGCTGCCGCACTCCACCCGGACGATGTACTCGTCGTACAGGATGGCTGCAGCATGGACGCCCTTCCAGCCCACGCTGGAGCGCTGATCCAGGGGATCGGCGGTGCCGGAGGAGCCCCGGGGCTTGACGATGACCTCGGTGCCCTCGCTGAGATCCACCGTACCGTAGGCGCCCTTGCCCAGGAACAGGCAGCCATAGACGGCGCAGCCGTCCTTGCCGCCCTCGCCGGGATAGATCACCGCGTTGTCGGCGGCGGTGACGTTGACGTCCAACGTCATGGCGCTGGCGGTGTTGCTGACCACCTTGGCCCGGGTGGTGCCGATGAGCACGTAGCGGCCCGCCAGCGCCCCGGAGGCCACGGTGCCGCCGTCGAAGCTGACGTTCTTGCTGTTGCTGACGGCGCCGTTCACGGCCAGGGTGCGGCTGTCGGAGCCCAGGTTGTCGCCGCGATAGATCTTGGCCTCGGTGGTCTCCACGAAGCGGACGCCGTGGAGCTCGCCGATCTCGCCGGAGAACAGCTCCCGGACGGCGGCGTACTGATGGGCCGCCAGCCAGGCGGAATCCTGGCGCAGGTCGAAGGCCACGCTGGGGTGGATGATGCAGACGTAGCGGCCGTCGAAGGTGGGGGCGTTCATCTTCTTCAGGGCGGTGGCGGCCTTGGCCACCAGCTCGCCGGTCATCTTGTGGCCGGCGGTGAGGGCGTAGCGGCTGGTGACGGCGTTGCCCTGGCTGTCGGGTGCGTAGATGACCTGGTTGCCCTGCTGGATCTCGTTGCGGGTGACGGTGTCCAGGGTCAGGCCCATGTTGGCGCCGTGGCGGTCGGTGATCTCCAGCACCACGTCGTCGATGGCGGTCAGATCCAGCATGTCGGACACGGTGGTATAGTCGCCGTACTGGGCCAGCTCCTTGGTGATGTAGCTGACGGAGATGCCGGAACCGTCGGGGGTGACGCCCTCGGTCAGAGGGGTCAGAGCCTTGTCAAAGGAGCCGAACTTGCGCCACTCCACGGTCTTGCCGCCGCCGGTGGGCAGGGGCTTGGTGGCGGCGAACTGGTTGTGGACCAGCTGGGGCTTGGCGTTGTCCAGCAGCTCCATGCCGTAGTAGGTCTTCATCTCGGCGGTGAGGCCGGAGGTGGTCTGGGTGTTGCTGTCGGCAAAGAGCTGCAGGTCGTAGTAGTATGCGTACATGGATATTCTCCTTTCGTATTCAATGGATGGCTGTGCTCCCCGGCGGCGGGAGCGGTGCTGCGCCCGGGTGGGTAGTTGCGCGGAATTTCACCGTCGTGTCAGCCGGTTTTCGCTCCCATTGGTCGTGAAAACCGGGACACTCTTGCTCACCGTTGGCCCAGCCGCTTTCCAGGCGCATCGCGCCTGAAAAGCGGGGGCCTGCCCTGATTCCACCTCGCTTTATCTGCCGCTGGCAGCGCTTCGGCGGAATCCTCGAAACCGCCTCGCTTCATCCGCCGTTGGCGGCGCTTTGGCGATTTCCAGTGGTAGGCCACGACCCTGTGTATGTGAACCGCCGCTGGGGCGGCGGGATGGCCCTTGCGTTGCCCCTTCTCTCGGTCCGCTCCTCGCCCGGCACCCGCTGCAGGCGGAACGCATACTCTGCGTAACATCCGTAGGGGCGGGGCTCTGTCCCCGCCCGATCGGGGATCATCTTGCGCTCCGGCGCAGCGAGGGAGTGGTTTCGTGTCCTCGGACACGAGTTACCTTTGCCTGCGGCGGCAAAGGTAACCGAAAACGCCGCTTGGAAACGTTGTTTCCAAGACCTTCCTGCGCGCTATGGTCTTGTGCTTGTCGGCAGCGTTTACCGCACGATCACGGACAGAATAAATAATCTGTTCCAACTATGATCCCCTACCCGTCTGTTTTCGCTATCGCTTTGCTGCGCTCTGCTCAAAACGGTAGAACCTTGTTTTTCTACCGTTTCACCAGAGTGCTGCAGTCCCCTCCGTAGGGGCGGGGCTCTGTCCCCGCCCGAGACGGGGACAGTTCCGCGCTTCCGAGCGCGAAACAAACCCCCGCCGCGCCGGAGTGCAGAAACGTCCTCAGAACCTTATCTTCTCCCCGTTCTGCACTCTTCGGCGGATATCGGCCAGGTCCTCCCCGGTGAGCTGCCGGGGGTCGGTCCGGGTAACGGCGACGCTGCGTCCGCCGTTCTCCGCCACGGGCCGGCCGCCGCTGGCGATGGACCGCGCCGTCTGACGGACGGCCCGTCCGGCGGCGTAAGCCATGGCCCGCTGGAGGATCTCATCCCGGTGCACCACCTCGTAGGCGGTGCGTCCGTCCACCCCGGCGCCGATGAGCCGGGCGAAGGCGGGGTTTTCCAGCTCCCGCTGCCACCGGAACTCCGGATACACCGCCCGGATGGCGCCCTCCTCCCGCTCCAGCCTGTCCAGGGACGCGGCGGCGGCATGGAGGCCGGCGTCGGCGCGGCTGCGGAGCTGCTCGTTCTCCTGCCGGAGATTTTTGAGCCGCCCGTCCAGGATCCGCTGGACCCTGGCGTCGAAGTCGGCCTTGTACCGGCCCCGGATCAGCGTCTCAAAGTCGCCGGCGTTCTCCGCCGGGGCGGTTTCGCCCGCCGGGGCGGTCTCCTCGGCGGTCTCCCCGGAAGCAGCCTCCTCCGCCAGAAGCTGGATATCATAGATGCGTTCGGTCATATCATTCGTCCTTTCTCCGTTTGGGGGTTCGGGGTCGATTGAAGGGTTATTTCGCGCTTCCGAGCGCGAGGTACTTTTGCCCCCGACGGCAAAAGTACCCAAAACCGCCGTTTAGAAACTACGTTTCTAAAAACTTCCTTGCGCGCTGCAGCGGTGTGTTTTCGATAGTACCTGCCGCGCGATCACGGGAGACATCATGTAGTCGTTCCAAATATGATCCCCTGTGCTGCTTGGCTTCGCTACCGCTGACGCTGCCGCTCTGCTCAAAACGGTAGAGCCTTGTTTTTCTACCGTTGATGGAGAGTGCGGCAGCAAAAAGAGGAAATCAGCGAAGCGCTGCCAGCGGCAGATGAAGCGAGCTGATTTCGAGGCAGCGCCCCGATTGCCGCGACCAGCGGGGAGCGGGAATCGGCTGGCGCAACGGTGTTACGGAAATGGGTCATATTTGCAGGAATAACGCTTATTCTAACGCGATCGTGAGGTTCAGAGTCCCGACAAGCAAACGCCCACTACGCGCAAAGGAAGTCTTGAAACCATGGCGAAAGGGCTCCCATGGCAAACCAACGAAGTGTTTGCCGTGGGAAAAGGAGGCGCAGCGGAATGAGCGAGACGTGGCGCCCACGCCGCGGCGAGGGATATGCAGCTTGTGCCGACGCAGCGGCGTCTTTGGTGACTTTCTTCGCTGATGAAGAAAGTCACCCGCCGGAGGCACGTTTCCTTTCACACTGGTCAGCACGGAATAAAACCTCTCCCCACCGTGGCCAAAAGTCACTCGCGCCAGCCTTTGTCCGCGAGGAACGAGCGGCAACAAAGGCAAGTACCCTTGGGGTACGCCGGAGCGCGGAAAAAATCTCTTGCCCACCGTCGTGTCACCTCGCTCCCTCTGCCGCACCCCAAGGGTGCTTGCGGCCGCAGCCGCTCATGCTTCGCGGGCCGTCGCTGCCGCTGGCAGCGCTTCGCTGATCCTCACATACCCCGGATACCTTGCCGCCAGCTGCTCCAACCCCCGGCGCACCACGGTGAACGCCGGGTCATCCTCCCGGGCCGCCACAGTGACGGTGCCGGGCCGGATCACCAGCTCCGCCACGTTATCCCGGTCCTCCAGCGTGCCGATGAGGGCGTAGACCAAGGCCGAGGCGGCGGCGCAGACGATGTCCCGCCCCCTGGGGGCGTAGCCGGCGTGACCCAGGACGGTCAGCCGTTTTTCGGTGAATCGCACCCGGATCACTGGGGCCTCACCGCCTCTCTCGTCCGCTTGCGCTGGCGCTCGATGGGGGCGGTGGGCAGCAGGGCGCCATTCCGGTACACGGCGGCGCCCCGGCTGGGCAGTACCGCCGCCTCACCGCCGCCGAACTCCTGGCGCAGAGCGTCTGCCAAGGCAGTTCCCTTCACACTGTCCACCACCTCCGCCAGCTGCAGAAGACGCTGCCGCAGGGCGGCGATCTCCTGCTGCCGGGTCTGTCCCGTGGCGATGACGGCCTTCAGACGGTCCCGGTTTTTGAAGTCCATCAGCTCCAGGCACCGCAAGGCCTGGTCCGCCAGGTCCTCCCGGAAGAAGCCCATCTGGAACAGCTGCAGGGCCAGTTGGTTGTACTCCATGGTCTTGTAGGGATTCTCGTCCTGGGCCGCCACCTCCAGATCGAAGGCGGGGACCCGGTAGGTGCCGCCCAGCCCGTCGTCCAGCCACCGGGGCTGGAGGCCGGCGGCGTCGTAGCTGACGAACTCCGCGCCCTCCTCCCCCATGAGGCGGAACATCCGGGGCAGCTTGTAGAACTGGCGGATCAGCTCGATGCACAGCGTCACCACGTCGGCGAAAGCCTCGTAGCCGTCGTCGATCATGTTGCGGCTCAGCTTGCCGCCGCTCTCCTGGAGGGCGGCGATGGCGGTGGCGGCGGTAACGCCGGAGTTGACGCCGCCGTTGGAGACGTCCCGGTTGCCGGCGGTCTCCTTCATCTCGTTGATCTTGCTCTGGAGGATGGCCACGTACACCCCGTCCAGTCCGGCGGCATGGATAGGGGCGATGGAGTCGGCGCCCAGGTTGCCGTTGGTGTGGACGAAGGGGCGGCGCCAGTCGGCGTACTCCTCCTCGTTGACGGCGCCGTCCGAGCGGATGAAAAACCGGGGCGTGGCGGCGGCCAGGGTGTTCTTCAGGATGGCCTGGTTCATCAGATCGATCTGCTGCTGGGGACTCTTGCACAGGTCCACGTAGCCATAGCCGCAGGGGGTGCCCTCCTCCGGGAACAGCACGTCGAAGACGAAGGGGTACTTGCCGTGGTCGTACCAGCCCCGCTGGGCCATGGAGCGGCCGTCCTCGCCGGGGGCGGTGTCGTTCTCGGTGGCGTAGAGGACGGTGTCGCCGCAGAACTTGCAGTAGTGGAGGCGTCCGTCCCTCTTGTAGTACCAGTCCACCACCAGGGACTTGTCGGAGGTGTCCACGGTGTCGTCGTAGAGGTAGCGGCTCACGGAGAAGGTCCCGCCGCCCAGCTTCCCCTCCAGCTGGGGGTACTCCGCCGCCAGGGCGTCGTTGTCCACCAGCTCCGTGGAGAAGAAGTGGGGCGAATCCTGGATATCGGTGACGCCGGGCTCCCAGAACAGGTTGAGGAGGTCCATGCGCCGCAGGCTGATATCCCCCAGGCCGCCCAGCTTGCCGCTGTCCCAGAACACGCCGTAGACGGCGCAGCCGGACTTGAGCTTCTGCCACCAGGCGTCGCTGTAGACCCGCTTGAAGCGGTTGTTCTTCAGGATCACCGGCAGGACGCGGCTGAGTCGGCGTGCCTCGTCGGTGTCGCCGCTCTCCCGGGGCAGCACGGTGGGCTCCGGGTAGCAGTCCATGGCGTCGGCGTGCTTGGAGAGGATGCAGTTGACCAGCCAGCCGCTGCGGGGCCGGGGATCGGCGTCGTTGCCGCCGGCGCCGTTCTTGTCCATCTGCTCCCAGTGGCGCAGCTTCCAGAACTGCTCGTTGTCGATGATGCGCTGCTCCAGGCGGGTCTTGCCCCGCTTGTACTTCTTGAGGATCTCGGCGGCCTGCCGGACCTCCTGCCGTCCGATGACGGGCTTCAAAACTTCCTGCTCCATATGTACTCCTTTCGCGGTATTGGGCTGAAAACTCTCTCTATCCCTTCCCCCGCCCCGGGGAGAAGTTGGCCCGCCTGTTGACCTCCCCAGGGCAACAGGCGAAGATTTTTGGCATTTCGCGCAGAGAATAGGTTTCGCATCTCCGGATGCGGGGAACGTGCCCCCGGCGGTCGTTCCGCGCTTACAGGCGGAACGCATTCCCCGCAAAGCACCCGCAGGGGCAGGGCTCTGTCCCCGCCCGACCAGGGGGCGTTCCACGCTGACACGACGCGGTAGCACTCTTTGGGATACCCGTAGGGGAGGGCCTCTGTGCCCTCCCAAAGCAAAATCAGCGCCGCTCCCCTTTCGTAGGGGCGGGCGTCTCTGCCCGCCCAAAAGAGGTTTTTCCGTGCTCCGACGCGAGGGGAACGTGTCTCCGACGGCCTACTTTCTCCATCAGCGGAGAAAGTAGGCAAAGACGCCGCTGCGACGGCACAAGCTGCATATCCCTCGCCGCGGCGCGGGCGCCACGTCTCGCTCATTCCGCTGCGCCTCCTTTTCCCATGGCAAACACTTTGTTGGTTTGCCATGGGAGCCCTTTCGCCATGGTTTCAAGACTTCCTTTGCGCGAGGTAAGTTATTATTTTCCGGAAGCTTTTCCCTCACGATCGCAGAAAATACAGCGTTTTTTCTTGCAAATATGATCCATTTCCGTGACACCGTTGCGCCAGCCGGTTCCCGCTTCCCGTTGGTCGCGGCAACCGGGGCGCCGCCTCGAAATCAGCTCGCTTCATCTGCCGCTGGCAGCGCTTCGCTGATTTCCTCTTTTCGCTGCCGCACTCTTCCTCAACGGTAGAAATGCAAGCTCCTATCGTTCTGAGCAGAGCGCAGCGTCAGCGACAGCGAAAACAGACGCTCTGGGGATCATATTTGAAACGAATATCAACCGTGTTCCGTGCTCGTGCGGTATCTACTGCCGCCAACACAAGGCTATAGCGCGCAAGGAAGTTTTTAGAAACGTAGTTTCTAAACGGCGTTTTTCCCCTATTTTGCCGCCGTGGGCAAAATAGGGTCGCGCTCGCAAGCGCGAAACAGTCCTTTGCACAGGGAACAATCCCATGCCCGGGAGGGCACAGAGGCCCTCCCCTACGAAAGGGCGCTGCGCTCGCCACGGGCGAGAACGGAGCCCCGCCCCTACGAGGGAACGAAGGTCCGCCGGAGCGCGGAACAACTCCCCTCAACGACGGGTACCCAAAAGCTCCAGCGGGTCGTCGGCCACCCGCTCGGCCGCCTCCCGCCGCCGGGGCGCGATGGGCCGGGACATGCAGAAATACCGACTCTCGTCGGCCACGTGGTCCTCCTGGGTGGTGTCCACGTCCTCCGGCGACACGTCGGAATACACCAGCGCCGGCACGGTGCGCAGGAACGCCCTGCAGTTGCGGAACACGTACAGCTGGGCGTAGCCCTCGGCGTCGAAGGCCAGGCGGTAGTGCATCTGCATCCACCCGGGGATCCGGCGGTTATCCCCCCGCTGGAAGTAGAGCCGGTACTTCAGCGCCGTCTCGTAGATGCTCTCGCCCCGGCTGGCGTCCCAGATAGCCGGATCGGCCACGCCCCGGATATCCCGGCCCTTCAGCCAGGGGTGGGTGTCCTCGATGCGTCGGATCTCGGCGAACTGCCGGTCCGGGGACCACTGGACGCCCTCGTCGGGGGTGTCGGTGCAGCCGTAGAGCTCCAGGATCCGGTAGACGCACCCGTCATAGTCCACCGCCCACCAGCCCACGGAGAAGGGCTTGGCGTAGCCGAAGTCGTAGGAGCGGTAGACGTTCCAGCTCCGGGGGATGTCGAAGGGCTCGATGACGTGGGTCCAGCGGCGGTCGGCGTAGTGGTCCGGGTCGTCGGTGAACTCCTGGAACACCTGGCCCTGAAAGATGTCCCACCGCCCCTCCAGCCAGGCCCGCCGCAGCCGGGCGGGCAGGGCCTCCAACTGCCGGAGATAGTCCGGCTGGGCCCGGAGCAGGGCGGTGTTGTCGGTGACCCGGGCGGGGATGAAGGCGTAGTCCTCCGGATTTTCCCCCCGCTGGAACCGCCGGTCCAGGAAGAGGCGCTTGATGTAGCCGTGGCCCGGTCCGCCGGGGTTGCAGGTGTAGTAGATCCGCTTGGGGAAATCGTTGACGCCCCGGACGCAGGCGGCCAGCTGCCGCATCCAGTCCTCCTTCAGCTGGGTGGCCTCGTCGAGAAAGAGCACGTCGTACTCGGCGCCCTGGTACCGGTCCAGATCACCGTCGCAGGCGCAGTAGCCGAAGTCGATGACGCTGCCGTTGGGGAAGGCGAACTGCCGCGCTCCTGCGTTGTAGACGGCCACGCCGGTCAGCTCCGGCCGCAGGAAGCGGATGTGGTTGCTCTCCAGCTCCGGCAGGGTGCGCCGGAGGATCAGGATGCGGATGCCGCCGTAGCGGAGGGCCAGGAGCTTGGCCTTGGTGCGGACGGCCCAGGATTTGCCGCCGCCCCGGGCGCCGCCAAAGGCCACGTATTTCTTCGTGCAGGTCAAAAACTGCCGCTGCTTGTCGCTGGGCGGCTGGATGGTGATGGTCATAGTCGTCTCCTTTCTTCTGTGTGTGGGAATATTTCTGTTTTGCCTCCGGCGGCAAAGGTTTGTTCCGCGTTACGGAGCGCGAAAGTAGCCTTTTGAATATCCGTAGGGGCGGGGCTCCGTCCCCGCCCGAAGCGAGCGCAGCGACACCCTTTTTCGTAGGGGCAGGTGTCTCTGCCCGCCCGAACCGGGGATCGTTCCGCGCCACGGCATAGCAAGGGGGATTGTTTCGCATCTCCGGATGCGAGGTACTTTTGCCCCCGGCGGCAAAAGTACCCAAAAACGCCGCTTGAAACCCATGGTTTCAAGACTTCTTTTGCGCGGGGTGAGTTATTGCTTGCCGAAGGCTTCTACCTCACGATCGCGGAGGATAAAGCGTTTTTTATGCAAATATGATCCATTTCCGTAACACCGTTGCGCCAACCGATTCCCGCTCCCCGCTGGTCGCGGCAATCGGGGCGCTGCCTCGAAATCAGCTCGCTTCATCTGCCGCTGGCAGCGCTTCGCTGATTTCCTCTTTTTGCTGCCGCACTCTTCTCAACGGTAAAAATGCAAGGTCCTACGTTTTGAGCAGAGCGGCAGCGCCAGCGGTAGCGAAGCCAAGGAGCACAAGGGATCATGCTTGAAACGACTACCCGACATCTCCCGTAATCGCGTGGTACGTAATACCAATGTGGTTAAAAGCGTAGCGCACAAGGGAAATCCCAAAACCGTAGGTTTGGGCGGCGTTTTGGTTACTTTGCCGCTGTTGGCAAAGTAACCCGCACCAGAGTGCGGAATAACCCCCCTACTACCGCCCCCGCAAGCACGAAATCCCCCCTTCGCAGGCGGTGCTTCGGCGGTTTTCCCCGTTTTCCACAGCCCTCCCCGCCGAAAATCGCCTGTGGTTGGTTTTGAGAATGCTTTTTTATTTGATTTTGGATTGGTCTGCGCTGCCGTTGCCGCTGCGGTTGTATTTGTAGTTGTAGTTGGCATCCGTCTGCATGCCCGGGCATCAGAGTGTCCCCCATCGCTTGTTGGCGGACAGACGGTTTTTCTCGCACAGCTCCCGGTAGTGCTCCCCGTCCCGGTCAATGCGGGGCCGGATGAAGTCCCAGGCCAGGGCCGCCATCCCCTCCAGCGCCGGCTCGGTCCCCTCCTCCCCATAGTCCAGGATCGCCTCCAGCAGCTGTCCTTTCTCCCCGTCCGTCAGCCGCCGCAGGCAGGGCCGCAGCTCAAAGTACAGCATGACCCCCGGTCTCTTGGCCATGATCTCTCCTCCTTCCATCTCTCTTGCGCTCGCAGGCACAAAGTATTCCTGCCCACCGTCGTGTCAGCCGGTTTTCCCTCCTGTCAGTCGTGAAAACTGGGACACTTCCTCGATTTCGCCTCGCTGCATCCGCCATACCCCAAGGGCACTTGCGACAGCAGCCGCTCATGCTTCGCGGGCTGTCGCTGGCGCTGGCGGCGCTTCGGCGAAATCCTCCCTACTACTCCCCCGCCAACCGCCGTTCGTTGACCCAAATCGGTCAACACCGGGAAAGTTTTTTTGAAAATTGCCCGCCCAGGTGCTATAATGGCGGCGAACGAACCGCGAAGGAGCGATATGACATGGATCTGACTGAACGCACTCTCTCCAGCCGGGAGATCTTCCGGGGCCGCGTGGTCCGGCTGCACGTGGATGAGGTATCCCTGCCCAACGGCAAGACCTCCCTCCGGGAGGTGGTGGATCACCCCGGCGGCGTGTGCATCCTGGCGCTGGACGGTGAAAACCGGGCGGCGCTGGTCCGCCAGTACCGGTACGTCTTCTCCCGGGTGATGACGGAGCTGCCCGCCGGCAAGCGGGAGCCGGGTGAGCCGCCGGAGGTAACGGCCCGCCGGGAGCTATACGAAGAGGTGGGCGCCGAGGCCTCGGAGTGGACGGATCTGGGGACGCTGATTCCTTCCCCCGGCTGCTACGGCGAGACGCTGTATCTGTACCTGGCCCGGGGGCTGACCTTCGGCGATCAGCACCTGGACGAGGACGAGTTTTTGAACGTGGAGTGGGTGCCCCTGTCGGAGCTGGCGGAGAGATGCCTCTCCGGCGAAATACAGGACGCCAAGACGGTGGTGGCCGTGCTGAAGGCCCGGGCCCTGCTGAAATAATCTGCGATGTTGCCCCGTTTCGGGCAACAGACGGCGCAACAAAACGCCCCTTTCCGCCTAATTGTGAGAGCACTTTTAGACCGAAAGGAGCGTTTTTTTATGCGATTTCCCATCCATCCCGACGCCCCCGCCGCCCTGTGCGGCCTGTGCGGCGCCGAGCTGCTGCCCGGCGAGGACTGCTACCGCATCAACGGCGAGGCCATCTGCCCGGACTGCCTGGGCGAGTATGCCAGACAAGTATTTGCGCCTTACAGAGAAAGAGCCGGAGAGGGGTGCCGCCATGCGTAAGGATATCCCCTGGGAGGAGGTGCGGGAGGCCTACCGCAGCGGCGTCCCCTGCAGGAAGCTGGCCCGCCGCTACGGCGTCTCCTCCTCCACGGTGTACCGCCGCCGGGACCGGGAGCGCTGGGACGGCGCACTCTTCCCCGCCGCCGACGCCGGATCGTCCCCCGCCCGGCTGGATCAGCTCACCGCCCGGCTGGAGGCCCTGACCGCCGCCCTGCTGGCCGCCCCGGAGATTGACGAGGCCGGCGTGAAGGACGTGAAGGACCTGGCGGTCCTGGTGAAGGAGCTGACGGCTCTGCGCCGCGGCCGGGGCGAGGATACCCCGGCGGTGATCCGGGTGGAGCTGGCGGCGGACGTGGCCCCCTGGGCGGAATAGACACGTTTCCCTTGCATCCCTTGACAGCGTGTGCTATAATAATTTGACTATGCGGAAAGGAGGTCCTCCATGGAAAAGCGGGGCATCAAGACGGCGGCCCAGAACCGCAAGGCCTTCCACGACTATTTCGTGGAGGATCGCTACGAGGCGGGCATCGAGCTCTTCGGCACGGAGGTCAAGTCCATCCGGGGCGGGCAGCTGAACCTGAAGGACTCCTACTGCCAGTGCAAGGACGGCGAGCTCTACTGCTTCAACCTGCACATCTCCCCCTACGAGCAGGGCAATATCTTCAACCGGGACCCGGACCGGCCCAAGCGTCTTTTGATGCACAAGCGGGAGATCCGGAAGCTCCACGCCCTGCAGAAGCAGGACGGCTACGCCCTGATCCCCCTGAGCGTGTACTTCAAGGACAGCCGGGTGAAGGTGGAGCTGGGCCTGTGCCGCGGCAAGAAGAACTACGACAAGCGGGCCGCCATCGCCCAGCGGGACGCCAGGCGGGAGATGGACCGGGCCGTGCGGGAGAAAAACCGGGGATAACCCACCCGAAAAGGAGAAACCATATGAACAATCCCATCGTGACCATCGAAATGGAAAACGGCGGCAAGATCGTGGCCGAGCTGTACCCGGACGTGGCGCCCCAGAGCGTGCGCAACTTCATCGCCCTGGCCAATTCCGGCTTTTATAACGGCCTCATCTTCCACCGCTGCATCTACGGCTTCATGATCCAGGGCGGCTGCCCGGACGGCACCGGCATGGGCGGTCCCGGCTACTGCATCAAGGGCGAGTTCGCCGCCAACGGCGTGCCCAACGATCTGCGCCACACCCGGGGCGTGCTGAGCATGGCCCGGGCCCAGGCCATGGACAGCGCCGGCAGCCAGTTCTTCATCATGCACAAGGACTCCCCCCACCTGGACGGCCAGTACGCCGCCTTCGGCATGGTCATCGAGGGCATGGACGTGGTGGACGCCATCGCCTCGGCGCCCCGGAACATGATGACCAACAAGCCCAAGAAGCCCCAGGTGATGAAGTCCGTCACCGTGGACACCCAGGGCGTGGAGTACCCGGCTCCCGACAAGCTGCCGGACCCGTACGGCAGATAAGAGGATTCCGTGCCTCCGATGGCCTACTTTCTCCATCAGCGGAGAAAGTAGGCAAAGACGCCGCTTGAAACCCATGGTTTCAAGGCTTCCTTTGCGCGGGGTGAGATTATGCTTGTCGGAGCCCTGTGCCTCACGATTGCGGAGGAAAAAGCGTTTTTTCTTGCAAATATGATCCATTCCTCTCCTGTTTCCGCTGTCGCTTCGCTGCGCTTGACCATCAACGGTGAAGAATTCTCTCCTACATTTCAGAGCCGGGCGGCAGCCAAGCCAAGGAGCAGAGACGATACAACATTTAAGGCCCTTTGCATTTTTCGCCGTCACGCGTGGTACAAGTGTCTACAAATTCCATGGTGCGGAGCGCGCAGGAAGGTTTTGGAAACATCGTTTCCAAGCGGCGTTTTGGTTACTTTGCCGCTGTTGGCAAAGTAACCCCGTCCGGGGACGCGGAAATTAACCCCTTGCCCCCGGAGGGCGTTCCTCGTGCTCACAAGCGCGAAGCAGTATCTTTTTATCGGCACAACAGTGACACACGTCGCTTTTGTAAATATATTCGGGGATGTACCGGTTTCGACGGGGGTGTGGAGGCCGGATAAGCGGGCGGTGGCGCCTGGCCACCATAAAACGGGCAATTAAACAATAACTGACAACGATCAATTCGCTGCCGTCGCCGCTTAACGCGGTGACCGTCTGAACCGGAGAGGCCACAGGCCGGGGAAGGCGTCGTTTATGTGGCGTCCGTGAGGCGGGTAAGAGTTGCCCCGCCCACGCATCATGACTCTACTGAAGCGTAAAGTCTGTTAAGTGCCTTTACGCGGAGGGAATGTAGAAACTTAACTGCGCCCGGAGAAAGTCTTGTCGAAGCGCTTTCGGACAGGGGTTCGACTCCCCTCATCTCCACCAAATGGACATTGCACGAACACCTATTATTTTCGCGGCGGCTTCGCCGTGCTGGTGTGGCTGTAATGTCAACACAGAAATAGAGGGTCAAGGTTTTGCGCCTTGACCCTCTGTTTTATTTGT
>Ga0208297_1001257_pt1 | contig 26706 bp, 24 predicted proteins | sample LMS_cellobiose_e_FD_187367 | JGI IMG/M metagenome (GOLD analysis project Ga0208297, IMG submission 187367) | Rumen-fistulated moose microbial communities from Alaska, USA - LMS_cellobiose_enrichment (SPAdes) (version 2) | ecosystem: Host-associated > Mammals > Digestive system > Stomach > Rumen... | reverse complement strand
GAATCTCTAAACTCAAAGATCAAAACCTTTAGATCCCAACTACGAGGTGTAAGCGACTATACCTTCTTCATGTATAGAATCTATAAGATCTTTGGATAACTTAAACACGGAACTTTGCAGGTGAGCCATATAACGCTCTCTTCTCTTTCATCTGGAACATTGCCAACGATGTGTTGGTACATGCTTTCGAGAAAGGAGATTATAAGAAGATAATACTTCCGTTCATGGTACTTCGTCGTATTGACGTGCTCCTTGAACCGACCAAAGCTGCTGTACTCCAGAAGAAGGAGTTCTGTGATAGCCATAATCTCGTTGATTATACTCCGTTCCTCACTCAGGTGACTGGCTATCCGTTCTACAATACTTCTGCGTTTACGATGAAGACTTTAAAGAACGAGATAGACCCACAACGTTTGAAGATGAATATCATTGAGTATTTCAATGGCTTCTCTCAGGATGTACAGGACATCATTGATAAGTTCAAACTACGTCAGCAAGTGGACAATCTTACTGAGGCTGGTCGTCTTGGCTCACTCTTGGAGAAGTTCACTGATGAAAACATCAACCTCTCAGTGAAGCCAGTGATGGAGGAAGTGACAGAGAAGGATGGCACAAAGAAGATGGTTGAACGTCTGCCAGGACTCGACAATCATACGATGGGAACTATCTTTGAAGAGCTGCTTCGTAAGTTCAATGAGGAAAACAACGTGACCGAAGCCGGTGAACACTTTACACCTCGTGACTATGTGCGTCTGCTCGGACAGTTGGCAATAGAGCCTATCAAGGACAAACTTGCCGATAACACTTACACCATCTATGATGGCGCATGTGGAACAGGCGGCATCCTGACTATTGCACAGGAAGAGATTGAACATATTGCTAAGGAAGGGGGCAAGCGAGTTCGCACAAGTATCTTTGGGCAGGAACTTCAGCCTGATACCTACGCAACATGCAAGGCAGACCTCATGATTTCTGGCAACATCAACAAGTTTACTTACCGTCTCGGCACAGTCGATCATCAGTATATTGCATATGGATCAACTATTAGTCAGGATGGTCATGTAGGAGAGAAATTCGACTTCTGCATCAGCAATCCTCCATTCGGAACTCCTTGGAAGGAAGACTTGAAGAACTGGGGCATTGGCGACAAGAAGGAGGTGACCGACCCTCGTTTCTTTGATGGAGTGACAAGTTTTATCCCAGATATTGGCGACTGCCAGATGCTTTTCCTTGCCAACAATATCAGCCGAATGAAAGATACCCCACTTGGCACTCGCATTGTGGAAGTTCATAATGAATCTTCACTTTTCAATGGAACTGCAGGAAGTGGCGCTTCTAATTTAAGAAAGTACATCATTGAAAAAGACTTGTTAGAGGCTATTATTGCTATGCCAGAAAAGGGATTCTACAACACTGGCATTACGACTTACATTTGGATAATCACTAATCGCAAAGAAGAACGTCGTAAAGGTTTTGTCCAATTGATTGATGCATCGAACATTTGTACTCCACTTCGTAAGAATTTAGGAGAAAAGAATTGCGAAACAACGGATGATGATCGAAAACGCATTCTCCAGTTGTTATTGGATTTTAAGGAAACTCCAGAAAGTAAGATTTTTAAGAATGAAGAATTTGGATATTGGCAAGTTCCTGTAATGCGTCCTAAACGCGATAAAGACGGAAATATTATTATGAAGAAAGGTCGTCCTGTTATGACCAAAAATAGGACTGAAACAGAACAGATTCCGTTACTTTATCCTGGTGGAATGGAAGCTTTTCTAAAAGAAGAAATAAAGCCATTTGACCCAGAAGTTGAATTTGGAGACCCTATTATCGGATATGACATTTGTTTTACCAAGTACTTTTACAAGCCAGTTGTACATAGAAAAATAACGGATATACTTGAAGATATAAACCGACTAGGTGATGACATAAAGTTGTTACATGAGGAAATATCTGACTCTATTCAGCATGGTCTTGATTCGGATGTAAAATTCGTTGAAACAGGAGTTTTTTGGCAACCACAAATGCCAAAGCATTGGCAGGTTATCAAGTTAAGATACGTACTCCAGCGCCTTCAAAGAGAAAAGGAACCCAATGCTGAACTGTTGATTTGCTCCAATAAGGGCAAAGTAACGAAACGAGGCGATAATAAATTAGGTCTTGTTGCTGATGACGATAACATCTACCAAGGTGTTAAAAGGGGTGACTTATTAATACATGGAATGGATACGTGGCATGGTGCTATTGCTATTTCGGAGTATGATGGCATGTGTACTCCCGTTGTTCATGTATGTGATACAGAACATAACAAAGAGTTTATTGCATACTATTTAAGAAATATGGCTGTAGGCAAAGTCTTCAAGATTATCTCAAATGGCGTTCGACAGAACACGAGTGATTTCCGCTGTTGGGATAAGTTAGCTGTAATTCCAATTGTACTTCCACCAAGAGAAGAACAAGATAAAATTGTACAATACATTAATTCACGAATGACTAAAATCGAGGAATTGAATAGCAAGATTCAGTCTGAGATTGAGTATTTGAAGGAATATGGTCAATGTGTAGTGAATGAGATTATTTCTGGACAATCAAAAGTCTGCTAATATGGATACATCAGAAACAGGCCTTGAAAAGATAATAGTTGATTGGCTCGTACAGCACAATGGCTATGAGCAAGAGACTCCACACGCTTTCAATAAGGACTTTGCCCTTGTTGACAAGTGGGTGGAACGGTTCGTTACTGAAACTCAGCCAGAGAAGGTTGAGCAGTCGATGTGCTTCAAATCGCCAAGTGAGCGATTGAAGTTCTTCACTCGTCTGAGTAACGAGATTACCAAACGTGGGGTTTCTGATGTACTTCGCAAGGGATATAAGTTCAATGGCGCGACCTTTGACCTATACTATCCTCTGCCATCAGAACTAAACCCAAGTGCAAAGGTAGCATACGGGCATAACATCTTCGGCGTTATCCGTCAGGTGATGTACTCCAAGGTGAATACCAACGAGATCGACTTCGTGGTATTCATCAACGGTTTGCCACTTGCCACCTTTGAGTTAAAGAACAACTATACAGGGCAGACCTACGAGAATGCCATTATGCAGTATCGTACTGACCGTGACCCAAAGGAACTGCTGTTACAGAAGAAACGCTGTGCTGTTCATTTTGCGCTGGATGACTGCCAGGCATGGATGTGTACAGAACTCTGCGGCAAGGATTCCTGGTTCCTTCCATTCAACCGTGGTGTGGACGGCGGTGCCGGAAACCCAGTGGTGGAAGGTGATACCATGACCTCTTACGTTTGGAAAGATGTGCTCACCAAGCTAACGCTCTCAAATATCATTGAGAACTTCGCACAGGTGATAAGCACTGAAGACAAGAAGACGCACAAGGTGAAAGAGAAAGTCATCTGGCCTCGCTATCATCAGTTGGATGCTGTCAGGTCATTGCTCTATGTTACCAAGATTTCACCCATAGGAAGGCGATTTCTCATTCAGCACAGCGCAGGAAGCGGTAAGTCCAACTCCATTACGTGGTTGGCGTATCAACTTGTAACGTTACTACAGGAGAATCAGCAACCATTCTTTGACAGTATCATTGTTGTGACTGACCGCATTAATCTTGATAGGCAGATACGCGACAACATCAATGCCTTCCAGCGGTTGAGCAACCTTGTAGGATGGGCTGACAATTCAGCCTCGTTGCGTGAACTGCTGCAAGGTGGCAAGAAGATAATCATCTCTACCATCTTCAAGTTCTCTTTTATTCTTGATGAGATTGGCAATTCATTGAAGGACAGGCGCTTTGCCATTATCATAGATGAAGCCCACAGCAGTCAGAATGGTTCGCTTTCGGCAAACTTGGCAACAGGCATTTCTGGAAATGCCGCTCCTGTCATACCCCTGCACACGGGATATATCAGTGAAGATGACAGCTACCCCATGATGGCAGCCGATGACGGGGATATTACTTACGATGAGCCGGAAGACATTGAAGACAAGATTCACAGGATACTGAAGGGAAGGAAGATGGCTAAGAATGCCAACTATTACGCATTCACCGCCACGCCTAAGAACAAGACGCTGGAAATGTTTGGTGACAGGATTGAACGTATTGGCGACGAACCTCTCTACATTCCTTTCCACGAATACACAATGAAGCAAGCCATAGAGGAAGGGTTTATCCTTGATGTGCTGAAATACTATACGCCTTACAGCTCTTATTATCGGGTATTGAAGGCCATTGAAGATGACCCAGAGTATGACAAGAAAAAGGCTCTAGGAAAGATTCGCGCCTATGTGGAGCGTCAGCCTGAGACCATCGAAAAGAAGGCAGAAATTATCGTAGAGCATTTCTGCAAGAAGGTGTATATGAAGATTGGTGGTCATGCCAGGGCAATGGTCATTACCTCCAGTATTGAACGAGCCATAGAGTTCTACAAGACCATCACGCAGATGCTTGAAGAGCGGAACAGTCCTTACAAGGCAATCGTGGCATTCACTGATAAAGTGATAGATGGAAAGGTGGTAACAGAGTCAGAACTCAATGGTTTCCCCTCTGCCGAGATAGAGCAGCGCATCGAGCAGGAACCTTATCGTTTCTTGATAGTAGCAGACAAGTTCCAGACGGGCTATGACCAACCACTGCTGCATACCATGTATGTAGATAAGCAGATAAGCGACTTGAAAGCCGTGCAGACCTTGTCGCGCCTGAACCGTTGCCATCCGAAGAAGCAAGACACCTTTGTGCTTGACTTTGCCAATGACCCAGAAATGATTCGACAATCATTCCAGCGATACTATAAGACAACAATTCTTGCAGGAGAGTCAGACATCAACAAACTCAACGACCTGACGGAAACCATCGAAGGGTATAACTTCTACACACAAGCGGATGTTGACAACGTGGCAGAACTGAAATTGATGGGGACAGATGCAGACCGCCCAAAGATTGATGCTATCTTAGATGCAGACGTGAAGCGGTTCAAGGAAGAACTGGACGAGGATGGACAGATAAAGTGCAAGAGTGCCATCAAGAACTTCTGCCGCTGCTACCCGTATTTCTCCAGCATTATGCCGTTTGAAAGTCCTGAATGGGAAAAGCAATATATCTTCTATGCCTTGCTGGTCAAGAAACTGCCAAAGCTGAAGATTGATGACAACACCCAGGGGCTTCTTGATGACATAGACTTCGACAAGTACCGTATCGTCAAGGAGGAAGAGCGAGCCATTGTATTGGAAAACGAGGACACTGCTGTCAACCCGATTCCAGTCGGTACTGGTGGCGGCAAACCTGAGCCAGAAATGGATGCCCTCTCCAATATAGTCAAGGATTTCAATGACACCTACGGCAACATTGAGTGGAAGAATCGTGACGAGGTGCAGCGGCAGATAGAAGAACTGCCAGCACGTATTGCTACAAGCGTTGATTTCGTCAATGCGGTTCGCAACGGAGACAGACAGGTGGCACAGATAACCTTCAATGATGACATCATCAACATTGTTGCTGGGATGCTTGAAGAAAAGACTGAGTTCGTGCAAACGTACTTTGCCAACCAAGACTTCCAGAACTTTGTAAATGCAAGAGTCTTTCATGCGGCGGTGAGCAGATTGTCAATATAATATGTATTTTTGCATGAGATAGAGGCGTATGGATAAAATAATAAATAGAATATGCAGTATTGATAATCATCCGATTGCACAATTGGATGAAAAATTCCGTATACAATATGTGGAAGGCTTAATTGCTTGTATGTATTCTATATCCAATGGATCAGATATTGCAAAAATGATAACCTATGCATGGACACATCCTATTTATGCTTCAAAAAACGATTTACTATGGAAAAATGATGTCGAAGCCGTAAAAAGAGCTATATCAATAAAAAGAAAAGGAATAAAATTCTTCTATATGAGGGAGTCTTTCTTTTTTGATGTATTCTATCTTACGCAGGCAAGTGATTTAGGGAATAGTAATTTTAATAAAGTCTCTGAATATTTGCGCCAGAATGTATGTGGATATTTCTCTAAGAAATCACTTAATAAGATTTTCTTGGCATACAAACAGAACAGTTCAAGCATTGATGGCGTAAGCTCTGCTCAGATAAAACACAGGAACACTAATAATAAGATTTTGTCAGGAACGGAGAAGAGAATTCTTGTGGTTGCAAATGTCAGTGCCGGAAAATCTACGTTAATAAACGCATTAGTTGGTTATCGTTTTAACAGAACAAAGACAACAGCTTGTACAGATAAATTGGTATATATTCATAATAAGTGTTCGAAGGATGGCATAACATGCAAAATCAAGAATGGAGTGTACACTTATAGTGAAAATATTAACGAAGGGAATAGTGACTCATTAGTAGAAGCAGCATTTCCTTTCAAATCTTCTTTGAGGAATGAACAAATCTGTTTTATTGACACACCAGGTATTAATAATGCAGATAATTGTAGCCATAGGCAAATAACAGAAGACATAATCAAAAAGGGAGACTATGATGTTGTCTTATACGTTTCAAATTGTCAGTACTTTGGAACAAACGATGAGCATAAATTACTTAAGTTTTTAAAAGCAAATGTAACAAAGCCTATATTGTTTGTTCTCAATCAACTTGATGTGTTTAATCCTGAGGAAGATTCAATTCACAAGATGCTAAACGATTATAAGTCAGACCTTATACAGTTTGGATTCAAGAATCCTACTGTTATACCCATTTCTGCATATACTTCATTCCTTGTCAGGTTGGAGTCTTCTTGCTTAACGAAAACAGAAGTCACCAAAAAGAACAATATGCTTGAACTGTTCAAGGATGAATATTACAACCTTCCTCAATATATTGGACAAGGAAATTCATCCGAAATATTGGATATGGCAGGAATTAAAGTATTAGAAGATAGATTAGTAACAATATAACATATAGCGTATGAAGAACGTTAAGATTAAGTACAATCCGTACATGGTCGAGACAGAAATATCTGTGGACGGCCAAAAGCCCAAGGCTAATAGTGCCTTGAATGTTGGAAAAAAACGACTTCAAGAATGGATTGAAAAGTTACCTCAAATCATACTTGATGAATATCGTGACAGTAATGTGACTATTGATTTTACTGGAACAATGTCCGATTATGAGGACGTTGAATCTTCATTCAATGCTTATAAAGATAAAATTTCGGCAACATGTAATTTCCATAAGACAGCAGATATTACCGACGTTGAGAAGACAATCGATAAGATATTTGACGAAATCAAGAATGGGCCAGTTGCTGAGTTAAAAGACAAAAAGATACTACGTGCTTTTGAAAAAGCAAAAGATTCCAAGTTTGAGATAAATGTTGTGGCTACCATGAGTTCTGGTAAGTCAACGCTTATCAATGCTCTATTGGGACAACAACTTATGCCTGCAGCAAACGAGGCAACAACAGCGACCATTGTGAAAATCATTGATACTGACCAAAATAATTTCTCGGCTGTTGCATTCGACAAGTCCGGTCAAGTAGTTAAGAGACTCGACAATGTTACATTGGAAGATATGCAAGCTCTAAATGCAGATACTAAGGTTTCTACGGTTGAGATAAAAGGAAAGATTCCATGTGTTTCCTCTGTAGGTATGAAGCTTGTTCTCGTTGATACTCCAGGACCGAATAACTCACGAGATAAACGGCATGAGGAAATGACTTATAAGATGATTGCTGACTCAGACAATTCTCTCGTTCTTTATGTTATGAATGGAGAACAGTTAGGAATCAATGATGAAAAGATCTTTCTTGATTATGTTTGTCAGAGTATGAAGGAGGGTGGTAAGAAAGGCCGTGAACGCTTTATCTTTGCAGTAAATAAGATGGATAGATATAGTCCAGATCCACAAGATGATGGTCCGAAATGTATTACAAAAGCCCTCAATAATGTCAAATCAGGTCTTGAAGATAGAGAAATATACAACCCTAACATCTTTCCAGTTTGTTCTCTCCCTGCATTACAGAAAAGAGCCGAAATGAAGGGACCACGTGCACGTGCTCTTAATGATTTCAAACTGATGTGTGAGTATTATGACGTAATGCATTTTGAGAAGTATTATGAGTACAATAACCTTCCTCAAACTGTCAGGAACCGTCTTGACTATTGGATGAGTAAAGCGAGTAGCGATGACGATAAGTTGGAGGTTCGTACTGGTATAGTCTCTATAGAACAAGCAATCGCACAATACATTAACAAATATGCTCGCACAACCAAAGTATATGACTTAGTTCACTCATTTAATGAAAAATTGAATGAATTGGCGGCTGTCGCACATCTTGAAGATGCAATCAGAAAAGACAAAGACGCAAAAGCAAAGATAGAAGAGCAAATTGCAAAGATTAAGGCAAATATACAGTCTGCCCAAAATGCCCAAAAAAGATCCAAAGCAATTGACAACATCGACTTGACATCAACAATAGAGAAAAAAGTGGCAACATACATGACTGAGATAAAAAACAAACTCAGCAGGATGATGTCAGGACGCTCGAACAAAGTCGAAAAGATAAAAGCAAAGCAACAATGCGAAGAACTGGAAAAAGAATGTAAAGCTATATCTGTTCAAATAAAAGTTCAGATAGATAAAATTCTTGAAACTGCTTACAAGGACACTATCACAAAGATTGTGGAGGATTATAAACGTTATCTAGCAGAATTGAACATAGGGGTTGACACAAACGCTCTCTCATTCAATCCTGCAAACCTGATATCTGGCTCTTTGTCCGATTTGTCATCAATTATTGATGACAACACGGAAACTGTAGATGAGAGTTACTATGACGATAAATATAAGTGGGTTCCATCCAAGAAGAAATGGTATAATCCATTTTCATGGTTTAATGAAGGAGCACATTGGGAGGGTAAAACTATAGAAAAGTATGTCGACTACGTTGACATGAATGAAGTGGCTTCTGATTATATTGTTCCTTTCCAAAAGAGTTTAGATGACACAAAAAAGGATGCAGTCAATCATGTAAAATCTGAAACTCAGCGTCTGAAGGAGCATCTTAAAAGTGAACTGGCTAAAATCGACAAAGTACTAAACCAGAAATTGGATGCACTTTCTAAGACAGAAGCAGACAATAAAGCAAAAGCAGAAGAGATAGCCGTAAAGGAGAAAAACCTTAAATGGCTTGAATCAATACAAAACCAAGTTAATAACATAATAAATTTTTAAGTATGAAAGCAAAATTTATCAAAGCCGTTGAAGGTGGAGACTTGGTAAGTGTCCGTCTTTTTATCGCAAATGAGCTCATGCTCGATCCTCGTGGAAAAAGTTTTTCAGAAATGAAGAATTATGCAGAGACGAAATTTAGTAATTTATACGATATTGATGACGCTAAATCTTATTCATCTGTTAAAACGGAATGGAATGAAGATCTCTTGTTTACAATCAAGAATGATTTGGACAGTAATTTTTCAAAGGAAAAGTTAGCTATATATGAAGATGTTGCCAAGTTTGTATTAAGAGACAAAGCCGAACAACTTAACAAGGAAGAGGCTTCTCGTTCATCAAGTGTTAATGCAGGTAGAGTTCAAAAGAATAACAAAAAGAAACTCTATATGGGTATTACAGTTGGAGGTGCGGCAGTAGCGGTAACAGGCTTATGTCTTTCGCGTATAGCTCTTGCGTCTTTAGGACTTGCAGGAGTAGTTATCGGTGGTATTTTACTTTATAATGACGCTAAGAAATGAGTTCAATTTACGATAACAAGAAAAATGTTGAACTTCTTGATGGAGGTATAACATCACCTTCGGCAGTTCAGCAATCAGATACTTCACAGCTAGACGGTGATAAAGAAATGGATTCTCTGCAAACAAATGTAGATGAATTGCCCATGCAACCTTCAGAAGAACAGTTGTTAGAAAAGAAATATCAGGAACTGGCATCTTATCAAGAACGATCTTCTCGTGCTATGGAGTTAGTGGATGATATTGTGTTAAAGAATTATCTTACTAAATTGTCACAATTAGAAGTCGTTCCTTGTAACAATCAGAGTACTGATGATATTATTCTTTTCAAAATCAATAAAATGGTTTATGAAAAGGATGAATACGCAACAGACAAGTTTATAAGTGTAGTCAGTGCGATGACCTACACAAATAGTTCTATATATTTGATTGTCGATGGACATGAGTCGCATACAGACTTTTATTTAGGTATTAAGTCCGAAGATGAGAATCGTCAAAAGAGCACTATTGCAGAGACTTTCAAAAGTTCAATTTTGGGACAATTCCCAGGTGCAGAAATAGAAGATTATTCTTATGTTACAGTTGATTCAGAACATTCTAAGCAGGACAAACTACTACATAGAATAACTGAGGCTATTAGTGTAAGTTCATGTGTTGGTATACCTTCTTACAAGAATAGTAAAGGTGAATATACTAATGCTAATTTCATTCAAGGAATAGAAAAATTTGCATCAGCCATGCAGGGGAAAGAGTACACAGCAATAATCCTTGCATCAAATGTACCACAGAATGAAATCTCTTCAATAAGAAGGAGTTATGAGAACATCTATACAGAACTTTCTGCTGTGGCGACAAAGCAACTGGCATATAGTACAAACGAGTCTTTAGCCAATGCCATAAGCAGAACTAAAGGGACTACAGACACCCATACTGTTAGTGTAGCAAAGTCAGTAGGCGATGCAACTTCACACAATGAATCAGTTGCAAATACTGACTCTATAGCAGTAGGACATACTGAGAGCAAAGAGAATCTGCTCGGCAAGATAGGCAAAGGTTTGGCAGTAGTAGGTGGTGCTGTAGCAAGTGTTGCTGTTGTTGCCGCCACGGGTGGTGCTGCTTTGCCTGCTGTAGCAGCAGCTGGTATAGCTGCAGTAGGTGGAGCTGGTGCAGCAGCGACCGCAGGTGGTGCTGTGGCTGTAGGTGGTGCTGTTTTGGGTATGGGAAGTAAATCTAAATCTGACAGCATAACCAGAACAAAAAGCACATCACATACAACATCTGATGGTGTGACACATACAGAAACTGAGACAACCACAGTTAGTGATGCTCACTCTGATTCTTTCAGTGAAACGGACGGAACAACATCTACTGTTGGAACTTCAAAGAATTTCACTATAACCATTCAAGATAAGCATATTCTTGAAATTCAAAAAAGGATTGACAAACAGCTTGAAAGAATTGAATTGTGTGAAAGTACGGGACTTTGGTCAACTGGTGCATATTTCTTGTCATATAACTCAGACAGACCTACAGCAGAAATTGGAGCTACCATTTTCCGTTCCATTATGCAAGGAGAACAGTCTGGTGTTGAAAATTCTGCAATAAACACTTGGTACCCAGAATCAGAATTAAAGTTCAATAATATTGTTAGTTATTTAGGGACACTATCTCATCCTTTGTTTTTGTATGACAGTCCTACAACTGATTCAAAGATTGAAATGCTTCCGACCTCTTTATTAAGCAGCAAGGAATTAGCAATTATGATGGGATTGCCAAGAAAATCTGTTCCTGGCCTTCCAGTGATTGAGCACATTTCCATGGGCAAAGAGGTCGTTAGGTTAAACAAATCTGATTCTGTTGGTCAATTAAAGTTGGGATGCATTTTTGATCAAGGGTTTGAGCGCCAAGACAACAACGTCTATCTTGATACCAAGAGTTTGACCCAGCATACATTTGTTACGGGCTCGACTGGGTGCGGCAAGAGTAATACGATTTATTACTTAATTAAGCAAATTCGCAATCAGATAAATGCTCCGAAGTTTATGGTCATAGAACCAGCCAAGGGTGAATACAAGGATGTTTTTGGAAATGAGCATATTTATGGAACAAATCCATTAAAGACTCCTTTACTCAAAATCAATCCATTCCGTTTTCCTGAGGGAGTTCATGTCTTGGAACACATTGATAGGCTTGTTGAAATTTTCAATGTTTGCTGGCCTATGTATGCAGCAATGCCAGCTGTTCTTAAAGAGGCAATTCTCAATTCTTACGAAGACTGCGGATGGGACTTATATAAATCAACAAATAAGTTCTCCAATAACCTGTTCCCAACATTTGCAGATTTACTTAATGAACTGGTTCTTGTTATTAACACATCAGCATATTCGGAAGAAGTAAAAAGTAATTATCAAGGTTCATTGGTTACTAGAGTAAAATCTCTCAACAATGGACTCTGCAAACAGATATTCTCAGGTCAAGAGTTGGGTGACGCTGCATTGTTTGATGAAAATGTAATTGTTGATTTAAGTAGAGTAGGCTCACAAGAAACAAAGTCGCTGATTATGGGAATACTCATTATGCGCCTGAATGAATACCGTTCTAACAGTAACATTCGACATAATAGCGAATTACGCCATATTACAATTCTTGAAGAAGCACATAATATACTAAGACGTGATTCTGTTGAACAAAGTGGCGAAGGAGGCAATGTCGCTGGTAAAAGTGTAGAAATGATTTCAAATGCTATAGCAGAGATGAGAACCTATGGTGAGGGCTTTATTATTGTTGATCAATCTCCAGGTGCAGTCGATGCGTCTGCAATTCGAAACACGAATGTTAAGATAATCATGCGTCTGCCGGACGATCCTGACCGAAAAGTTGCAGGAAAAGCCTCTGGTATGAAAGACAATCAAATCGACGAGATTGCTAAATTGCCAACAGGAGTTGCTGTTGTTTATCAAAATGACTGGGAAGAACCTGTACTCTGTAAAATTGGCAAGTTTGAAGATGAAGAAATAAGTTTTGAATTTCACCCAAATGAAGAGAACGACATCGTTGTACATGATTCTTCTGTTAAATCAGAAGTACTCAAACTTCTGCTAAAGGGAAGAATAACAGAGCATATTGATGCAAACATCGATTTAATTGAGGACAATTTGGTAAACTCGAATTTATCCACCTTTAACAAGATTGCAATATATCACTCTGTTAACGAGTTCAAGAAATCAGGTAAGTTGGAATTGTGGAATGATAACCATTTTGAGCAATTATCAAGACTTGTGACAGAAGTTCTTTCTGCAAAATCTGAAGTAATAAAATTCGCAGACTCTGCTTCAAGCTTTGACCAACTCACAGATAAACTTGAGCTGTATATCAAGAACTTGGTTCCAGAGATCCCAAATGAACTGACTCTTGTGACCTCACAATGCTTAATGCGCGATTATTCTCTTGCAAACGAAGTTCAGAAAAGAATTTATAGTGCATGGTATCAGTCCGTCATAAATAGTAAACTCTCATGAATATGGAAATAACAGAGCATAAGTCCTCCAAATTAGAGGAATTAAGTAAGGAAATAAGGCCTCTGGAAGATAAAGACTTAGATAAGTCTCTTGGAAAAATAGATGAAGCATCTTCTCCGTTTGAAAAGTCAAATGAGATTTCATTTACAGGAAGTCAAGAAACTGAAAGAGATTTGGCTTCATCAAAATTGCAGCAGGAGCTTTCTTCTTGTGGCATATATGTTAGTGGGCAAATCTATTCTGACAGCTTATGGGGAGGAATAGACAGCTACTCTGGGAATTTAGTCCATAATAAGATAAACGAAGCAAGAAATGCAAATCGCATAACTGATGCTGAATATAACAAACTGATAGGTATGCTAAAGAAAGCATGTCATCATCAATAATTTGCTTATATGTTTACAGAAATAAAAGAAACCATTTCAACTCTTGCAGAACTCTCTAAAGGATATGAGACATTATCTAATAGGGAACTCAACAAGTCTCTTGATTGTATTTCAAGAAGCTTAGATAATTTCCAAGAGGGTATTCTTCCAAACAAGGAGGAAGGACTCAGAAGAGAAGCCGAGGTGGAAGAGGAACTTGAAAAGAAATATCCAGAATCTGAGGGATATGAAATCATATCAGAAGCCTATTTGCGTGATAGCGAAGGTAAAATCGTTCGAGATCCAGAAACAGGAGAGGCACGCAGGATAGATTTTGTAGTTGTCAAAGATGGTCAAGTTGTCGATTCCATAGAAGTTACTTCTGAAACTGCTGATAAAACAGGTCAAACAGCAAAAGAAGAACGTATTAGAGAAGCAGGAGGTAATTATGTCAGGACATCTGACGGTTCTCTTGCGGAATTTCCTAATGATCTCCACACAACAATAGAAAGAAGAAAATAAAATATGAAAACTTTAGTTTATGATAAGGCATCTTGGCATATTGATGCTGGAGAACCTGCAGACAGAGTTCTTGCCCATTTTAAGTTCATTATGAACTGGTGTAATCAGAATAATCTCCTTAGCGATGAAGGTGAAGAAATTCTGGAGTTTGGAATAGATGATTCTATCTCAATCCATTCTCGATTATTAAATGAACGTGGCAATATGTTTATGAAAAAATTTTATGACACGTTTATATCTGCAAATATTGAGAATCGCTCTGAAATGGATGAAATGTTAAAAACAATCTAAGTATGGCTGTTTTTGAAATTACTGCAAGGCACCAAATGTTCCTTGGAGCCGGTAATCAAATAAATAAGGGTGAACGCCTAACCATGAATATTCATACGATGGGTGTTCAACCATATAATGTATTTTCTAATCCAGAAAGTCGCAGACAGGCAATTCAGCAGTTCTCTGTTAACGGAATTGATGTGAGGTCACGCGAATTTATTCTTAATACAGGTCATTGGGATATAAAAAGGGTTCCAGATGGTTTTTCAAAATCATTGGAGAATTATGCTCCAAATGACATCGGTGTTGCATACAAAGATCTTCAAACCCCAAATAGTGTAATAGATGACGTCGAAATGAAAAAAGGATGCATAAACATGGTTAAAGACTTTTATAACGAAGGCCTTGATCTTGACTATGCTGACTGTGGTTTAAAAGGTAGATGTGAGATTGTATCTAACTTTTATGATGGGGTTAAGAAAAAAATGGGAATCGATGCAGAACTATCTTTTGAGACAAAGCCTGTTCATCAACTTGGAGGTTATAATCCTTTAACCAACAAGATTGAACTAAACTCTAATTTTCTGGAAAAAGAAGATTGTGAGGATTTATTAAATACAATATTACATGAATCTCGTCACGCTTTTCAAAACAAATGCATTTATAATCCTTCCTCCGTTACGGTTAAGGATAACATTATAGATGTCTGGAAAGACAATTTTGATAATTATATTCGCCCAGATGAAGATTTTGAAGCATACGAAAATCAGGAAATAGAAAAGGATGCAAACTATTTTGCTGACAGTGTAATGAAAAAAGGTATAAATTCGAATTACGCATAATTATGAATAAGGAAATATTGATAAAACTTCTTAAAGAGGAGAATTACCCTGCGCACATGTTAGATGCAACCATTGCTAAGTTAAACAAGCTTCAGCCAATTGTTTTAGAAAGCTTTGAGGTATGGTTAAATGAAGGAAAACTTCCAGACTTTGAGGTTGAAGGTTATTCATATCGAGTTTTGGTCAAAGATTATGGTATGAAACCTGTTGGAGCCTTTCTAACATTAGACTGGCTATGTCGTGATCCACAGAAAGCATCACTATCATTAAAGAAAGGCATTAAGTAAAGAGGAATTACGCCATAATCAGGACTTCTTATTTATGTCAAGTTATAAATTTGCTTTTCCTGTCAACACTGCAGTCTTGGAAGATGGTGTTCCGTCTTTTCAAGTAGCAGATGTTTCATTCGTGAAGAAATCTTGCTTGACTGAAGAACTTTCGTTTTTCAATAAAGGAAGGATACAACTAAGTGAAAATCAAATTTTTGCTGTCGTAGTCGTGTGTGGAAATGAGTCCTATGCAAAAGAATATGCATTTGATAAGTGTTGTTTTGCAACCGATATATTTAAAATTTGCTCTGACCTATACCATGATAATTTCTTTAATCCAAAGAAGTGGCAGTTTGACATAAGTAACGATTTTATCACTAATAGGAATTCGTTTTACTTTTATAAAAACTTAGATTCTAAAATCTCTGATAAGTTCCATGCAAATTACCATGCAAATAGATACAACACCTGTATTGGATTAAAAGTTTTAGAAAGCGTTAATAAATGGAATATCAGTGATTTTGAATCTTTATATCGAGCATTTTATTCGACAGATGCAAATAAAATCCATCTTGTTCTTAAGAGAGCTTGCCATATATATAGCCAGTCATTTTCTATAAATCATTTATATGAAAGAGTTGTCTGGTTATGTACTGTTCTTGACACATTAGCTACAAATGAACGAGAAGGAAAAGTTTCACAACTAAAGAAGTATTTGCCTGCTTTAGTTCTGAAATGCGAAAGATTAACCGAACAATTAAGGCTCTTTATAGAACAGATTTATGACATTCGCAGTGCCTATATTCACAATGCAGAAAAGATAGGTATTACAGAAAGAGAGGTGGATAAACTTGAAAAAATTGTTTATAGAGTAATTCTGCAAATGGTTAGAAATTCAAATAAATATAAGAGTACAAAAGAATTATGTGTAGCCATTGATAAAGGTTCATTTGCTCCAATCTTAGATAATCTTCCAGACATATACATATAGTAATTACTTGTTTTGAAAAATTAATAATCTCATCAAGATTGACAACGAAACGAATAAACCCACTGATTTTCAGCATCAATGCCGATTGTCAGTGGGTTTATTGTTCCCAAAATGAGACCCACGAACCATTTTTGGAACATTAGATGATTAAAACCAGTTGAGCCATTTGCCAACTATTATGACCATGCCGTAAATGAACAATGAGAATCCCAATACGAAGAAGAACCAAAAGAAATACTGAGCATAATGTCCCAGATAACAGCCATCATATTCCTTGTATCGTTTCTGAACCCTCCTGCGTTCTTCGACAAACATACCATTGACCTCACGGATATGTTCTTGCATCTTGGCAAGCATCCATTTGTGTTCCTGGTCAAACAAGTCTTGTATCTTCTTCCAGTCAGCATCAGCGACATTGACTGAGACCTGAAGTTTGGTCGGGGCATCTTTCAGAACATTGTCAATATGCTCATTGATAGAGTCAACCTTGCCACGTATGTCTGTAACAGTAGAGTCCAGTTTTCTCTCTGCACGTTGATACTGCTGGATGGCAGACTCCAGTTGAAGAGTGGCATTGACCCAAGTATTCGTGGCTTTGTCAATGTTCTCGCTCAACTTCCTGAGTTCTGGCGCACGATTGACCACGGCATCCTCGGCATCCTTCTCCTGAATTTCCTCCTGAACTTCGCCCCACATTGTATCGAAGTTGGGCATATCCTCATGGTTCTTACTTTTTCTGATATTTGACATATGGAACTGATTTAACGGTGGAAGCCACCACGTTTAATGGACTTTGGCTTGCACATGGAATGAGCCATCTGGATGCATCGGCGAGCATAGGCGCGTTCGTCCTCGTCATCCTTCTTGCCCCAGCCATTATCAGGGGCAGAACCGCCACCACCTCCGCAAGATTCGGACACGGACGTAGCGGCATCGATGTAGCCCACGAAGAGCAGCATGGCTACGTGGGAAATGTTCTCGATAGTTGCAATCTCATTGCCTTCTGGAACCTGAGCTTCATTGAAGAAGATGTCCTTGACCGTATCAGGAATCCAGACCTTCTTGACCTCACTGCCAGTGTCGATGTTGAAAACGGTCTTGGCTGGTGTGGGCTTGGGCTGAACACTTGGCTGAACTTTGGTCTGGGTAGAAGTCGGCTTTGGAGTAACTGGGCGAGACGGACGGCTGCTTGGTGTAACAGTTGGAGTAGCTGGCTTCACTCTGACCTGAGTAGGCTTCGGATGGAGCTTCTTCCATGTGGCTTCAAGCTGTGATGCCATGTATCTGCGCCCGATTTCAGAAGCCTTGAACACTGAGGCATTCTTGCCGATGGTATAGCCGACAAGTTTCTTCTCCTTGTCATAGCGAGGTGTAACCTCATAGCCATTCATGCGGAGCAGATTGAAAAATCTGCCTATGTCAAAAGCATCCATTTTCCGAAGGGTGTATTCGCAAAAGTCCTTAATCTCTTCATGTCTCATTTCACGTATCTCCTTGGGCTGTTTCCATCCATGTTTCATGTTGATGATTTCCGCAGCCATCATTGCCCTTTTGTGAATATCGTGAACATCGTTGGTGTTCCCATCGAGGTCAACACGGCAACAGTCCAGATGAAGGTGCAGCGTTCCTGACTTGGAGTCGGAATGCAAGCCAGCCACATTCATTGAATTACGGAAATTGGTCTTGACCTCCTTCTTCATGCCCTTGGGTATAAGTCCGACAGCATCCAGAGTTTCCAACGCTTCTTCGTGAAGGTTCTGCCAGTCCTTCATGGTGAAGTTTGCCGCCTCTTCCTTTGAGGGGGAGATCACAAACTGAACCATGAAGCGTTCCAGTGCTCGTCCGACTGTCCTGTCCTGCTGATGCAGCTGGCAATGATGCTTCATCATATACCAGATGGCAGTCGGGTCGATACCTTCAGGCATGTGGTTAACCTTGACCAACTTTGCCTTCTCTTTCTCCAATGCGTACCTTACGGCATTGCCGCCATAGGGCACAACGCTTGCAAGCATTATCATAGTGAGTTCTTATCTTTGGTCAGTACAGGTGATGAAATATTCTCTTCGATGCTATACCAATGTTGGATGAGTTCCGCACTTTTCATTATCCACCATGCCATGAACTTCTCCGTCTTGAAAAGTTTCAACTTTTCCTCAGCTGTTTTCTTGGAAAGAACGTTGCGGATGCTTATCAGGTCTGCCCTTGCCTCGACAAGGGAGTTCAGGGCATCGACCTCTTCTTTGGTGAGCCGCTGACGTGGGTGATGCTTCAAGCCTGTTTCGGTCAGATAGCGGTTCAGGCTTATGCCACATTTCTTGGCAAGTGCTTTGAGCTGCGCCCAGGTTTCATCCGTACATCGGAAGGAGTGTACTCTGGATGGCGGTCTCTTGGTTATCTTTTTTTTCTTCATGTCAATGACTATTGATGAAAGGGAATGAAATTATTGCATTTAAGAAGAAGGACAAGGTCTGCGAGCCTGCGAGTAGCCAGAGAAACTTTTAGGAGTGCAAAAACTGGGGCACCTGTTTTGTACTACAAAAGGATTTCTCGAAAAGTCCCTCTAAAATATCGGGTCTTTTAACTCTGAAGTTCCCTTCTGGGCTTAGAAGTCCGTTTCGGTTTCCCTTGCAGCCAGTATCGGCAAACGTTCCTTGGGATGGATGGCTGTACAGGTCGCAAACCTTCGTCCACATGGCTACTTGTTGCCGTCTGAGTGGTCGTTGCCGTTAGGCTTCTGGTAACCGTTATATGGCTGTCTCTGGTAGCCTCCAGACAGTCCACCTTGACCTCCTGAGTATTGCGGTGATGCTCCCTCGTTTCTTTTCCCTTCATTCTGACTGCCATCGGCTTCTGCATTCGTAGAAGGGATGCCAGCAGACTGACGGGAATTGTTGTAGTGAGAAGATTCGGAAGATGCAGCATCCGTCCCAGATTTACCCACATTGCCACTATCATTAGATTGTGGTGATGGGTGTGACACATTGCCAACGGCAGAAGGATTCATGCCCATGTTCCCATCATGGGAATTGTCGCTTTCTAAGACAGAACTTTTCTCTCCTTTGCTTTTGTCATCGGACACTTCAACAGTGATAACTCTTGCAGGTGGAACTTCCGCATGGATGATTGCAGAGCGGTCGGCATTGGGCTTCAAGGAGTAGTAATTGCCTCGGAACTTACCGTCCACATACCAGCCCGAAAGGGAATGAAGGGTGTGGATGCGGTTTTCTCCTATCTTCTGTGAAGAGGAAACACCCAAAGCCTCCATAGCCTCTAAAAGCTTTGGAACCGTCTTGCGGTCTTTATCCCAGAGCTTTGCAAGTTGGGTGTTGTCAACCATCACTTGCCCAGGCAAGATTTCAACTTGTTGGGTCTTGCTTATTGGTACCAGTTTCGTTTCACGTCCAGCGAGAACCACAAGAGACATGAAGCATTCCATGCGGTCAATCTTGTACTTCTTGCTGCGGAGATACTTCATCTGTTCCTCTGACAGCGTGAAGCAATAATGAATATTTTGTTCTACCATAACTTATGAAATTTGAAAATTATAACCATGAATTGAGTGAATGATTTTGCCAGTCAAAAGAAGAATATCATTGAATGAGTTCTACAAGGGATTTCTTCATGTCATCGTCAATGGCTCGGTAACGTTGGAAAGCAACGCTTCCGTTGGCATGACCAGACATAGAAGCCACTAAATTCGGGTCTTTGACCTGACGGTAAAGATTACCGATAAAAGTCCTTCGGGCTAAGTGAGAAGTAGCCACATCGCAGATTGGTTTCTTCTCTTCCTGCCGTGTCCGTGGGTTAATCACAGTGACAACACGATTTACCCCGGCACGCTTCAAGATTCTACGTATTGCCACGTTGAACTTGAAGTTAAAACGTCTGGGGAAAAGAGGTTCGTCCTCACCATGGTCATGGCCATTGACAATAGCCATCGCCTTGGGGATAAGAGGAACCCTTATAACTGCCCCTGACTTACCCTTGGTCTTGATGGGGATATATTCCAGAACACCGTCAATGATGTTCTTGGGGGTGAAGGTCACAAGATCACCATGACGGCAGCCTACCATGCACTGGAACATGAACATGTCCCGATACTCTGCAAGTTCGGCATCATCCGACAAGTCGCAGGATAAAACTTGGTCACGCTCCTGAATGGTCAGGAAATAGGGTGTGCCATAGAGTGCCTTGGGTATTTCATAGCCAAAGAAGGGGTCATTGGTGGTGACTCCCTGCTTGCGAACCCAGTTGCAGACAGTACGTAGCAAGGTCATGTTGGTGCAGATGGTATTCAATGAAATGGCACATTCATTGATAAGGAAACTCTCAAATTCACGAAGATCATCGGCAGTCATGCTGTCAATGTTCATCGTGAATCCGTTTCCCTTAGAGGTTTCAAAGTGAGTCACCTTGGCAATAAGACATCGGGTGTTGCACTCCTGATGGCGGTCAAAGTGCTTGCTTTGAAGGTATCTCTCTGCCCATACGACAAAAGATTTGCTTACCACCATGCCACTGCCCATCTGATAGGCACTGGGATGATGGTAGGCAAAGATAAGTCGTTTGAGCCAGTCGGAGTTTGCTCCGATATAGTATTCTCTTGTTATGATGCCTGTAAGCTCCTTGACACTTGTATCAAAGAGGTTTCTGGCATCGTCATCAACCAGAGCGACACGGTTCTTGTAGCCCTGCCGTTCCTGGCTCCAGTGATTGGGATTGATTTGAAGTTCGCTTGCGCACTTGATATCAAGCCCTTTATCACGGACACGGAAATAAACCGTAGCACGGCTTGTAAGGTCGTTCTTCGCGGCATCTTTCTGACGTATATAGGCTGTTACTCTCATACAAAAGTCTTTGATTGGATGAAAGGGAAAGGAAGAGTTATCTCCTGAAGCCCCGTGACCTTGCAGGGGTATAATCATTCGCTATATCCTTCAGCTGGTCTTCCAACCATTTGTTGGCTTCCTTGGAGAGTGAAGGGATGGTCTCAATGCAAACTCTCTGAACGAGCAAAACACGTCTGCCGATAGTGGCTTCATCATTGATGCCTTTATTGGCACCAGACTTCTCACACAGTTCATTGAACGCATCACGCATCTGGTAATAGCCTCGGTCTGTCTTGACGTAGGCAACGGCAAGACTGGCTACCTGAGCCACCTTGTCATTGTACTCTTGTTGGGTCATTTCTCCGTTCATACGCTCTGGGATTTAGCTGTTTGCAAGTTCGGTCATGTGCTGGGCAGCTGCCTCCTTGGTTTCTGTCTCAGACATGGTACGACTCTGGCGCATCCACTTCAGGAGTTCCGACTTCTCAAAGTAGATGAGCTTGCCGTTAGGACGATAGAAGGGGAGTTCGTGCTTGTGGGTCATCTTGTAGAGACTGCTTTTTGAGATACCCATGAAGAGGGCTGCTTCCTCCAGTGTCAGCACCTCTTTGGCAACATTCAGAAGGTTCTCCAGAACCTCGATACGATGGTCATGTGACTCAACCTTCAAAAGAAGGGTTTCATTGTCGATTGTCTTATTCATTTTGTTGATATTTAGTATGTTAATAATATGCTTGCTGTTTTGTTTGAGCCTGTAATCCCCTAAGACAGGTGTTTCTCCTGTCTGAAAATGGGGGCTGAAAAGTTGCTTGACTCGCTTAGTTGTTATCCTGTATATCTATGACTTTGCGAGGGTGCGTGTTAGTCGCTGCCGTTCGTTTCGTCCTTGGAATCTTGGTATTCTCGGCATGTGGCTTGCGAGTCCTGAAAACGGTCTTGGTGTTGTCAATCGCCTTGACTTTCTCTTCCGTCAGGACATCAGCATAGATGGCGGTGGATTTGAGTGACTTGTGACCCATCAGTTTCTTGGTGGTTTCAATGTCACCAGTAGCCGCCTGAATCAACGTGCCGAAGGTGTGTCTGGAGGTATGGAAGGAGATTTTCTTCTCGATACCTACCTTCTTGGCTATTCTTTTGAGGGCTGCATCCACATTGGCATGGGCAGGAAGGTGAAACACCTTGTCATCCCTTTGCTCTGGCATCCATGCAGCTGCGGTAGAGCATATTGGCACGGCATTGAGTGCCTTGGTCTTCTTCTGGATGATGACGAGGGTGTTTGTCTGCTCGTTCTTCATGATGTTTGACCATCGCAAAGCCTTGATGTCGCTGATGCGAAGCCCAGTCAGACAGGCAAAGCCAAAAGCCAGCTGGGTTTCCCTGACTCCGTTAGTCTCTTCCGATGCCATGAAGGATTTCAGTTCTTCAGGGGTGAGGAACTGTTTGTGAGTTTCCTTTGGCTTGGCAAAGTAGTCCTCCTTCTCCAACTGGTAGAATGGGTTTGCATTCAGTTTGCCAGTCTTGACCGCCTTGTTGAAAACGGCAACGATGCGTTGCTGGAGATTGTGCAGACTGTTCTCGTTCAATGGTCTGGCTTCCATGCGGACATACTTCTGAGGTACATAGTCATTCTTCAGCCAAGAAAAGAATGATTTGAACCATTCCTTATCAAACTTCCTCAGAGTGATATGTGGTCTGCGCTTTGCCTTCAGGAACTCTTTCATACGTTCTTGAAGATAGCTGGTCTGTCTCACAACAGACTCGGTAAATTCGGTGTTGTCGTTAGCCCAGTTGATATAGGTCTGAATCCAGTCCAGTACTTCGGGAGAGTCATCATCGGGAATCTCCTGCACGACCATCAAGTGACCTTTCTCTGGAATGGTCTCGGGATGAAGGATGCGCTCGGCACGAAGCTCCTGCGCACGTTTCAAGGTCTCCTGGTTCCTTGCCTTTATCTCGTCATTTATCTCAGGGAGTAAATAGAGGGAAAGGAACTCAAACTTGCGCTTGCCATTCTCATAGATGTCAAGATACAAGCTCTTGTTGTCGTTTTCGAGGTCTTTTTGTCTGAGTGTGATGGTCATATCTCTGAATGGATTATTTGTATATCAATGATTTACTTAAACATTCCGTCAATGAGGTTGATGGCTTCCTCCTTCTTCTTGTCCACGATTTTAGCGTAGATTTCGGTGGTCTGGATATTGGTGTGTCCCATCAGTTTGCTTGTCGTGAACAGGTCTGCGCCAAGTGTCAGCATCATTGTGCCGAAGGTGTGACGTGAACAGTGGAAACTGATGTGCTTCTCAACTCCTGCTGCCTCTGCCCATTTGCGGAGTGCCCTGCCTATAACGGTCTGAGTCGTTGGTATGTCAAAGAAGGGTATTTCTTTTCCCTTTGGTTTGGGCAACCAGCGTTTCGCCTCTTCTGAGAGGGGAACGATGACAGGCTTCTCTGTCTTCTGCATTTCCATATCAATATACTCGCCCTTGCCGTCTGGACTCTTGAAGATGTGCATTGGTGCAAGTCGGTACATGTCGCTGAGTCTTAACCCAGTGAAACAGGCAAATATGAAGGCTTGCTTGACCTCTGGGCGGTAGCTGTCAGTTGCCATGAGCTTTCTCAGTTCCTCGATGGTGAGATATTCCTTCATGCCATCCTTTGGCTGAATGCGCTCACGTGCTTCAAGTTCCTTCATGGGGTTGTTCCTGATGATGCCCTGACGGACTGCATTGTTGAGAGTAGTCGAGAACATTCCAAGATAACGGCTTGCCGTGTTCTGGCTGATGGGTCTGGGCTTGCCATGGATGATGTGTGAATTGGGGAAGTTGCGAAGGAACTTCACATAGCCACGGCAGAAGTCAGCATTGACCTCTTCAAGGGAAATGAAGGTCTGCTTGGTCTCTTCAAGGTATTTCTCCACGGTGTGAAGCATTTCCACACGGCAATGAAGGGTTGACTTCTTGATGTTGACACCACCTTCACAATACCGCTTTATCCAGCCAGTCAGGAGCATAGAACCCTGCTTGACTGCTTCCCAGTCCTGAACACCATGACCGTGAAGAGCCTTGATACGCTCTGCCTTGATGCGTTCTGCAACTGCCATCGTTTCCTTGTTCTGCTCCTTGCAGATGGGATTGACCTCTGGGACGAGATAGAGTTTGAGGTATTCATACTTTCTCGTTCCCTTCCAGTAGATGTCGAGATAAATACTCTTGTTGCCATCTGCAAGAGATTTCAACCGAATCTTTATCGGCTCCTTCAGTTTAACTTGTTTCTTTGGTCTTGCCATATTGTTGTTATTTTATTTGGTAACTTGCTCCTTCTGGTCGGGGTGAACAGTCGCTAAGTGATTCTTGGAATGACTGGCTTTTCCCTTGCTGACATCTCCTTTCAACTTCACTATTTTGCCCCTGAAAAGTGATACAAAGATAGGAAAATCAATTGAGACATGAGAAACAAATCAGAAACAAAAATCATTCTATTAAATGTTTTTAAGAACCACATTTTCAAAAATCGGAAAATTAAAATATCTGCATAACGTATTGTGTAATAGCGAATTAAGTTTCATTTCCTTTCTTCTCGTTTCTTGACGATTTTGAAGGACTAAGATGTTCTTCACGTCCTGCTCGTCGTTGTTCATCGAGATGTACACGCTGATGGCGCCGACGATGGCGACCACGCCAGCGATGGCGTAGCACAGCTTGACGACGATCGGCACGTACTTCGCGATCTCCTCGGCGACCGTGGTGAGGGCGCTCGTACCGGCGGTGTAGTCACCGGCACCGCTCTGCGCGAACGCGGCGGTGCTGCCCACCAGAAGCATCAGGGCGACGGCCCTGGTCTTCGGCGACGCGAGGAATTTCCTGATCCAGTTCTTGATTTTTGTCATGTCTGAATGCTTTAGAGTTTGACTTGATGTATCCGTCCCCGGCGGGACGTTCCGGACCGGTCCGCGGCACGTGCACTTACCGATGGCCGATACCTTTCAACGTTGGTTAAATGTGATATCCGAAGAAGGCAGGCAGGACGATGGTCGCTCCTATCATGAAGAGTCCCGCCCCGACGAGCGTCATGATGTTCTTCATGACCTGCCCCTCCTGGTTGTTGATCTTGATGTAAATGATGAGTGCCGAGATGATGGACATAATGCTGCCTACGGCATAGCATACATACACCACATAAAGCATCATCGTGACCGTGAAGTCATGGGCCCAGGCCAAGGCGCTCGCTCCCCAGGAGTAGTCCACGCCTCCCGCACGAGCGGATGCGGACTGTACGACCAGAAGCCCCAGAAAAGTCAGGAGAAAGGCAGGGGAGAGCCTTCTATTCAGTGACAGCGTCCTCATCTTTCTTCTCCTCCTTTTCCTTTGCGCCTTCAGGCGCGGGCGTGACCGTCTTCTCTATCTGGAGCGGAGGCCTGCCTTCCTTCAGCGCCGATTCCATCGTGATGCTCATGAGCTCTCCGCTCATTTCCGGCCTGATCTGCTCCAAGGATTCCGCCGCCTTCTCTATCTTCTCGTCAAGTGCGGAGACCGGTGCGCCGGAAGCATCGAGCTTATGGGCAGGCTGCTCCTGCGGCTGTTCGGGTTCCGCTGCAGGCGCAGAACGCAGGTCGGTCTCGTCCCAGGACGGATCCTCTCCGCCACGTGAGACCCTGAATCCTCCGTCGGTCTCCTCGACGGCCTTGCTGGCCTCCTCGGGCTGGTCAGGGACATCGAAGGTCTCTACGGAAGAGCTGGAATGCTCCTTGGGTTTGCGATACAGGTCTGAACAGATGACCACCGTGTAATAGATAATGTAGACCACGGTGAGGCAGATGACGAAGATCCAAAAAATACTCATTTTCTTGTCCTGATAGAGTTTGTTTTCAATCTGTTTTCAGGCTCATCGGCGTGTACCGATTTTGCCGCGAAAAGAGCCTTTTCAGCCACTTTCCGAAGGGCATATTAAAAAAGAAATCGCATTTGCAATAGGCTGAAAACAAAATTTTGAGGAAAACTGACGAAAAAATCAACTTTCCTCAAAATGGTACTACAAAAGGGTACTTGACCTTTCTAAATTCGTGCCCTTGTCGAGAACCTGGATCATCAGGGCTATTTACAACTTTTGCCGCATGAAATCATAGGGATGAGAGAAAGGATTCATAGTGCAATTGTCAGGGATTATCCGTAGATTTGTATTCGCAAAATCGAAATTCCCAGTTGAAATCCAAATAAAAGGCAAAATATTTTTGACTTTTTTATTTAGCGCGCTCTAAATCAAGCATTTGCAAAATGGTTGATTTGGAGCGTAACAATAACGAACCATCGGTCTCGTAGAGATCGATGCAAAGGAGACTCGTATAATCCTCGGTAAACAAACTTCCCAAAGCGGACATCTGTGGTCAGTGCC
>Ga0208297_1001255_pt1 | contig 26842 bp, 21 predicted proteins | sample LMS_cellobiose_e_FD_187367 | JGI IMG/M metagenome (GOLD analysis project Ga0208297, IMG submission 187367) | Rumen-fistulated moose microbial communities from Alaska, USA - LMS_cellobiose_enrichment (SPAdes) (version 2) | ecosystem: Host-associated > Mammals > Digestive system > Stomach > Rumen... | reverse complement strand
CCACGGTTTGGTTTATGTGTCCATTTCTCGAACACTACTGTCCACTTCTTCAGTATCCTATCCAGAATACCGTTTCTCGTGTCCAGTTTTCAACCCCCTCCGTGTCCAGTTTTAGTTTACCACTCCACTCATTCTTCACCTATTTTTTTGGTACCCCCTCCAAGATGTATTGTAATCCTACAATCGATTAGCAATACCGCGCAGGAATACCATTGACAAAACGCGGGGCGGGGTGTATTATAATAAGCGTTGCATAACGTGAATTATAATAAGGGGGGGAGACCTCCATATGCCGCCCAAAACAAGGGTCACAGAAGACAGAATCATCAACGCGGCTGTCGAAGTAGTCCGTCAAAGCGGGTTTGAGAAGATCAATGCCCGGACAGTTTCCGAGCAGCTGCACTGCTCCACACAGCCGGTGATGTATCATTTTTCGACGATTGACAACCTGAAGAAGGCTGCCTACAGGCGAGTCGACCAGCTGCACACGCAATACATGCTGAACACTCCGCCCGGGCAGGACCCGATTCTGAGCATTGGCATGAACTATATCCGCTTCGCCGTGGAGGAGCCGCGACTTTTCCGCTTCCTGTTTCAGTCCGGATACGCTGAGGAAAACAGCCTGCTGGAAATGGTGGATTCCGAGGAACTGATCCCGATCCTTGCGGCCATGCGGGAAGGCGCGGGGCTAAGCATGCAAAAGACCAGAAGCGTGTTCATCACGGTCGCACTGTTTGCCCACGGATACGCAAGCATCATCGCCAATAACCATCTGGAATTCGACGAAAAACTGATCGCGGAGCACCTTGAGCGCACGTGGAACGGCGCGGTGCTCGCCGCGGAACAGGAGGAAGACGATGAAAACAGCCTCTAAGAACGCTAAAAGCGCCATTCTCACCATCGCAGGAATGGTTGTCATGATCGCCGCGGTCGCGGTAAAAGCAGCAACATCCTCCGTTATTGCCGCCGCTGTGATCCACATCACAGGACTGGCGTGTTTCTTCATCATAGAGGGCATTGAAAAAACGCCTGATTCTGAATCCGGGCTCAGCTTCAAACGTTTCTTTTCGGACCTGAAGAAGCCGGGCGTTATTCCCCTGATCCTTTTTATGCTCGTGTTGTCCCCGGCCGAATTGCTCCTGAACAAGGCGGTGTTCGGCGGCGCCTATATAGATCATGTGCTGGGGCGTATCAATGTGCCCGGCCTCGATCAACTTCCCCTGCTGCTGCTTAGTCAGACCGTCACCGTTCTCGGGGAAGAGATCGAATACCGCGCGTTCTTTGTGGGGAAGGGCATGAAGCGCTTTTCGTTCTGGCCGGTGGCCATTGCCGGGGCCGCACTCTTTGCCGCGGCGCATTATGCCGCAGGCAGCGCAGGGATCGTGGCGTGGGACCTTGGCAGTATCTTTATCGACGCGATCCTTTTTGCGATACTGTACCGCAAAACCGGCAACTGCCTGGTCAGCTTTATTCCGCATTTTGCCAACAACATGCTTGGCTTTTTCCTGGTGCCGGTCATTTTCGGATGAAGCGCGGGAGCGGCGCATTTTTCATGATACCTGGCATCAAAGGAAATACCTGAAACCGACATCTTTCTCCTTATATGATGCCATAAGAAAAGCCCATGCCGTAGTCATCGTAACGGTCATGAGCTTTTCTTTTACGGTTGTAGAGCTTTTTGCTTTCCACCTTTTTCGTCACCGGCGAAAACGCCCAGGTGGTTCGCTGCTCGCTGTCGAGCTGCTTGCGGGCCTTCTTGCCCAGCTTTTCCTTCGGGATGAACTTCTTCATAGCTTCATTCCTCCTCGTCTGGTTCCCATTTCTTGTAATACAGCCTGGCATTGTACCGGGCCTGTGCTTCCTGGCTTTCCTTCTTTTCCCTCCAGGTTTCGATCTCGGCGCAGATGGCCAGCATCTCGTCTACCAGCATCTCCTCGGTGCGGGGACGCGCCTGATGGACATAAGAAGTCATCCTGTCAATCGCCTTGGGACTTTTCAATTCTAACACCAAGACTCTACGGGTTCCAGATGAAAAAAGGCAAATTCTACCTTGTTCCGCATGAGGCAGAGATCATCCGGGAGATATTCTCCATGTACCTGGATGGGCTGGGCCGCACAGCCATTGCAGAGCGGCTGAATGAACGCGGGGTTCCTGCGCAAAAATGTCAGCAGGCACTGTGAATGAAGTTGGTTTATCCCGCAAAGGGGGCGTTGTTTACCAGTGTCTCCGGGTGCTTCATTCAATGCCGCGCAGGGTCAGCCATTTTTCAGCCTCCAGAACAGCGTTTTCCGCGTTGCGGTTGTTCAGACGAATATGAATCCGTTGGGCAAAGCAGCCTGAGAATGCGGGATTCAAATCTGCGAAAAATGAAGGAATATTCTCAACTTTGCGCAGTTCCTGCATGAACCGATCGGTGGAGGAGAACTCGGCCGTGCCGCCCAGTGCGCGGACGTCTTCCTGCAGGGAATGAGCGCGGTTGATGAAGCGTTCCGTGGGATAAAACTCGTCCTCGACATAATGATTGACTATGGACGGACATCGGCCCCGCGCCCGCCTCTCCTGAGAAGCCATGGGATGCCGTCGGGCCCATTGCCCGCGATGGGCGTTCCGCGCGGAGTCCCAAGCGCGGGCTCAGTCGTGGGTCCACTTTTCCACCTTTTTGATCAGCTCCCGGCCCTCAGCCTCCGTTTCCATGCAGGTGAGCAGATAGAGCCCCCTGGAAGAAAGCGCCTGCATCAGTGGCTCCACCTGGTCAGGGGAGACGTGCATGACGAGGCATTTCCCCGCCTGCTGAATTCGCTTCAACACGGGGATGAAGTCCGTGGCGGGCGGCTGGCCGGCCACCTGAGTCCACTGTATGGCCCTCAGGCGGGAGATGGACAGGAGACTGTCCAGATGCCGGATCTGCTCCATGCCGTCCAGGTGGTACAGGGCGTAGTCCAGGAAATCGCATTGCCTCGTCAGTTCCGGCAGCACGAATTCATCGAACATGGGCCTGGAGATCATCACGGAAAGGTCGCTCTGCATCTGGGCGTGGAAGCCGGGAGCCCAGGTGGACAGCCATCCCACGATGGAACCGCCCTGGTTCGCCTCCCTGACGATGTCGTACACGTCCCGCATGATCTGTTCATAGGCTGTTTCGATCTTCCCCAGGGCCGCCTTTGTCGCTTCAGGCTCCTCCAGGAAGCACTCGAACAGTCGCTCAGGTCCAAGCAGGTGGGACAGGGCGTCGGCGTTGCCCGTGGTATCGGGCATAGATACCATGTAATCGCCCCGGCTGTCCTCGGCGAAGGCCCGGGCCAGCTCCAGCGTCTTCTGATAGAGGAAGCTGTTCCGGTCGAATTCCAGCTCCGCCGGGTCGTCCGCGCTTTTGAAGAACCATACCGAGCCCTGGAACCGGAACTTCGCGCCCCTGAAAAAGCCTGCGTGCCCCGCCGCGCCCAGGTTTGGTATGAGGATGGGGAAAGCGTCCCCGCCGAAATACGTGTTTTCAAATTCTCTGCGCATACCCCGGATGATCAGCTCCGGATCGGTCCAGCGCCGGAATTCCTCTTCCTCGTTCCGAGGCGGCGTATAGTCGGGAATTGCCGCGCCGTCCTTCCAGGTGGACACAGCGATCATGCACCGGTCCAGCACCTCCCGTTCCCAGAAGGCCTCGAACCGCTTTTGGGTCGCTTCCCAGTCCGGCTTGTATCGCATGGAAACAGCTCCCTCCTTATTCGCCGGTGATGCCCGCCCGGTCCAGGCTGGCGATGAGCTTGCGTTCCACCAGCACGTAGGCCAGCAGCAGGGGCAGTATGGTGAGGAAAGTGGCGGCCATGCGGATGCCCTCGTTCAGCGCGGCCTGGGGATTGGTGGTCTGGGGAGGGAATATTTTGGTGTAGTTGTCGGTGAAGCGCTCCAGCAGCAGGGGCATGGTGTTGATGGCGTTGCCGAAGTACAGGTCGGCCAGATAGGTCTCATTCCAGTGCCACACGAAGGAGAACACGAATACGACCACGATGGCCGGAATCACCAGAGGCAGGTTGATGGTGAAGAACATGCGCAGGTAACCCGCGCCGTCCACCATGGCGGCCTCGTCCAGGGCCTTGGGCGCCATGCTGAAAAACTGGCGGAAAATGAGGATGAATATCGCTCCGCGGATGCCGCTGCCCGTGGCCGCGGGGAGCAGGAAGGGGAGATAGGTGCGCAGCATGCCGTATTCCTTAAAGAGCAGGTAGCGGGGCATGAAGGTCACGTGGTCGGGTATGATGAAGGTGGCGACCATCAACGCGAAGCACAGCTTTTTCCCGGGGAACTGGAATTTCGTGAAACCATAGGCGATGAACATGGAGGCGAAGGTTTGCGCCACAGAGATGAGCAGGAACATGAAGGTGGAGCTGACGATGGTATTGAAACCGCCCATGACCACCCAAGCCCGCTCGAAGTTGCCGGTGAACAGTTTCGTGGGGAACCAGTTCACCAGGGGATTGTTCAGATCCTTACCGTCCTTGAGACCCATGGAGAGCATGGTAAAGAGGGGATAGAGAAACACGAAGCATATGCTGACCGTCAGCACAAAGAGCACTGCCCGGCTCAGAAGGCCCCTTTGTTCGCCCGATCCCAGGATGATCCGGCGCAGCTTTGTCCGGCGATTCGCTTTCATGATTTGGTCGGCCTCCTTTTCTCATATACGGCCACATCCTTCTTCTCCCGCCCGAAGAGCAGGAAGAGCACCAGCACCGCCGCCAGGATCAACAGGAAGTAGATCATGGATACGGCGGCGGAGAAGCCGAATCCCCGCGTGATCTGGAACATGCCGTCCTTGATCAGCTTCACGATGGGGTTCGTGGCCCGCATGGAGATCTCCACCACGGAATAGACGCCGTTCAGGAAGAAGAAGGATCTGAGGGACGGTATGGTGATCTTCCAGAAGGACTGCCAGGGCGACGCGCCGTCCACCATGGCGGCCTCATAGATCGCGTTGTCCGTCTTCTGCAGGCCGGAGAGGAAGATCAGGATCGGCACGCCGCAGAACCACAGGATCATCACGGCGTGCTCGAACACATAGAGTATGGGCATGGACACCGCGCCGGGCAGGTACTTCCCGATGAAGCTGTATACCGGGAAGGTGGGAAGCCCCTTCAGCTCCGCCGCGCCCAGCTTGCTCAGGTTGTCCATCACCGGGCCGGAAAGGATGATGACCGGCAGGAAGAAGATGGCGCGCACCAGCTTGCGCAGGCGGATGGGACTATTCAGCAGCAGCGCCAGCATGCAGGAAAACACCAGGATCATGGGTACATAGCAGCACAGCTGCATGAGGTATGCGGGCAGGGCTACCTTGAAATCCGCGTCGTTCATCAGTACGGTGGTGTAGTTCTGTATACCCACCGGATCCAGCCGGATGCCGTCCAGGGGGAAGGTGACCTTGCTGAAGCTGTAGCGTATGGACGCGATCAGCGGATACGCGGTGAACAGCAGGAAACCGACGATCCAGGGGGAAACAAAGATCAGGCCGGCAATGGCGGATCTGCGCCTCAGGCTTCCGCGCTTCATTGGTCCGTCCCTCCTTCCACGACGGTCACGGAAAGCGGAGGCAACGCGTGTCCGTCAACCTCCAGCGCTTCCGGATTGTAATTGATATAGAGCGACACGCCGCCCTCGTAGTCGCAGCGGACCACATCGTCCAGCGGGGCGCTGCGGGAGAGTATGGAGCGGCCGCGCACCGCGCCCAGGGCCTCCGACACCGCGCCGTATACGCGGATCATATCCTCTTCCCAGTCGACGAAGCGGGAGGAGAATATGTCGGTGGTGTTGGTCATGGCCAGGGCGCTGGCGCTTTGAGCGGTGATGACATAGGCGGGATACACGCCGTAATCCGCCAGCCGGAGGGCGTCCCGCATGCCCTGGGATTCATAGTTCATGGAAGAGGCGAAGATCTCCACACAGCCGGAGAGGACCATCTGGTAGAAGGGGACCGCCTCATGCTCGTAGGCAAACTGGGAATGGGACATGGGGGCTTCCATCACCGCGTCCATAGCCCCGAAGGCATAGGCAAAGGGCGCGTGCAGGGCGATCTCCTGCCGCTGACTGGCCCCGTCCAGCGCCTCCGCGATGCCCGTGAGCATGCCCTGCCGGGACACCGTGCGGCCTTCCCGCTGGTCGGAATGGAGCTGGTTGCCCGCGTCCGTCAGGGCCAGGCGGCAGGGCGGGTCCTTCAGGGCGTCCTGTATAAAGCGGAGGTTCTGCCAGTAGAGCAGGTTCTCCAGGGGTTTGCCGGCCTGCCTTTCGGTGATCAGGCCGCCATCCGCGCTGTAGGCCAGATGCTGCCGCGCGATCTGGCTTTCATAGCCGCGGATCACGCTTTCCTCTAGGTAGATCTTTCCCGTCGCGGCGGCCGCGAGCGCGTTCAGCCCGTTCTGGCCGCCCACCTTCGACCAGACGGCGGTTGAACCCAGCTTTTGCCGGGTGGCTCCGCCGGGGGCGTAGCCCCTGAGGGACAGGTCCACCCGCCCGACGCCCGCCTGCTCCAGCGTCTGCGCGAAGCCCTGGGCCTGGGAGAGGGTGGTCATCACCAGGGGGCGGGTACCCAGCACGCTCTTTTCCGATTCGCCGAGCAGCACCCGCAGCAGCAGCGGCACGGGGCCGTCCGTGGCCTTCTTCGTCAGCGTGCCGTTTCTGAGGAGCTTTTCCCGGTAAGCGCGGGCCATGCCGGAGTAGTTGGCGTCCTCCCCGGAGAGCAGGATGTACTCCATGCGCACGTCCAGGTCATTCAGCTCTGAGGGAATGACCAGGAACATGGTGGCCGCGCCGGTAGACTGGCTGTAGGATTCCCGATAGATAAAGGCGCTGTAGGCCCGGGTGAAGCGGGTGGTCACGCCGGAGGGCTCCACCTCTACCGCCATGTAGGCTTCGCCCTTTGTGCACAGCGCGAGGAAGGCGGCGCAGTTGACGCCGTGGCTCATGCCGAAAAGGGGCATGTTCAGCTTCATGGTTCCGGCGCTGCCGCCCGCTTCGCCCGCGGCCCGCACGGCGCCGTAGTCCCTGCCGTATACCCGGGCGGAATAAGAACCGATGTAGTTGTGGGCAGAAGAGAAGTCGATCAGCGCGCCGCAGCCGTCGGGCACCAGCGCATAGCCGTCGATTTCGTCCTCATAGGCGGCCCCGAAGAAGGGCAGGAGCACCAGCCGGCTCAGGTATACGTCCTTTTCCTCCACAATGCTGTCCCGATCCACGGACACGGCGAAGCCGTCCTCCGTGAGGGCGAAGGCGAGGGTCATACGCACGCCGGCCTCCGGGAAGTGCATCCGGGCGAGGAAGCCGTCCGGCGTGCCGGTGAACTCCACCGGGTCCGCGCCGTTTCCCCACATGGAAGAGCGCGACACCGTTCCGGAGGCGTTCATGTATTCCACGAAGGCCACGGAATGGGCCAGGTTCTTCCAGTCCTGGTTCATGGAGGCGAGCTTTTCTTCTTCGGGCGCGCTGGAGAATACGAAGCCGGTCTCCCGGATCTGGACCTTCACCGTGAAGGTGTCCTCGTCCAGGTACAGAACGAATCGGTCGTTTTCCGCCACCGGGCGGTCCGCCTCCGTCAGCGGCGCGCCTGACAGGGCATGGGCTGCGGAGGTTTTCCGGACCACGTTCACCCGGGTCAGCTGCGCGGCAACCGGCGTGGGTTCAGGCGTGGGCTCAGGCTCGGGCGTTGCCGTCGGCGTCGCTGTTTCCTGGGGAATGAGCAGGCCGAACAGGTCGTCCTGGCTTGGCGTGGCGGTCGGACCGGGCAAAAGGATATTGAAAAGATCGTCCTGCGCCAGCGCCTGTCCCGCGGACAGCAGCGCGGCGGCCAGTATCAGCGCGGACAGCGTTTTAGCCCATCTTGACACGCAAATCCACCTCCGTAATGATCTCCCGCACGAAGAGAACGAATTGGTTGCAGAGCAGGAAGAGGAGCGAGCCCACCAGAATGGCGACCACCATAAAGAACAACGTCAGCAGCAGATTGGCCGTGGCCTGGCGGAAGCTGTATTCATGGATCTGCATGACCATGAGGTAGGTGGTGACCAGCGTCCAGCTGAGCATGATGAACAGTGTCAGGTCGATGAAGAAGCGCTCGTCGACGGCGCAGAAGTTGGACAGCAGCAGCACGATGGGCATGATCCAGAAAACCGGCGCCAGGGCGTAGGCCGTGCCGATGTATATGAGGCGGAAGGTACCGCGCCCGTCGTTGATGGAGCAGACGAAGTAGTTGCCGGCCAGGAACAGGCCCAGGCAGCCCAGGTAGTACACCAGCGTGGAACCCAGGGAGAACTGCGCCACCGGCATCGAGAAGATGAAGCCCCGGCCCACCTGGAAGAGGACCAGCATCACGAAGGCCAGAATGTACAGAAGCGTCGCCGCCGGCACGCTGCCCCGGGAACCGATCTGGATTTCGTAGAAATTGTCTATGGGGTGCCGCATGGCCGGGACGAGGGCGTGGAGGTCCCGCAGGAGCGGGATTTTCAGCAGGCGGTCCCGCACGGCGCCGTCACCTCTGAGGAAACCGGGCCGGATCCTGCGGATGCCCTGCACGAGCAGCAGGAGCCCAAAGCCGATCATGAACACGAGCAGGATCATGCCGGTGTGGTCCTGCAGCCACAGGTTGCGGATCTCCCAGTAGGCCTCGGAATAATACGCCCGGTCCTGCGCCGTACGGAATTCGTCCATGGCGGTCTGGTAGTCGCCCTTCTGCAGGTAGTTTCGGCCCATGAACAGGTGCGCCAGATAGGAGGTGTCGTTGTACTTGAGCACGCTTTTCAGCTGCTCGATGCTTTCGTCGTACAGGCCCTCGTTGTAGTCCTGGGTAGCGCTGTATATGCCTTCCTGGGCCTGCGTGGGCTCGAAAACCTGAATGTATCCGCGCCGCTCATCCAGCACGTAGATCCGGTTGTCGCTGTCCACGCCGATGCCGGAGGGGGCTTCAAACAGGCCGATGCGATCCGTGCGGTTGGAATTGCCGCCAAAGGAGCAGATGAAGTATCCGTCCTGGGTGTACTCGTATACCCGGCCCGCGGAGCTCAGGCAGACGATGCGCCCGTCCGGCGTCACGGCCATGTCCACCGGCTCGTCAATGGTGAAGGCGCTATCCGTGGAGAGCAGGTTGGAGCCGTTTACCGCGTGCTTTTTGGGCAGCGCGTCGGTGCCGCGGTTGATGGTGTAGATCAACCGGTTGGAGCCGCGGAAGATGTTGGAGAAGGAAGCCGGGGTTTTCCCCAGGGTATAGCGCATCTGCTCGTCGGTGAGGAAGATATCCATCAGGATGTCCGTCAGGCTCATTTCCACCGTATTGGCGGCGAAGTAGCCCAGGAAATCGCCGCTGCCGCTCATCTGCACGATGCCCGCCGTGGAACCCTCGTTGACGATGTACACGCCGCCCTCGTCGCCCGGGGCTACCTTCAAGGGGATGAAGTTGCTTTTTCGCCCGAAGCTGGCGGCCGTGGGCCTCTCGAAGGTTTGTTCCACTTCGCCATCGGGCGAGAAGCGGTAGACGGTGCGGGCGGAGTAGTCGGCCGCGAAAATCCGTCCGTCCTCGTCGGCGGCCACGCCGGTGGGATTGACCAGCAGGCCCCTGCCGATCTCCGTCACCAGCATGGTGTCCAGGTCGACCCGCAGGATGCGGGCGTTGCCGCTGTCGGCGATGTACATGACGCGCCCGTCAATGAACATGTCCTTGGCGTTTTTCAGGCCCAGGTCCACGAACATGCCGGTGGGCAGGTAGGCGTCCTGGGTGATCTGGGGCTTCCCGTCCACACCCTCGTTAACGGTATTGCTGGTGGAGGCCGTTTGCGTCGCAAAGGCGCAGTCGGACAGCAGCAGGACCAACGCCAGCAGCGCAAGGCAGACTTTTTTCACGTTTCCTGCCCCCTCACTTAATGCCGGAATTGGCCATGGTGTTGACCACCTTGCTCTGCATGATGATGAAGATCAGCAGGTTCGGCAGGAACAGGATCAGCGACCCGGCGGCGGCCATGCCCTGGCCGGCCACGGTGTTGCCCACGTTGCTGGTCAGGGAAGAAATGTAGAACGCGAAGGTCTTAATGGTGTCGTTGTTGATGTAGAGCTGAGAGTACTCCACGTTGTTCCAGGCGGTCTGGAAGGACAGGATGGCCACCGTCACCAGCGCCGGCTTGATCACCGGGGCCACGATGAGGTAGAGGATGCGGTATTCCTTCGCTCCGTCGATGCGGGCGGCCTCGATCAGGCTGTCCGGCACCTGGTCCAGATTCTGCTTGATGAGGAACAGGCCTACGGGCATGGCCAGCATAGGCACCACCAGCGCCCAGAAGGTGTTGAGCATGCCCGCCTTGTACACCAGCAGATACCGGGGCACCTTCACCGCCGCGGGGACGAACATGAGCGCCGCGGTGTTGATGGTGAACAGGAGCTTTTTGCCCCGGAAGCGCTTTTTTGAAAGCACGTAGGCGCTGTTCAGAGAGATGTAGATGGTGCCGACCACCGTAAGCACCGAGGAAACCAGCGTATTGAACAGGTAGCGGGAGAAGGGGATGCCGCCCGAGGTCATCATGCGCATGATCTCCTGGAAATTGCGCAGGGAGGGCCGCCTTACGAAGAAGCGGGGCGGGAAGGCGAACAGCTCGTCCAGGGGCTTGAACGCCGTGGTGATCAGGTAGAGTATGGGCAGCGCGGAGAAGAGGGCCAGGGGTATGAGTATCACGTAAAGCTTGATCTGCCCCGCCTCGAAGCGGCTGGGGTTCATCATGCTGGTAGGCAGGCGTTTTTTCCTCTTGCGGGCCATGATGTCAACTCCTCTCCAGACACATGGTCAGTCCTTTTCAGTGAACAGCGTGTTCGCGATCTTTGAGAATACGGCGATGAGCAGCAGCAACACCACGGACAGGGCCGCCGCGTACCCCATATCGTATTGCAGGATGCCGTAGTCCTCGATGTGGTTCACCATCAGCTGGCCGGCGTATTGGGGCGTGGGGTTCGCGCCGGTCAGATCCACGCCGATGTTGCCGGCAGAGAAGGCGTTGACGATGGCCATCACCGCGCCGAAGAGCATCTGGGGCTTCATGGACGGTATGGTGATGTATACGATCTCCTGAAAGCGGTTGCTCACGCCGTCGATGTATCCCGCCTCATAGATTTCCGGCGATATGTTCAGGATGCCGCCCATCATCGCCAGGAAGCCGATGCCCATGCTGCCCCAGAGGGTGACGATGATCATGATGGGCAGCAGGTAATCCACGGAGGCAAGGAACTGCACCGGCTCCGAAATGAATTTCAGGCTGATGAGGAGGTTATTGAGGTAGCCCAGCTGGTCGCCGCTGAATATGATCTTCCATATGACCGCCATGGCGATACCGGAGGTGATGGAGGGGGAGTAGAACAGCAGCGCCAGGATGGTGCGGGGCCACTTGGGCACCTGTGTGAGCACCCAGGCCAGGAGGAACTGCAGGCAGTAGCCCAGCGGCCCGACCAGGATGGCGAATTTCAGGGTGTTGGGCAGTACGTTGCGTAGGAACACCGTGTCCTGGGTGAAGATGTTCACGTAGTTGGTCAGCCCGATGAACTCGGGAGGCTGCACGGTGTTGAAGTAGGTGAAGCTCAGGTAGATGGCCACCAGGATGGGCAGCAGCACGAAGTAGCTGAACAAGAGTGCGTACGGGCCCAGCATCACCGGCGAGGACAGGTCGCGGCCCAGCAGCTTCCGTCTCATTTCGCGGCCTCCTTCCATGCGTCGATATCCTTTCCGCTGATCGGCCGGAATGGCTCGATCAGGATTCCCGCCTCGTCCATGTAGCCGAATTCCTTGAGCTTTTTGGCGATGACCCGGTTGCACTGGGTGGTGGCGTAGTCGATGGCCGTGCGGACCGATTCGCCCTGCAGCACCACTTTGTTCCAGGCGTTGCTCAGCTCGCGTTCCACAGAGAAGTAGGCCGGGTTGCGGGGGATTTCCTTGATGTACCGGAATTGCTCCCTGATGACGGAGAGGGTATGCTCGTCGTATCCCGCGCCGGCGCCGAAGGCCCGCATATTCGCGGAATTCCACACGAAGTCCGGGCCGTAGGTCAGCCGGACCTCCTGCCCGAAGCGGGTTTGGGTTTCATCGGACATCCACCACTTGAGGAAGGTCCAGGCCTCGTCCGGCATCCCGGTGTCGCTGCTTATGAAGCAGCTGGTGGCGGAAGCCATCTGATAGCGCAGCACCTCGCCCTCCGCGTTTCTCACGCCCACGCAGGGCGCCACGCTCCACAGCTCCGAAAGCTCAGGGGCGGCTTCCCGCAGCAGAATGTAGGTATTGGCGTCGCTCATGCCGATGGGCATGGTGCCGTAGCGGAAGGAGGCGTAGAAGCTGGCCACGGTCTGGGGCAGGGAGTATTTCGTGTACAGGTCGCACATCAGCTCGAAGGCGCGGATGGTATTGTGGTCGCCCAGGGCCACGGCGGAGCCGTCGTCGGCGTAAACCCGGCCCTCGAACTGCTGTATGAAGGGGATGGTCACGCCGAAATGCTTGCTGGCGCCCGCGCTGGCCAGCTGGGTGCCGAAATCCATGCCGTACCGCTCCAGGGTGGGCAGGATGGAAATCACATCGTCCCAGGTTTCGGGAACTTTCAGCCCCAGCTTTTCCATCACGTCCTTGCGGTAGAACATCAGCTGGAAGCTCAGCGTCTCCGGCAATCCATAGCAGGAGTCGTTGATGCAGAATGGAACCAGCGTCTCGGAGTTGAAGGCCTGTATGACCTCGCCGAAATCGTCGAACTGCCTGAGGTCCAGCAGCGCGCCGCGCAGCGCGAAGTCGAAGGGCCGGTAGTTGGAGCCGGACAGGACCACGTCGGGTCCCAGGCCCGAGGAAACCGCCAGCAGCAGCTTGGATTCGTCCGGCATGGCGGAAATCTGCACCGGTATGCCGGTGCTGGGGGTGAAATCCTGGTCGATGAACAGGCGCATCTGCTGCACATAGCCGATGTTGCGCCCCATCCATACGTTCAGCACGCCCTCCTGGCTCTGCTGCTGGGAATAATTGGCGTTGCTTTTGAAGGAATAAAGGAAGTTTCTGGCGGCCGCCGAGACGGAGGGGAAGAAGCCCAGCATGGCGGCGGGGGCTTCCTGGTCCGGGGTCAGCACATATATGCGGTCTATGGACATGTTCTGGCAGAGCATCTCGCTGAGGTAGGTAGCGATGCTGCCCGCGTAAGAGCCGGTACCCTCGGCGTATATGCCCAGGCTGTTTACCAGCTCGTCCGGTTCCTGCGCGAAATGGCGCAGGCGGGTGGCGGCCACGCGGAGGGGAGACAGCACGGCGGGCTCCTTGTCGGTAAAGCCGCCGAGGGCCTCGTAAACGCTTTGCAGTTCGTCGGCCTGGGCCTCGATGCGTTCGCTGAGATTGGGCAGGTATTCCTCGATGTCCCAATCCCGGTATTCGTCCACGGAGCCGCCGGACACCATGCGGATGTCCAGCGCCACGTCGGACATGTCCTTCATCACGGCGGTGAGCCGTTCGTAGTATTCGTAGCTTTTCTGGGCGGTGGAAGTCAGCGTGATGGTATGTTCGCCCCCGGAGAGCCGGAACAGGGCGGGCTCTCCATCCGCCATCAGGTAGTGGTTTTTGTATTCCGAGCCGCCCGTATAGTCAAAGGCGTACGAGTCCAGCCCGGCAAACGGCGTTTCGCCGTCGATGAGGATGTTCTTGAATACGGGGAAGTCCTTTCCCGGCTGGAGGGATTTGACGGCGATGCGGTAGTCCCCGTCCTCCGGCACGGCAAAGGTATAGGTTACGCCCTCGCCCGGCCAGTACCAGCCTTCCTCGCTCAGGGCGTTGACCTTCATGCACCCGGTTTCGTAAGGGAACAGGTTGGGATTGGAGGAGGTCTGGGCACGGATATAGGAATGGTTCTTTTCGGAGTAGCTCTCGCCCTCCACCGTCACCAGGCATTTTTCCGGCGGCGAGGAAAGCGTCGGCAGGGCGGCGCGGTAGTCCCGGTAGGCCGGCGGTTCCGCGGGAGCCTGCACGGTGATCGCCCCGATCACCACGGGCTGGCTGCTGATGGTGATCTCTATCCGGTTGCTTCCCGCCTCAAAGGGGAACAGCAGTCCCCGGGACAGCTCGTAGGAGCGGCTATTGAGCAGCACGCTCAGCCAGCGGTACACGCGCCGGGGAGTCTTCACCAGTTCGTTTCCGAAGGAATCCAGGGGATACTCGCCCGGGGAATCCTCCCAGGCGGCGTACAGGGGAATGTTGCGGCATTCGTAAAACGGGCTTTTCCCGTTGATTTTCAGCGACAGGCTGACTTCGTCAAGGCTGGACTGGGGCAGGTTGTAGTCCAGGGCGATTTGATACCACCCCGCCTGCTCCACGGACACATCGGTCCACAGGGTCGAGCCGGGGGAAAGTTCCGCCGTGGCGCCGTCGTAGCCGTAAGCGCCCCGGGTCAGCGTACCGTCCGACAGCTCGTAGCGATCCGCTTCGATCCGCACGCTTCCTGCGCCCAGCGCGTTTTTGTCCAGCGAATAGTAGCGGACATCTTCTGTCGCTTCCGCGTGCGCCGCCAGGGGCAGGCAGAGCAATATGAGCAGTACGATCACCGCGCGCTTCACGTTCCGCGTTCCTCCTTTGTGTGCCGGGCCCCTCCGGGGGGCCGGCCGCTACAGGGAAAGCGGCGAAGGAGGCTGAGCTCCTTCGCCGTTGTCGGGGTTAAATTACTTGGAAAGGTCGATGCCCATGGCCGCATAGGCTTCCGCCACGGCGGCGTCGCACTTTTCCTTCAGCTCCACGGCGATGTCCGCGGCGGCCTTGTTGCCGGTGAGCAGCTCATTGTTGATGGTGGGCCAGAGGATATCCCACTGGGAGGGGCTCCAGCCGGGCACGCACTTGTAGCCGTCCACGTAGCCGTAGGGGATACCGGCGATGGCGTAGGCCGCGCCGGGCTTGGGCTGGTTGATGGCGCTCCAGGCCTGGATGGTTTCGGCGGTGAAGCAGCCCGGCAGGTCGGCCATGCCCAGCTTCGCCTCGAACTTGTCCTCGGTGTACTGGGGATACTTGGCCATCATTTCGTCCTTGTCATAGCTCTCGGCGATCTCCAGACGGGCCTGGTAGCCTTCCGGGGAATAGGTGATCCACTTCAGCACTTCAAACGCGGCGTCAGGATTTGCAGTGGTGGCCAGGATGCCGGCGCCGTCCGCCACGATACCGGAGCGGGTCCTGTTGCCCTTCTCGGACACGGGCAGCGGGTAGAAGTCCCAATCCCAGCCGCCGAAGCCGTCGGCGGTGTCCAGGCTCAGGCTCCAGGAGAAGTCGGGGGTCAGAGCGACCTTGCCCTGCAGATAGGCGTTGTACACGGAATCGGTGCCCAGGACCTCCTGGCACTTGGCGGCGTATTCGTCGCCCTCCAGGCCGGCGCCCACGGTGTCGATGGCGTAGCCGCGGTCGCGGACTTCCTTGGTGCGGTTCACGACCTCGATGAAGGTGTCATCCAGGTTGTACTCCTGCAGGTTGGTGTTGATGAGGGCCCAGCCGGTTTCGGGATTGAGCTGGGGAGCGATGTGGGTGATGATGGCGTCGGAGCCGTTGATGCCGTAGTAGCCGGGCTTGGAAGCCTGCTCGATGATGCTGAAGAACTCGTCCACGGTCCAGTCATAGCCGGGGATCGGGATGTTCAGCTCGTTCAGCAGGGTCTTGTTCACGATCACGCCGTAGAAGTAGATGGAGTAGGGCAGGATGTAGGTCTTGCCGTCATACTTCATGATGGTGGCGTCGTACCACGTCTTCTCGGTCTCGGCCTCCAGATAGGGGGTCAGGTCCATCATCCAGCCGTTGGACACGGGGATCTCGGGGGTGGTGATGACGAATACGTCGGGCATACTGCCGGAAGCGGCGGCCTCCAGCAGGGCGGTATGGTCGAACCATCCGCCGTTGAGCTCGTGGGTCACGGCCTTGATGCCGGGATGCGTCGCGTTGAAGCGCTCCAGCATCTCTTCCATCAGGATGGAGTTCTGCCAGGTGGCGACGGTGACGACGGTCTCTTCGCTCTCCGCCAGCGCGGGCAGGCAGGAAAGCAAGAGCAGCGCGGCCAGGAACAGTCCGAGGATCTTCTTCATGGGGGTAAACCCTCCTTCTTATTGTCCAGTAAGGAAAAATGTGAGAGAAACCGTTTTCCTTTCCTGGCAAAATGATTATAGCACACGCAGGAAAAACTTTCAATAGTCTTTTTTGTTTTACAACAAAAACTTTGAATTTAAACACAGGGCGACATCGTTCTGCTTTTTTCTCAAAAAAATGCGTTGCGGAACGGGGAAATATATGATAGAATATTTTTAAAACAGACGATGACTGCATAAAAACTTAAAGAAAACGTTTTCTGTTGGAGGGAATACCCATGCTCACCTATCGGGACGAACGACTCCTCATTGATGGAAAGCCTGTCACCCTCCTGTCCGGCGAGGTTCACTATTTCCGGCTGGACCCCTCTCAGTGGGCGGACCGGCTGGACCGCATGCGGGAATGCGGCATGAACGCCGTGGCCACCTACGTGCCCTGGCTGCTTCACGAATACCGGGAAGGGGATATCCGGGTGGAGGCCGTGGAGGAATTCATCAGTCTGTGTGAGAAACGCGGCTTCTGGGTGATCCTCCGGCCTGGCCCCTTCATCATGGCGGAGATGAAAAACGAGGGCATACCGGACTGGGTCTATACCCGCTGCCCGGGCGCCGTGCCCGAAAACGCCGCCAGCCGCACGCTGGACTACATGGATCCGGACTACCTCCGCTGCGTGAAGCGCTGGTATGACGCGGTGCTGGGCATGGCCGCCAGGCACACGCCCCGCTATGGCGGACGGCTGGTGATGGTGCAGCTGGACAACGAGATCGGCATGCTGGAATGGGTGACGCATTCGCCTACCCTCACGCCGGGCCTGCGCCGTGATTTTGAGGCCTGGTTCGGTGGGCCTTACCGGGCGGGCATGGAGGCGGCGCTGTCCCGGTTCATGCGGCGGAGGTACGCGGACTATGTGCGGACCCTCATGGAATACGCCCGGGAGGCGGGCATGCGGGACGTGCTTTACATGGTCAATATCCATGGCACCGGCGAAGGCCGGGGGCTGACATATCCCATCGGCGTGAGCCAGCTGGAAGCGGCATGCGCGCCAGAGGGTATAATAAGTGGAAGCGACGTCTATCTGGACGGCTTCACCATGCGTGATTTCACCGACATGACCCTGATCAACGGCATCACCGCCTGCGCCAACGCGCCGGGCAAACCCCTGTGTTCCATGGAATTCGCCTGCGGAGACACGAACTACGCCGACGACCTGATGGGCCGCGCGCCGGCCTATGCCTGCGACTTCACCACCCGCCTGTTCCTGTGCCAGGGCAACCGCCTGCTGAACCACTACCTGTTCTGCGGCGGGGTGAACGGCAGGCTGCCTGATCCACGGGGCGATGGCAACGACCGCTTTTCCTTCACCGGGGAGTACCACGGCTACGCCGCGCCCATTGGTCCGGACGGCACGCCCAACCAGAACTGGCCCCGCTACAGTCGGGTGCTGCGGCAGATGGCGGCCATCGGCGATCATCTGGCGGACTGCGATCTGGAGGCGGACAACGTGGCTTTCGGGTACGACCCGGACCTGTACATGAACGAATTCCGCCCTGACCTGGAGGACGGGAACCGGGACGGCGGCTGCTGGAACCAGACCATGCGCGCGCTGCTCCTGCTGGGGGTAAAGCCCCGCACGGTACACATGAAGCGGCCCATACCGGCGCAGGTCCACTGCCTGGTGCTGCCCTCCTGCCGCCGCATGTCGGAGGACGTCCAGAGGGCGGCGCTGAACCACGTGACACGGGGCGGGACGCTGCTGCTCCATGGCCGGATTCCCGTGGAGGACGAAACGGGCAGGCCGCTCACCCTGCTGGCGGACGCTCTGGGCGTGCGGGTGACCAGGGAATACAACGGAGGACGTCAGTATTATGACCCTGCGGTGCGCCACGTGGGTCCGCTGGCGGGTTTCCGGGAATTCCATGCCTCCGGGTGGCAGACGGTTGAACCCGGTCCGGAGGCGGAACCCCTGCTGGAGCTTTATGAAGGCGGCTGCGTCGGCTTCACCAAAAAGCTGGGGTCGGGTCGGGTGGCGGCGCTGCTTACGGAATACAAATGCTACCTGAGCCGCTATGAAATCCTCCTGGACCTGCTGGGCGTGCGCAGGACCCTGCGCCTGGATACGGATACGCCGGGCGTGGGCGTGTATGCGGCCAACGTGAAGAATCCCGCGGGGGAGGAGTTCCTCTTCCTGATCAACATGGACGACTGTGACAAGGCGCTGTCCGTGGAGGCAAACGGCAAACCATGGCTGCCCGGGGCGATCCGCCTGCCCTCTCTGGACGCGCTGACGCTGCCCAGGAACGTCCATTTCGGCTTCGTCCGGGTGTTGTGGTCCAGCGCGGAGATCCTGGAGGTCCGGGACGGATCGCTGGTGTTCCGCGTCACGGAGCCTGTGAGCCGCTTTGCCTTTGACAGGCCGCCGGTCAACCGGGAGTTCCGGCTTGAGAACGGACAGTACATAGTGGAGACGGACAACCGCCTGCTGGAGGGCGGCGTGGTCATATCGTTTGGAGGAGGGATGGAAGGATGACGCTGAAGGGCGCGCCCGAGCGTGTGGCGCTTACGTTGGGAAACCTGCGCGCGGAGTTTCTGCCTTCGGGCGACCTGTATTCGCTGAGCCGGGAGAACCTGCTCCTGAACGGCCTGCGCGCCAACCCCCGGGACGGCGCGGCGGGGGGCATCTGGCTCAAGAAGGACGAGCAATACGCGCCGCTCACGGGCATCCGCTCCCGGGGCGCCGTGCGGGCGGGGGAGAGGCGGCTGGTCACGGAGGGCGAGGCGCTGGGCGTCCGCTACCGGGTGACGTTCTGCCTGACCGGAGACGGCTGGCTGTGGGACGTGTCCCTGCGCGGCGAGGGAACGGCGCGCGTTCTGCTGGGCCAGGACACCGGCCTGGCAGACCTGGGCGCCGTGCTCACGAACGAGCTGTACGCGGCCCAGTACGTGGATCACCGCATCCTGGATACGAAATGGGGCAAAGCCGTGCGCTCCCACCAGAACATGGGGGACAGCCATCCCGTGCTCCTGCAGGGCGTCGTGGGCGCGGTGGCAGAGACGGCCTGCACCGACGGCCTGCAGTTCTTCGGCCTGCAATACAAGGAAACGGACGTGCCCCAGGCGCTGACCGCTCCCCTGCGGGGCGGGGTATACCAGGGCGAATTCTCCTATATCGGCCTGGAGACCGGGCCGCTGGAGCTGGCGGGGAAACCGCGCTTCCAGTTCTATGGCGTGCTGGGCGAGGCGGCCCCGGATGATATGCGGTCCCTGCCGAAGGACGCGCTTTGCGGGTTGCCGCCGGTGCGCCTGTCCGCGGAATACGGCCCCGCGCTGACCGCCCGGGACCTGACGGAGGACGAACTGCAGGCGCTGTACCCGGAGCGGGAGCTGGAGGAGCGGGACGGGGAAGGCCGCCTCCTTTCCTGCTTCCTGGCCGACGGAACCCACGTGGTCGCCCGGCGCAAGGAGCTGCGCTGTGAGCGGCCCCATGGAGGCATTATTCAGACTATGCCCTCCTTCGGGAAGGTGACAAACCGCCTTCTGTCCACCACGCACTACATGTATGGCGTGCTGGGCTCTCACACGGTGGTGGGCAATACCACCATGCACAAGCTGGACTCCGTGGCCCGGGGCCTTCTGAACGTGCTGAAAAACGGCGGCTGCCGCCTGTGCGCCCGCGCCGGCGGGCAGTACCGCCTGCTCACCCTGCCCTCCGTGTACGAAACCGCCCCGGGCGGCGCAAGGTGGCTGTACCGCCTGCCGGAGGGGGACGTCGATGTAAACCTGAGCGTTTCCGTGGATGAGCCCGTGTCCACCCTCTCGGTGAAGGGCCCGCGGGACATGGAGTACTGGCTGTGCGACCAGTTGGCCGCCGGGGAGCATGAGTTTACCGGCGACATCCGCGCCGAAGCGGGGAGCGACGGACAAACCCTGCGGGTAGAGCTCGGGACGGCGTTCTATCCCGGCGCCCACTATCTGCTGACCCTCTCTCCCGGCGCGCGGTTCACGGACGACGGCGTGTTCTTCGCCGACGGCAAGGCCCAGAATGAATCCCTGCTCACCATCGCGGCCCGGGGCGATTTCTCCGTGACCTTCGCGGGGAGTCTGGACGCGGACGGAACGGACGCCCACGCGCCGCTGGACGCGCGGGAAGCCCGCCGGGACGCGGCGGATCGGCTGGATCAGCTGACCATGGGGCTGAGCCTGGAGACCGGCGGGGAAGAGGGCCGGGTGCTCACTCAGACCCTGCGCTGGCACGCCATGAGCGCCCTGACCCACTTTTCCATGCCCCACGGCCTGGAGCAATCCGGCGGCGCGGCCTGGGGTACCCGGGACGTGTGCCAGGGACCGTTTGAGCTATTTATGACATATGGGCGCTTTGAACTGTGCCGGGATATCCTCCTGCGCGTGTTCGCTCGCCAGGAGGAGAGCGAGTGGCCGCAGTGGTTCATGTTCGACGCCTATCCCTACGCGGCGGGCGACTGCCATGGCGACGTGGTGTTCTGGCCGCTCCGCTGCCTGAGCCGCTACATACTCGTCACCGGGGACCGGGGCATCCAGGACGAAGTGGTGCCTTACGCCTTCGACAGGCCGCCGGAGCCGGTGTCCCGCCATGTGCAGCGCGCCGTCGAAGCCGTCCGCGGCCGCCTGATCGGCGACACGGGCCTGATCACCTACGCCGGCGGCGACTGGGACGACACCCTGCAGCCCGCCCGGCCCGAGCTCCGGGACCGGCTGGTGAGCACCTGGACCGTGGCGCTGTGTTATCAGGTCTTGACGGATCTAGCCAAAGTGGGGTATGATACATATGACATTACCGACCGCATCAGACGGGATTTCGGCCCCCTGCTGGTGAAGGACGACCGCATCAGCGGCTTTGCGGAGCGGACGGATGACGGCGGGCTGAAAATGCTCCTCCATCCTGACGATCATGAATCGGGCATCACCTGCCGCCTGTTGCCCATGACCCGGGCGATCCTGGCGGGACTGTCCAGGCCCGAATGGACCCGGGCTTCCCTGAAAGCGATTGACGAGCGGCTCATGTGCCCCGACGGCGTGCGGCTCATGGATGCCCCCGCCCGGTATGACGGCGGCGTGAGCCACCGCTTCCTGAGGGCTGAGCAGGCCGCCAACGTGGGCCGGGAGATTTCCCTGCAGTACGTGCACGCCCACATCCGCTACGCCGAGGCCATGGCCAGGCTGGGCCTGGGCGGCCGGGCCTGGGACGCCCTCCTGCGGGTTGCCCCGCCGCTCATCGGCCACCGGGTGCCCAACGCCATGCTCCGCCAGGGGAACCTGTATTTCTCAAGCTCCGAGGGCGATTTCCCGGACCGCTACGCCTATAGCCGGGAGTTTGGCCGCCTGCGGGATGGCAGCGTCCCCGTGAAGGGCGGATGGCGGTTGTATTCCAGCGGCCCTGGTATCTGGACGGCCACGCTGGTGGGCGACCTGCTGGGCATCCGGGTGGGCAGGGAGGAGACGGTCGTCGCGCCCGTACTGCCCGCCGCCTGCGACGGCATGAAGATCCGCGTGCGGCTGTACGGCGCGACGCGGACGCTGACCTGCCGCGCCGCGGACGGGGCCGTTCCCCTGCGCATCCCGAAAGACTCGACGGAACTCAACTATACGGTCTGCTTTACACCGGATAAGGAGTGATACTGCGATGAAGGAGATCCGCATCGGCATGATCGGGCAGGGCATCATCGCCCAGTCGCACCTGGAAGCCTACGCCTCCATCGAAGGGGCGAAGGTGGTGGCGGTATGCGACATCAATGAGGCCAAGCTGAAGGCTTCCGCGGAAAAGCACCATGTGGAAGCGACCTACACGGATTACCGGGAGCTCCTGCGCCGGGACGACATTGACGCGGTGGACGTATGCCTGCATAACAACCTCCACGCGCCCATCGCCTGCGACGTGATGCTCGCGGGCAAGGACTGCTACTGCGAAAAGCCCATGGCGGGCTCCTACAGGGACGCCAAGGCCATGTATGACCTGGCGCAAAAGCTGGGCCGCAAGCTCCACGTGCAGCTGGCCTTCCTCTATTCCGGGGAGACCCGCGCCGCCAGGAAGCTGCTGGACGCCGGGCTTCTGGGCCATGTGTACCATGCCCGCTCCAAGGGCTTCCGCCGCAGGGGACGTCCCTTTGTGGACGGTTACGCGGAAAAGGAATTCGACTCCATGAAGATGGCCGGCGGCGGCGCGCTGTATGACATGGGCGTATACCACATATCCCAGCTCCTCTACCTGCTGGGCGACCCGGAGCTTTTGCGGGTCAGCGGCCAGACCTATCAGGAGCTGGCCATGGACGAGAAGCGCCGGGCGGAATCGGGCTTCGACGTGGACGAACTGGGCGTGGGCTTCGCCCGCTACGAAAACGGCCTGACCCTGGACGTAATAGAAAGCTGGGCGGTGCATTCCGCGCCCTTCGGCGGCAGCGCCATCATGGGCAGCGAGGGCGGTATTACCTTTGAGCCCTTCGCCTATCACTTCTCCCGCGCGGATATGACCCTCTCCGCCTCCGCCGACATCGGGCTGGACGAATACCGCAACCATCAGCTGGACCCTGATCTTCAGTACTACGACAGTCCCCAGAAGCACTGGATCGCCGCGCTGCAGGGCAGGGTGCCCCTGCATCCCAGCGCGAAGATCGCCCTGAGCACCATGCTGCTCTCCGAGGGCATATTCCTGTCCGGACGCCTGGGGCGTGAAGTGGAGCGGGAGGAGATCGAGGCCATGTCCGTTTCCACAGCCCTGACTGAACAGGAGACGCCGTTCGGCACGCTGACCTACAAACCCTGGCCGTTTGAGTGATCGGGAGGAGGAGAGTTCCGTGAATAACATATCGATTGCGTCCTATTCGTTCCATGGCCTGCTGGAGGCGGGTATGATGGACATATTCGGCTACCTGGAGAGCATGCGCTATCGCTACAACGTGGGCTGGGCCGATATATGGAACGGCTTCCTGCACCACGACTACAGCGACGACTACCTCAAAAAGATCCGCCGGGGCCTGGACGAGCGGGAGCTGAAGCTGGCGTCCCTGTGCTGCGACTGGGCCCATCCCTGGATGGACACCCCCGAGGGGCGCGAACAGAATTACCAGGAGGCGCTGGGCTGCCTGAAGGCCGCGGAGATCCTGGGCGCGAAGACGGTGCGCTTTGACTTCGGCGTGTGGAGCCGGGAGGTCACCGAGGAGCAGTGGGACTACGTGACCATGCGCTTCAGGGAATACTGCAAGCGCGGCGAAAACGCCGGTTTCATGGTTGGCCCGGAAAACCACTGGGGCGCTTCCCGGCGCATGGCGGTGCAGAAGGAGCTGAAGGCCAGGGTGGATTCCCCGGCCTACGGCATGCTCCTGCACCTGGGCAACTGGGACCTGGAGGAGGGCGAAACCCTCGACGGCAACGATGTGATTGCCGCCCCCATGGCTGCCCACAGCCACGTATGCTATGAGCACGCCCACCGGGCATGCGAGTGCCTCCCGGCCGTGCGGCAGGCTGGCTACAAGGGCCTGTGGGGCCTGGAGCACCACACCGGTTCCAATGAATATATCAAGGTCCAGCGCCAGCTGGCCGAAATACAACTGGCAGAGGTCTGATGAGCACGATTCGCGACGTCGCGGCTGCGGCGAATGTATCCATTACAACTGTATCCAAGGTGTTCAACGGCTACGGCAGCGTCAGCGAGGAGACCCGCCGCCGGGTGCTGGCCGCGGCCCAGGCCCAGAATTATTCGCCCAACCGCTCGGCCGTTCAGCTGGTGCGCGGGCAGCGGGACACGCTGGGCTTCATGAACGCCCTGATGGGCCGCGAGAGCGCCCGGGACGAGTTCCTGCTCTCGATCATCAACGGCATATACGGCAAGGCGGAGGCTATGGGGATGAACGTGATGATGTTCACCCCCTCCAGTCTGTGCAGGAGGGGACAGAAATACGCCCAGTTCTGCCAGGCCAACAATCTGGCGGCGATGATCGTGTTCGGCCTGGACCCCGGCGATCCCGAGATCCCTTCCGTGATGCAGTGCGGCATCCCCCTGGTGTTCCTGGACAGCGACATGGCGGGCGAAAGGGTGTCCACGGTTTCAGTGGACAACGAGGCCGCGAGCCTGGACATGACCGAAAAGTGCATCCATCAGGGGCACAGGGACATACTGTTTGTGGGCGGCACCGAAGGCGTGTATGTCTCCTTTGCCCGCCAGCGGGGCTATTTGAAGGCGCTCCGGAAGGCCGGGATCGACAAGGCCCACATCGTCACCGGCGAATTCAACCTGAAGACGGCTTACGCCCGGGTGAAGGAGTACATCTTCTTTCACCCCGAGATCACGGCCATTTTCTGCGCTTCCGACCTGATGGCCGTCGGCGCCATCAACGCCTGCGCCGACATGAACTACCGGGTGCCGGAAGACATTTCCGTGGTGGGCTTCGACAACCTGTCATACTGCGAGTACATACGGCCCCAGCTCACGACGGTGGAGCAGGATTTTTACCAGATCGGCATGAAAGCCGTGGAGGTGGCCGGGCGGCTGGCGGCGGATGAGGCGGTGGACGTCCACAACTACGTGCCCTATCGCATCGTCCTGCGCTCCTCCCTGGTCCACGTGGGTAATTCCCATTCCTCACAGTAACCCGACACAGTCCCATATGTCCTCCCGATCCGCCAGGGGAAACGCGCGGACAGGCGCCCACGGCAACGTGCGGCCGCTTTGGAGAAAGGGAGATGTCCTCATGAGAACCCCTGAAAAGTTGAAGCTGGTCATGGTCGGCGCGGGAAGCGTGAGCTTTTGCCCGGCAACGCTGTCGGATATCCTTCTGAACGACCGCATCTGTTCCATCCCCCTGACGATTTCCCTGATGGATATCGATGAAAAGGCACTGAAGATCAGCGAGCGGTTTGCCCGGGAAGCCCTGGCCATACTGCGAAAGGTCGGGATGAGGGTTCCTCATTCGGCGGTGCTTGAAAAGTGCCGGAAGGCCGGGTTTGCCGTGGAGGCGGCGCGACTTTCCCGCTGGAGGATGGCGATCAATCTTCGGTGAAAGCGGCGTGGCGCTCATGAGTTTGGCGGCGTACGAGCGCATCGCGTCGTTCGTGAGCGCCTGCCGTATATTGACATGCCTGGACGGCACGCGTTGCGATGCGCGCCGGGAGGGTCGGGCGAGGTTGTCCGCGCGAGAGGAAGTATTCGCGTTCGAGGAGGCGACGGCGCGATACGTGAAATTTGAGGCGCTGAATACCGCGGGCGCGGCGTCCGGCTGGCCTGAATATCGAAACGCGCCGGTCAACATCGCTGAACTCACCGTTTTTCCCGATAGCGCTGGCTTTCCGCCCTTCAATTCATGTGCGAGTCTCAATTCAGCGGTTCTCCCGACAACGAATTTCGCCCTGGCGATCAAACTATTGCGAGGAGGCTAATCCATGAGAGCATTTTCCCCGGAGATGGCAACGGTCGATGGCGTTCGTTCGCTTGAGCAGCATCCGGACAAAACGAACATCATGAAGGTCCTGCGCAACGAGAAGCCCGCCCGGCCGACCCTTTTCGAATTCTTCATGAACAATGACCTTGAAGAAGCGGTAACGCGCGGAATCGAATATGACTCCAATCACAAATTCTTCTACTGGCGACGGCGCGCGGATTCATTCCGCCTGTTGGGCTATGACTATGTGACTCTTGGATGCCACATTCCCCTTCCTCTCAAGGCGATCGACAACCACGGCGCGGCCACCGTGTCCAAAAACGAGCAGGCAGTGATCTTCACGATGGAGGACGCGGAGGCCTATCCGTGGCCGAATCCTGACGAATGCGAATATGGTATGTATGAGGACATCGCGGGCCGCATCCCGGACGGCATGGGCATCATCGCCTCAGGCCCCGGCGGAATCGAGGAGCTGATGATCGACCTGATGGGCTATGAGCCGCTGTGCTTTGCGCTGATTGACGAGCCGGAGCTGGCGCAATACGTGGCGGACAAGCTGGGCGCCCTGGAGCTGCGCCATTATGAAATCGCTGCGGAGAGTCCCTGTGTGGACGCGCTGCTCTATCATGACGACTGGGGATTCAATCAGCAGACGATTTTCTCTCCCGCGAACATGCGGAAATATCTCTATCCCTGGGTGCGCCGGATCGTGGAAACGGCCCACGCGCACGGCAAGCCGATCGCGTTTCACTCCTGCGGCAACCTGAGCATGGTGATGGACGACATCGTCGACGACCTGAAATTCGACGCGAAGCACAGCTATCAGGACGCCATCCAGCCCGTGGAGTCGTTTTACGAGCAGTACGGCGAACGCATCGCGGTGCTGGGCGGCATCGATCTGGATTATGTCATTCGCTATCCCTGCCACGAGGTGTATAACCGCTCGTGCGCCATGCTCGAAAAAAGCGCGGCGCGGGGCGGCTATGCGCTGGGCACGGGCAATTCCGTGCCGGCTTACTGCCCGACCAGCCAGTATCTGGCCATGATCGCCGCGGCATTGTTCAACAGATAATCAACGCGACCCAAGTCAGCAGACTTGAAACCGGGCGAAAACATCAAGGAATTGCCGAATACGCGCGTCGTTATTGCCGGCGATCCTCGGTTGGTTCCATATTATGCATGGAATGATCGACAGGCTGGGGATATGGCGGCATGGATGAAAGAAAAGCGATACACTAGAGTGTGTTTCTAAATCCAAGAGGATGCAGTTTCGAGCGGATCGAGCTGCAGTTCAAGGCAGAAAACCGCAGGTTACCTGGAGGGTAATCAAGGTTTTCTAACGCAGAAATGCTGCTTGAGACG
>Ga0208297_1001250_pt1 | contig 26961 bp, 20 predicted proteins | sample LMS_cellobiose_e_FD_187367 | JGI IMG/M metagenome (GOLD analysis project Ga0208297, IMG submission 187367) | Rumen-fistulated moose microbial communities from Alaska, USA - LMS_cellobiose_enrichment (SPAdes) (version 2) | ecosystem: Host-associated > Mammals > Digestive system > Stomach > Rumen... | reverse complement strand
TACCGGTCTTAAACAGCAATGTGTACGGCTTACGGCGGGCCATTATGGAATTGAAAAATTTGGCATGAACATGTCGTCCTCGGGAAGGGTTGTTTCTTCTGCAATCCTACAATAGCTTGACACGATCCCGGATAATTTATTCCATTGTCCGGAACGGTGGGGATGAGCTATAATATAATAAGAAGAGTCCATCCTAAAGGGATCCCGAATTCAGAAGCCTTTGAAGCATGATGAAATGGATCCTAAATCAAGCTGCACGCAGACAGGAGCAGACCATGTGGAACGATCGGTAAATGCAACTGAATAAATTGCTATTAGGATACGCTTTGCCCAGGGGCTTTTTTGCTCATACACGGGTTTGGGTACCCGTGTTTTTTGTTGCCCTGGTGATTTGATCGAGACCACAGGTTAGAACACAAGCAAATAAATACTGATGCGTGGTGATTTGGATGATGATATTGCGATGTCGAGATATTTTAAAGAGTTTTGGCGATTACGCTGTTCTGCGGGGGGCTGCTTTTGATCTGGCTGACGGAGATAAAGTTGGTCTGGTAGGACATAACGGGAGCGGGAAAACAACGTTGGCTAATATTATCTGTGGGAACAGCACCCTTGATGGCGGCATGTTGGAGTATGGTGCAGAGAATCTACGTATTGGCTACCTGCTGCAGAATGGCGACTATAAAGTGTTTGAGCGGGGTGGTGCCGCTCAAAGCGCTAGCGGGATGGTGCATGGTGAAAACCATGTTTTTCGAAAAACCGCCTCCGGATTGGGATTGGACAAAATTTGGGAATGGTCGGATGAGCGATATGCCAGTCTTAGCGGGGGTGAAAGGACGAAACTGGCGCTGGCTGGCGTGTGGTCCAGCAGACCGGACCTGTTAATTCTGGATGAACCAACCAATCATTTGGATTTTACCGGTATTGATTGGCTGGTGGAAGAAGTGACGCGTTTTAGAGGAGCGGTGCTGATCATTTCTCATGATCGCTATTTTCTGGATCAGACCGTGGATCGCATTTTAGAGTTAAATGACGGCAAGATTATCGTTTACCCCGGAAATTACACTTTCTACAAAGAAGAAAAAAGGCGGCGCTATGAAAGCCAGCTGCAACAACATGTAAATGAGGTGAAGCAACAGGAAAAGCTGGCCGAAGAAATAGCGAAACTGAAGAACTGGTCAGAAAAGGCGCATCGAACTTCCCGGGATGCTGCCATTCAAAGTGGCAACAGAATGGGGAAGAAGGAGTACTTTCGCGCTAAAGCAAAGAAGATGGACCGTCAAGTCAAATCACGCATTAAGCGACTCGAAAGAATGCAGCATGACGGGGTTGGCAAACCGAAAAGCGAGGCGGGAGTATTTTTCGAGTTCGAAAGCCCCGACAAAAGAGGTGTGCGCCTAATTACAGGCACTGCTGTTTCCAAGAGCTTTGATGCGTTGCCGCTACTCCAAGATTGCTCATTCTATGTTAAGAGAGGCGAGTGTATTGGGCTGGTGGGACCAAATGGATGCGGAAAGACGACTTTGGTTCGGATGATCCTTGGAGAACAGCAACCGGATCAAGGGGATATTTGGATCAGCCCCTCAGCGCACATTGGCTATTTGAGTCAAAACGGGGCCGAGATTGCTTTGAGCAGAAAGGTAATTGATATCGTTAATGATCTGCCTGTGGCGCTGCGCACCCAGGCGCGCACTGTATTGGCCAATATGGGTTTCAAAGAGGATATGTTGGGCAAGCAGCTCAGCCAGTTCAGTTTGGGCGAAATTACGCGCATAAGGCTTGCCGAATTGATATTCAAGGGGTGTAACCTTTTGATTCTGGATGAGCCGACCAACCATCTTGACCTGGCCAGCCGGGAGCAATTGGAAGCAACCTTAGCCGAGTATGGCGGGGCGGTACTGCTTGTTTCCCATGACCGCTATATGCTAGAGAAACTGTGCGACCGTTATCTGGCCTTTGTAAAGGCGGAGGGGGAAGGGGCAGGGAGTGCAGGCAGCGGCAGCTGTGGCAGCAGCTGCGGACGCGGCAGTACTCTGATTAGGGTGGACGGCAGTCTGAAGGAATGGATGGCTGGGGAGGCTGATGCGGTTGAAGCGGAAGTAGGTTCGGAAAGCCGCATACACGACTTAATGGCGATTGAAAATAGAATTGCCTATCTGCTTGGGCAGCTTAGCCGTTATAAACCGGAAGACAGTGAATATCAGGATATTGACAAAGAGCTTAATGAGCTGATGGCTGTCAAGAGGCAACTCCGCTGATGTTTTTATGCGCATGACTATAGCGGTCGCAGACCTAAAAACTGGCTGAGGTTGGAGAACGATCCCAAAATAACGCCGGGAAGCGAAAACTATTGCGTAGATTTTGGACAATGTGATATAATAAGTCTTGCGATTCCCCCGATTTAATTTTTATCCTTGCCGAAGTGGCGGAATTGGCAGACGCAGTAGACTCAAAATCTACCGCCCCTAAAGCGTGCCGGTTCGAGTCCGGCCTTCGGCACCAGAAAGTTTACGCCGACCCGTTGGGTCGGCGTTTTACTTTGCCCGAAGGCCGGACTCAGAACCGATGCTGCGAGCCAGGGAAGGCGAGCACGCCGGTTCGGATCAGGATGATGATGGCGAGCGCAGCGAGCCCAGACCGGCCTGAGGCACCGAAAACTCAATATTTCTTTTTGTGGCCGAAGGCGGAAGGCGAGCACGCCGGTTCGGATCAGGATGATGATGGCGAGCGCAGCGAGCCCAGCTGGCCGGTTGCCGTCGTTATTTTCATAAAGTTGACAAGTCTGGCATAATTGTATAACATAAAATTCGGAAAATATATGGATGGAGGGTGGATATTAATGAAAAAGGTGATGCTAGGGCTCGTCCTGGTGATGATCTTCGTTGTTTTGGCGGGTTGCGGAAAGACAGGAACAGCAACAGTTACCGGTTACATCATGGCACCCAATGGCGTGGACCCGGTAGTAGGAGCAACTGTATCAGTGAAAGGTAAGGGAATCAGTACTACCACCAATGGGGCTGGCAAGTATACCCTTACCAATGTACCTGTTGGTAAACAGACCATACAGGCTGTCAAAGGCAATTTCAAGGTTGAGTTTACCGTCAAGGTGACTAATTCCAGTACCCCCATAGAAGCTCCGGTCGCAAAAATGAACACGAAAAAAATTGGCGTTGTGGAAGGCATATATGATGATATTGGAGCAGTTCTGACAAACCTTGGGCTTGACTATACGACAATCGGGAGTTTTTATGACTTGGACGATCCAGATGTGACAGACGATTATTCTGTGATCTTCCTGGCTTGCGGTGGAAGCTATGAAGTTTATTCAGGTTCAGCGATATATAATAACTTACGCGCTTTTGTATCGAAAGGCGGCGGCATTTATGCTTCCGACTGGTCGGCGCAAACCATTGCTACTTTGTTTCCCGAGTACATTTCGCTGTGTGGCTTAGATGGTAATATTCAAACTGTAACAGCCACGGTGCTCGATAACGATCTCAAAGCCTTGCTTGGAAAAAGCAGCTGTGAAATATGCTATGATTTGTCCGGCTGGGCAGTGATTGAAGTAGAGGATTCAACTAAGGTTAGTGTGGAGATGGTTGGAGATGTATCTACTTTAGAGGGAGATATTGAAGACAGTCCATTGTTAGTGGAGTTCTCCTATGGTTCGGGAAATGTGATTTATACTACTTTCCATAATGAAGAACAAATCACAGCAGACGGTCTGAAGATTATCAAACATCTGGTATTTAGTCTGTAGACATATTGTCCGATAACTGATATAAGGCATAAGAAGCGCCTCCAATACGGGAGGCGCTTCACTTTTAATGAAGGTTTTAGACTCTTTACCGATTCGCCGGAACGAATTTAAGCTCTTTGGCATTAGCGCAATACTTCAAGTCATTTGCGCTCTCACGAAACCAATCAGCAAACTGAGGGCTATGTTCAACGAGCAGCGAATTAATTTCGGTGCGCATGGAGAGGTTGTTTTCGGACTTATATTTCCTCATGCCGCTGATCGCATTTTTCATTTCCTCGCCAAACTGCAAAATTTCGGAGTCTAGGCCGCACTCATCTTTCTTTTGCCACCAATGCAGGAGGTGTATGGATATCGCTTTTTCATGTTTCCGGAAAAACTCGCTGTAAATATAATCGGTGATATGCGGAACATAAACCGCGTACATTTTCAGGATGCCAAGCAGTGCATAGTAAAGAGCATATTGGCCTGAACGTCGGCGCTCATGTCCGTGGACTTCAGGATCGTACAGACGGGATTTAACAATCTCAATATAGTTATCACAAAAATCATGCCAAAAGAAAGCGTCAATTTCGTATCTGGCTAAACCGACTTCATACTCATACAGTAATGCGGCGGCCTTGCTGAAGGTTTCGTTTGTACGCTCGATAATCCATCGGTCAATCGGTAATAACACCGGCATCTGCGATAAGTCGATGTCTTCCAGATGAGCGATTGCAAACTTAGAGGCGTTCCACAGCTTGGTGATAAACCGCTTCGAGGCTGAGAGTTCCTCAGGGTCGAAGAAAGTATTGGTCCCAAGCCGTGCATTAGCTGACCAGTAACGCAGTGCATCCGCCGAATGGGTGGCAATGAGTGTGGCAGGATCGAGTGGCGCATTACCTTTCGATTTACTGAGCTTTTCGCCTTTTTTGGCCAGCACAAAACCGTTAATCATCAGATCCTTCCATGGAATGTTTCCCGTATGATAAAGACTCCTGACAATCGAGTAGAATGTCCATGTACGGATGATTTCATGAGCATGTGTTCGCATACTCATAGGTGTGAGTTTGAGATCATGCCGCTCGTTGATCTGTGGAGTGATCGACGAAGTCACCCAGGTATCAAAAACCGCACTCTCCGGGGCGAAATCACGACATCCGCATTCACAGACACCGGTGTAATCTGTTTCCAGCGGATTAACCGGTAGCTGCTCGTCGCTGGCAAGAACGGGTTTGCCACAGGCTTTGCAGTACCAAACGGGAATAGGAACACCGAAGTACCTCTGGCGCGAGATACACCAGTCCCATTTTAAATTTTCAACCCATGCAATATAGCGGCTTTTCATCTGCGCCGGATACCAGTTGATTTGATCGGCCGCTTCCAGAAAGCGCTTTCGATCGGATAGAATATCGATATACCATTGCCGCGAAGGAATGATTTCAACTTCTTGGCCGCATCGTTCATGCGTAGCGACAGTGTGTGTCAGCTTTTCGGATTTTATCAGCAGCCCTTTTTCGGCCAGGATCTTGATGATCTCTTTGCGTGCATTAGGGATTGTCATTTGACCAATAAAGGGAACTTCCGCGGCGATTTTGCCATCCGGGAGAATCACTCTGCGATAGGGCAGGTTGTGCTCGAAGAACCATTCTGCGTCGGTGCTGTCGCCAAAGGTGGCACACATAACAACGCCGCTTCCTTTTTCGGGATCAACCTTCGCATCCGCCAGGATGGGGATTTCGTAATCATACAATGGAACAATGGCTGTTTTGCCAATCATGTTCAGATAGCGATCATCGGTGGGATTGACAAACAAACAGACACAACCATAAAGCAGTTCTGGTCGCGTTGTAGCGACTTCGATCGCTTTGCCATCCACGACAAAGGGTATGTAATTAAACGTGCTGTCAATATCGGCCGTCTCAAGCTCGGCCTGTGCGATGGAGGTCTGGCAATCGACACACCATAACATGGGTGATTCTTTCGTATAGGCCCGGCCGCTCCTTGCAAGCTCCAAAAATAAAGCTTGCGATATTTTTCTGACCTCCGGACTAATCGTAGTATATTGTAGAGACCAGTCGACCGAGAAACCGAGCGATGTCCAGAGTTCTTTAAAATCCGATTCATATTTTTTTGTTGTCGCGATGCATTTTTTTATGAATTCGCTGCGCGGCAAATTTTTGGCCAAGATACCTTCTTCACGTTCAACAAGGCGTTCGGTTGGCAGTCCATTATCATCAAAGCCGAAGGGATAAAATATGTTGTACCCCTGCATTCTGCGAAAACGGGCAATGATTTCGGCCTGGGTGTAGGAAAACAGATGGCCGATATGCAGGCTTCCGCTAACGGTTGGTGGCGGGGTATCAATCGAATAGGGCTCGCCCTGACGGGAAGCATCAAATTTATAAATCTGATTCTCCTGCCATAGCTGTTGCATTTGCTTTTCAGCTTTCTGAGAGTTATAGTGCTTTTCCATTGTCGACACCTCCAATGCGTTTAATTGAATACAATAAAAACGCCCTAAAGCAATTTGCTTTAGGGCGAACATTGTGTCCGCGGTACCACCTAATTTCGGAGACCATGCTCCGCACTCAGCCGATGCGGGATATGCAAACATATCCGATATCGTTTTCCAATGACGGCGGAAATCCCGTTGAAGTCTACTGGGAATGAAGTATCATTCTGTTCGGTTCACAGCTCAGAGGCTACTTCCAAGGGCGTATGGGCCCTGAGTCAGACGACTCTGCTTTCCTCACGAAGGCTTACACCAGCCGCCTTCTCTCTGCGCATCGAGAAAGCATGTACTCCTCCTCGTCAATGCCTTTATTGTATTCAATTATCACATAGTATAACTCAGGCGCACAAATTAATCAAGACGTAAATACTGGAAATATAGATCCCATCTGTAGCAATTTGGAAGGCATTGAATATATAAGAGGCTACTGGATTGCTCCAATAGCCTCTTTTGGCATGCATTATTACTCTACTTAGGCCTTTTTCCGCTTAAGCTCTTTCCAGTGACGGCAAGCGACAAAGTGTCCATTTTCATCGCCGACCAATTCCGGTTCGGGCTCGGTGGCGCAATCCGGCTGAGCGTAAATGCAGCGCGGATGGAAGCGGCAACCTGGCGGAATGTTCGCCGCTGAAGGAATTTCACCTTCGATAGGCACTTCTTTAATAACGTTTACTTTGCCGGAAACCGGCTCGCAAACGGCAGCAATCAATGCCTTGGTGTAGGGGTGTCTGGCGTTGTCAATCAAGTCATCAGCCGAAGCTAATTCTACGATCCGCCCCAGATACATAACTGCAATACGATCTGTGAAATAGCGGGCAGTAGAAAGGTCGTGCGTGATGTAGATGTAAGTTAGGCCCATTTGCTGCTGAACATCTTTCATCATCTGCAGAAGCTCAGCGCGGGTTGACAAGTCAACCATCGAAACGGGTTCGTCGGCGACAACGATTTCCGGGTTCAAAATCAGTGTACGGGCTGTGGCAACGCGTTGCCGCTGTCCGCCGCTAAGCATATGCGGGAAACGATCCAGGAATTCTTCGGCCGGTGTCAGTTTAACTGACTCCAAAGCCTTCACAATCATCGCTTCACGTTCTTCTTGAGTTGATCCGATGTTATGAATCTCAAGCGGCTCCAACAATACTTTGCGAATTGTGAAACGCGGATTCATAGACGCATAAGGATCCTGAAAGATCATCTGAACGTTTCTGCGATAAATGCCAAGTGCTTCTTTGTCAAGTCTGGTTACATCTTTACCGTCCAGAAGGAGCTGGCCCTCAGTGGATTCCTGCAGATGCATGACGACTTTGCCTGTTGTGGTTTTTCCGCATCCGGATTCGCCAATGAGGCCGAAGATCTCGCCGCGTTTAACGCTGAAGGAAACATTGTCAACGGCGTGTACAAAGCGGCGCTCTTTCTTAATAATCTGTTGCAGGTTGCGCCTGACCGGAAATAGTTTCCGCAGGTTTTTTACCTCAAGAATGTATTCACTCATCAGGCACACCTCCAGCAGGCAACTTTGTGTCCAGGAGACACTTCTGTAATAGGCGGTTCTTCTTGAGAGCATTTTGGCATAACTTCAGAGCATCTCGGATAGAACCGGCATCCGGTTGGCGGATCAAGCAAATCTGGCGGGACTCCAGGAATAAACGCCAGTTTGTCAACCCTCTCATGCAACCGCGGTGTAGCAACTAACAGTTTCTTGGTATACGGATGCATTGGACCGGCAGCACCAAATATTTCTTCATTGCTGCCAATTTCGGCAACCTTACCGGCATACATGACCATAATGCGGTCAGCGACTTCAGCTTCGGTTGCCAGGTCGTGTGTGATGAAGATAAAGGAGAGACTCAGTTCTTTTTTGAGCTCTTTCAGGAGGTTGATGATCTGGGCTTGCACTACAACGTCCAGTGCGGTAGTCGGCTCGTCGCAGATAACAACATTGGGTTCCAGGAATAGCCCGGTAGCGATAACAATACGTTGTTTCATTCCACCCGAAAGCTCGTGCGGGTAGCGGCGCAAGACGTCATCCGAAAGACCAACCAGATTGATATACTTGCGAATACGTGCATCAGCTTCCGATTTCTCCATGTCGCGATGGTATTGAATGGTCTCCATCATCTGATTATAAATGGTATAGACCGGAGTTAAGCAGTTCATAGCTCCCTGGAAGACCATGGATATCTTTTCCCAACGTACATCGCGGCGGTATTGGCTTTCACTGAGAGTCAGCAAATCCTGGCCGTTCATTATGATATTGCCGCCGACAATTTTGCCCGGCGGGGTAGGCATATTTAGCAATGCCGTACCAAGAGTCGTTTTGCCGCAACCAGACTCTCCAACAACGCCTAAGGTTTCTCCTTTATAAAGATCAAACGAGATATCATCAAGGGCTTTGACTGCGCCTCTTGACGTGAAGTAATGTAACTTCAGATTTCGTACTTCCAAACTTTTTTCCATTTTCATTTACCTCGTTCTCAGTTTGGGATTCAGAATGGTGTCCATGGCAAACCCAATGAACGCAAACGTCATGCCCATGAGCGCCATGCAAACCCCTGGCGGAACGACCCACCACCATAGACCATGCAAGACCGCGCCGCCACTCGATGCACCCTGAAGGATTTGACCCCAGGTGACGATTGTGGCATCTCCCAGTCCGAGCAAACTGATGGTTGATTCATAAAGAATGGCTCCAGGTACCGAAAGAGCCATAGAAGCGAAAGAGTAAGGAATCAGTTGCGGCAGCATGTGTTTGAAAATAATGCGGCCATTGGATGCATTCAAAGCGCGGGCTGCTTCGATATAAGTCTCTTCTTTGATTTGCAGACCCATGCTACGTACAGTACGTACCGAGCCGGTCCAGAAGAACAGACACATTAAGATGATCATAGTCCACAAATTCGGCTTAAAAATAGCGCTCATTACAATAATGATCGGCAAGAGCGGCATGCTGTTGACGATTTCAAAAATACGCATCATGATCATGTCAACAACTCCGCCAAAATAAGCGCTAACCACACCGTAGAGAACGCCGATAAACACAGAAATCAGTGATGTGGACAAACCGATTAGCAATGCCCATTTGGTTCCGCAAATAATGCCGCTCCAAAGATCGCGTTTGGCGTTGTCTGTTCCCAGAATACCAAAGACCTTGCCTGCGACTTCAATACGCAAATTGGAAACGTCTCCGGAACCGATCGTGGCAGCGGTAATCTTGAAAACGTATTCACCTTTTAAAGGTTCCGGGTTATCAAGGATGCCATATTGAGCCTTAGAAAACAGGACATTCATGGCGTTCAACGTGGACTTGTTATAAATGAACGATGCGGTAGGATCTTCATGTTGAGTGGCAAACTCAAAAATATTATCTAGGGCATCCGAGTTGAATGAAACACGAAAATCATTCGGTGTACTGGATGACGTGTACGTGTCAAAAAGCGGTATTTCAATACCGTCCGGACGAACAAGGGATAGCATAAACGAAACGTCTCCCATTACAGTGGCGCGGAAAGCCATGTCCGTAGGAGGATCATCGTATTTGTAATTATAATGGATCTCAGCGTCAATAAACGTCATATCAGCGCTGGGTTCTTCCTGTTTGACAATATTGGTCGCTTTTAGTGTTTCCTGGGGAGTTTTGTCCTTAGCAGAAAACCAGTTGGTCCAGGCGGGCGCTGCATTAACCGGATTATCCTGCCAGTAAGTAATATCTCTCCATCTAGTACCGGTTTCCTTAAAGGGAATAATCAGCGGTTCAAAGATGACAATCAGTACAAAAATCATAAAAAGCGCTAGCCCGACCATACCATACTTAAAACGCTTAAACTCATTCCAAAGGGCTGCGAGCTGTCCTTTGAAGCGTTTTCCGTTAGTGCCGGTCGACGTTTTTTTGGCGATAGACGTTTTCATGCTTTGCCACCTACCTTAATGCGGGGATCCAGCAATCCGTAAATCAGGTCCAGAACGACCAATCCCATCAGATAAAGGGCGGTGGTCAATGCCAGATTGCCCATCAGCACGGGGATGTCATTTTGCTGTACAGCGATCCAATACAGGTTTCCCATACCAGGCCAGCTGAAAATGCCTTCGTAAATCAGTCCGCCACTGATCGAAGCCAGCAATGACATCAAGGCCATCGTTACGATTGGCGGTGCAGCTGTACGAAGGGTATGGCCAAAAAGCACTCTGCGTTCAGACAAACCTCTGGCTCTGGCAGACATAATAAAGTCTTCCTGCAGAGTTCCTAAAACGATATTACGGATTAGATATGCTCTGCCCCAGAAGCCCACGATTACTAGTACCAGAACCGGCAGGGCTAAATGGTAAAGCATATCAAGGAAATAAGCCAAACCTCCTTCAGGCGGGGGTACATTGTGGACACCACCTGACGGGAAAATCGGAATAACATAAGAGAAAAGCATAATCATAACCATTCCCAACCACCAAGTAGGCAAACCATAAACAACCATTGTGAGAATAGAAGTCCAACGGTCCATGCGCTTGTTGGGCTTCTGTGCTTTTTTAAGACCTAAAACGATACCGACAATGACGTCAATTACAGCTGCTGTTAAGAACAACAACAGTGTATTAGGAATTTTTTCGACAATGATTTCCATAACGTCAGAGCTGCCAGTAGCTGATCTGATATTGGAGGCATTGCCAAAGTTGAGTGTCAGGGTATCAATTGCTCTCCAAAAGATACGGGACGGTATCGGATCGTTCAAGTGATAAATCTCGTAAAGGTGTTCTTTCCTGTTATCAAAGTGTTCCTTTAGCTCTTCAGCTGACAGGCCACTTTTTGCAAAACTCATCATTTCGCCTTGCAGTTGTTCATTAATCTGAGACCGTAGGGTGGCCTCCATAACGGTGTTAAAAAGAGCAGAATAGATAAATATGATTACGACATAAGTAAGAATCGACTGCAAAAGGCGCCGGAGGACATATTTCCAATACATGGCGTAAATCGCTCCTGCTTTTAAAATTCCGAATCAACACGGTGGTGCCCCGAAGGGCACCACCGCACCTAAGTCATTATGACTCAGAGCTTACCGAAGGACAATGGTCCTGGTGAAGGTTGTACCGACAACGGTCTTATCACCGGAGAGCTGAATTACTACGGTGTAAGTGCCGGCTTGGAGATCCTTGGTTGCGCTGCCAGGAATGGTAGCTTCGAAGATACCAGCGGCGGTCCGCTTGGCATCGAATACAACTTCGCCCTTATCAGTCATCAAGGTGACTGTAGCCGTACCGACAGTAGCCGGTTTGGTCTGGACTTCGGGGTAGATAGCCTGGCCTACACGCATCTTGACTTTGATGTCTTTGCCGCGCATGTTCAGCATGGCGATTTCAACATTCTCAACAGACAGGATTGTTCTCTTGAGCTTGTTGAGCCAGCCCTGAGCGGTATGCGGATAGGTTGCATCACGGAATGCCTTAACTTCAGCGTAGTTGGCATTGGCATCGTACTTGGCCAAGTAGAACGGACCATTGGAGATGTAAGCATGACCATAGGTATCGATCCACTTAATGGCTGCACGATAACGATTGATGGCTTTTTCAGCAGTGGTGTAGCCTCTCAGGCATTCAGGAATCCACTTCTCGTTGATCATCTTGTTGAGCTCGGCTTTAATGTCGGCTACGCACTTCGCGTTGAGCACGTCAACCTCGGTGGTGCCTTTCTTAGAACCGGAGAAGCTCCAGACTGTGCCAGAAGCGCTCTTGCCCAATGCTACCAAGCGGGCCAAGGCTTCGCTGATTTCCCAGGAGACGCCGATGCCAGCGTTTGCGGACGGGCTCCATCCCGGGGCCAGGGTCGCAGCAGCATAGTCTCTGTCGAGCGGGAAGTTGTAGTTTCCGTATACTGTGAAGGTATTGGTCTTCTCATCGAAGACTTTGGCAACGATGATATCAGCGGTCGCGCTCATCTGAGAATCGTACTCGGCATCGTACCACGGATCACCGGGTTCGTCCTCTTTGCGCCACTCTTCCGAGAAACCGTCGCCATAGAGGTAATCCTCATATGACATCGGGATACCATGATGGAAGTTACTGAAGATCATCTTGTATTTACCGATGCTCTGGACTTTCTTGCCAGAACCGAGTGCTACCCACTTATTAGTTTTGGTGTCGTAAATCTTGGCATCAGCGGGTGCGTCGAATTCGCCTACGAGATTGCCATCAGCATCACGGTGCACTTTGGTTTCGAAAGAAATGACTTCGGCACGGTTGGCGATAGGAATACCATCAACCGGGCTTTCCGGCATGGACGGATCATACAGAATGTCGGAAATGGTACGGGAATAGGTGTCATTGAAACCGTCTACGCCGATCGGATCCCAGCTGGACATGAACAGGGAGCCTTTGGCGGAGAACTGGGTAACTCTGAGGTTCTTGGTCTTCGGTTTGGCGGTGATCAGTGACCACTGGTTGAGACCATCACCAAGACCATAGGCCATACGCTGGGTCATGTTGGCTTTGCTAACCGCAAAGTAGTCGCTCTGGTATGCGATCTGGATACGGACTGCATCGAGAAGCGCAAGACGCTGAGCTTCAAGAATGGTGTCCCAATATTCCTGAGCGGTCAGGATGTTACCAGAGTAAGCTTTGATTGTGAGTTCATCGATTTTGTCGTTCTTGTAGTTCCAGAACTCGGGTACTGCGCCACCAGGCATATAGCCATACCACGGGGCATGCATCTGAGCAACGATATGAGCCCAGAAAGCACGGGTTGCGCCAGCGCCCCAGCCTTCAGTATACATGGTCCACAGATAGTCTGCGGGGTCGCCACCGTATACTTCATTATTGGCTTTCGAACGGTCCCACATCAGTCTTTCAACGGCGATACCGGCTTTTTCAAGCTGCTGGGAGATGTATTCGCCCTCTCTGACGCGGACGGTCGGGTCGTCAACACGGATAACGAATTTGACGGTAATCGGCTGACCATTGTACTCCCAGAACTTAGCACCCTTCTTGAGCTTGCCTTTGAGGGCAGCCAATTGGGAAGCTTTGGTCAGGGCAGCATTGATATCAGCAATGGCTTTTGCTTCATCGCCAGTTGAGGTGAAGCCCATTTTTGCAGCGTTCAGCTCGTACGGAACTGTACCGGGCTGACCGGGGGTGGTCATTGTGAACATCGGACCACCGGCGCCGCCGAGAATTTCGTCGACGATGTATTTACGGTTGATCAAAGTGTTCAAGGCAAAACGGACTTCACGAATTGCCAAGGGGTTGAAGTATTCTTTTCCGGAAGCAGTCCATGTGTAGGGAGCTTCGTTCGGGATGGGGTTCATAAGAATACTCAACGAACCCGACGGAATGTTGTACAAGTCGAGTTTGGCGAGGGTTGCTTTGTCAAGGCTCTGAACCAACGGACCAGGAAGTCCTTCAAAGAAGATGTCGGTTCTGCCTTCGGCTGTATCTTTGATACCGATTTCTTCCTGCATGCGGACGTCAAAGTAGATGGAGTCCACAAACGGGCCTTTGACCTCGGCGGCAACAACCGAGAGTGTCAGTAGAAACGCTAATACTGTGACGAAAAATACCACTCGTTTCATTGACTTGATCTCCTGCCTTTCCAGTTTTTAATAGTGACTGAACATGAGATAACGATAAACCCCCGAACCACCTCCTTCAAATAGGGGTAGCACTAAGACTAATTGGTTTGTGAGCTACTTAATACTTAAGGTGAACAATTAGGCTTAGTTGACAGCTTCTTCCCAAAAAGTTATTTTCCTGCTTCGTTTGTAAGATGGGAAATCTTAATATAAGAAAACCCCTTACATAAGTTCTACATATTCGCCATTTGTGTTAAAGATCCTCTTATATTACACAATATGGAGTTAAATTCATGTTTCAGGCTGCCATATCGCGTATTCATGCGCGTTAGGGGCTGTCGTGCCGCATATTTATGCGGTGTAGTTTCCTCCAATCCTGCGTCCAGACTTGCCCCCAATCATGCTCCTCAGTCTTCGCAAAATATACCAAAACCCACGGCAAAAAGCTTTGATTCCTCCATAGATGCAAAGCCCCAACAACGCACCTCCTGCCAGATAGCAGAGCTCATCTGATGTAAAAGTCATCCCCACCGCCTGTCTGTATATTACTCTTATTTTTTATGCTAATTATATCTGCAATAGACCGCAGAAATGGCGGTGATTAAAAATATCAATATCGAAATTAAAATAATTAATGTTATGTGGTTGACAATTAAATTTGATTATATATAATTTAAATATGCATATCAAAAAATGGCAAACCAAGGAGGCGCGACCTAGTATGAAGGAAAAAGAGAAAAGTTTAGCAGCTCTCCCGCTGCTCAAACGTCTCTGGAAGATTTCAAGACACGCCAATATCTGGCTGCTAGTGGCATGTCTGTTCGTAATAGTGTCTTCGCTTGTCAGCGTCTATTTGGCGCATGTTTTAGGCCAGACAGTGGATGCCGCCACCGCAACCGGGGCAGGGGCATGGACAGGGACAGGGAACAATAGTGCTGATGTATGGCGGGTATTGCTGCTATTGGGAGCGCTGACTGTTTCATTGTCACCGCTTGCCTTTGCGACCACATGGTTTTCGGGAAGATATGCCGAAAACGTATTGGCACAATTGCGTTCTTTAATTGCTACCAAAACAGCCGGACTGCCGGTACGGTTTTTAGAAAAAAACCATTCCGGCAAATTGATGACCCTCATGAGCAGTGACCTGGCAAAGATTAAAACAATGCTGAACACCGATTTTACTGGCATTTTAGAGCGAATGACGCTCATGATTGCCACATTGGTCTACATGATTCGCACTGATTGGCAACTAACTCTTGTAACGTTGACTATCTCGCCGCTGTTGCTACTGCTGATGTCAGTCGTTACCAAACCACTGACGCGCCAGACCATAGCAATGCAGGAGTCAGTCGCAGATGTGAATAGTCTGGCTCAGGACAGCTTATCCGGACATATGCTTGCTAAATCGTTTAATCTGCAGAATGTTCTTTCCCGGGCTTTTGCTCGCAAGACAGATGATGTTGTACATAAAGCCAATAAAATTGCCAAAACAAATGCAATAGTAATGGGGGTATCAATTGCATCCCAAATGGCTCCTTTTCTGATTTTATTCGGGTTTGGCGGTTATCAGGTGATCGGAGGGCGCATAAGCCCAGGCGAATTCTTCGCCTTTATTCAGCTAATGAATAACATTACGAATTCATTGGGGTTGCTGCCAAATCATTTTGCCTCTATCAAAGAAGCGGTTGGGTCTGTGTCCAGAATTTTTGAGTTACTGGACCAAAATGACGAGCCGGCTGGCGGTGATATAATGACCCCCGTCGCGGACTATCAAACGGCGATATCATTCAATAATGTATCTTTTCATTATGATGATCAAGATAAAGAGGTTCTTGGCAACGTCAGCTTTGACGTACTTCCAGGTGAAACAGTTGCCATCGTAGGACCAAGCGGTAGCGGTAAATCGACATTATCGAAATTACTGCTCGGCTTTTATCCGGTAACTCATGGCACGATCAGCGTTATGGGCCATAGCCTGAAGGACTGGAATACTGAGGCATTGCGCTCCAACATGGCTTTCGTGGCTCAGGACACATATCTGTTTCCCGCAAGTATTGGCGCTAATATTGCCTGTGGCCGCTCAGACTGGGATCAGGGACAGATCGAAGAGGCAGCCAAAATTGCTAATATTAATGACGACATACAAGCGCTCCCGGACAGTTATCAGACCGAAGTAGGTGAGCGTGGAATGAGACTATCTGGCGGACAGCGTCAGCGTGTCGCGATCGCGCGGGCAATTCTGCGCAGTGCCCCAATCTTATTATTAGATGAAGCCACCTCAGCTCTGGATAATGAGTCTGAACTGTTGGTGCAGGAAGCGCTGGAACGCGCCATAGCCGGGCGTACCACTCTGGTGATTGCGCATCGCCTTTCAACTATAAAAAATGCGGATCGTATCATCGTTTTGGATGAAGGGCGTATTGTTGAGCAGGGCACGCATGAAGATTTACTTAACCGCCATGGTCTTTATGAAAAGCTATTCCTGCGTCAGTTTCAGTTAAATCAGGAAATCTCTGAGAATCGGGAGTGCGACAATTACCTGGAAGATAATGCGGCAGTAAGTAAGCTGGGGGGAGAACAGATTGCCTAATAAAGAAAAGCCACTTAAGGAAACAAAATTGCCCAATTTGGCCAAGCTCCATCAGACCAGAACCGGATTTCGAAAACTGTTTTCATTTCTGGGTCCCTGGAGAAAACGCTATTTTTTCGCTCTGGTCTCGCAGAATATCCTCTGGATGGCTGACCGTATTATGACGGGACTGGTTCTGATGTTTCTAACCAACGCGATTTTTGAAAAGGATATCTCTTTGCTGATCAGCACCTCCATATATGCCGCCACTATTATGGCAGCGATTGTCTTATTGATTATATATCCCCGGTATTTATGGGTCAGCTCGGTCTACAACGGTATGGCCAATCTACGGGAACGCATCTTTAAACATATTTTACGCTTGCCAACTGCGTACTTGGAATCGCATCATACCGGCGATGCCATTTCCGTGTTGACAAATGACGTGGCAGCCACTGAAGAGGCTTATCGTCAGATGATGATGGGCTTTACCAACGCATTGTTAGAGGGAGGCGCCTGCATTATCGCCATGTTTGTAATAGATTGGCGCATGGCCTTGTTTGCTGTTGGATTTTGTGTGATAGCCTTAATTGCCACAACCCTATTCGCCAAACCGCTACGCAGAATAGGGCAGATAGCTCAGGAAAAGCTGGGCCTGATGTCCGAACGCTATGCGGATCTGATTGCCGGATTCCAGGTCGTGCGTGCTTTTAGTATGGGAAAATGGATTTTGGAGCGCTTTGAACATAGCAATACCGAAAGCAAAAAAACCGCCTTAAGACGTGTAAACTTGGAATCAGGAATGTCAGGTATCAATACATTATTGATGCTTTCTTCAATAATTCTGATTGCTATTGGTGTTTATTTGGTATCTATTGGCAAGACCGATATGGGCAAATTGGTGGCAATCCTTCAGTTTTCAGGTTCTCTGCAATTTGATTTTCAGCGGCTTGGCTCAGAGATTAGCCGGATCCAAAGCGCCCTTGCCGGTGCGGATCGCATCCAGGCAGTCTTTGATACGTCTGCTGAGCCGGAACAGTATGGGGAAGTATCACTCGCAGATAAAAGAGCAGAAATCAATTGCATGCCTGCCGATAAAATCGCCGTTTCATTTCAGCAGGTTTGCTTCTCATACGACCAGAATGGTGAGCCAGTTCTGAAGGATCTCTCCTTTATAGTCAAACCCGGGCAGGTAGCAGCGTTGGCCGGGCCTAGCGGAGGCGGTAAAAGCACTATTCTAAAACTGTTACAGGGTTTTTATCAGCCGAAATCCGGTACGATCTGCGTGCTTGGCAAACCGCTGACATCCTATCGTCTGGATGATTTGCGCCGTCAAATCGCCTTTGTGCCGCAGGATGCCTATCTGTTTGCCGCAACTATTGAGGAGAACATTGCCTATGGGCGTCCCGGTGCTACGCACGAGGAGATTGTTGAAGCAGCCAGGGCAGCCAATGCCCACGAGTTTATCATGGAAATGCCGGATGGATATCAGACGATGGTTGGTGAACGGGGTGTGAGGCTTTCTGGAGGGCAGAAGCAGCGTATTGCCATTGCCAGAGCCTTGTTGAAAGATGCGCCGATTTTGCTTCTTGATGAAGCCACATCCGCTCTGGATATCGAGTCCGAAATGTTGCTGCAAAAAGCCTTGGAGCGTTTGATGGTCGGCCGTACGACTCTGGTGGTTGCCCATCGCCTGAGTACCATTGAAAAAGCAGACTTCATCATGACAATTGCTGATGGAACGGTGGCGGAGCAAGGTACCCACGAAGAACTGATCGCTCAGGGAGGCATTTACGCCGATTTGGTGGCGGCCGGGCGCGCAGCGCTGGTCTCTTGATGGCAATATGGGTGACACTAACTCAGGCAGGCCGCACCATAGAAGAAATGTGAATGCAGGCTGGTGCGCAGGCAGGAATTTGACGACCAGCCCAGAAATACTCGCACAGAAGGGCGCCTTCACCATGTAATCATGGAAGGCGCTTTCATTCGTTAAAACAAGAAGGGGCGATTTGGCTTGCGCACAATTATTCTCCTCGTTTTATCAAACATCTTTATGACTTTTGCCTGGTACGGACATTTGAAATTCGCCAATAATAAGCCGCTGTTAGTCGCAATCCTGGCGAGCTGGGGCATCGCTTTTTTTGAATATTGCCTGCAAGTTCCAGCCAACCGGCTCGGTTACAGTATGTTTACCCTGGCACAGTTGAAAGTGCTGCAAGAGGCCATTACCCTGATAGTCTTTGCCATCTTTGCGGTTCTCGTGATGGGCGAGTCTTTTAAATGGAACCATTTAATGGCCGCTCTTTGTCTTGTAGGCGCGGTGTATTTTGTATTCAAATAAGCCATTTTGGCATGACTCACAGGGCATTAGCAAAACAACAGCCTCACGGAATCATATAATCCGGAGGCTGTTATTGCGTTATCTGGCAGAATCAACAGCAGAATCAATATCAGCCGATTAACTCCGACAAAGTTAGGATCCTAGCGTCCGGCTTGAAGCGCTGCGAGTCTGGCGGCGCTTACTTCTCCGCTCAGATCGGACTTTGGCAGCTCATATCTTATGAAGTTCTTGATCTTAATATTCTCGCCGCTTTTGGCGATGAATTCAGTGACAAGGCTGCCAATGGTAATGTCTTGGTTTTTAATAAAAGGCTGCTCCATCAGGCAGGTTTGCTTGAGATATTTTTTAATTCGGCCAGTTTTAAACTGCTCGACGACTTTTTCTGGCTTGCCCAGTGCTCTGGCCTCTTCAGCGGCTTCTGTTGAAATCTCCTCAATGATTGTGGCAGGCACTTCCTCAGCGCCAATATACACAGGTGCCTCGGAGGCAATCTGAAGCGCCAAATCTCTGACAAGACTGCGGAATTCCGCACTCTGAGAGAGGAAATCTGTTTCGCAGTGAACCTCTAATAGTACCCCAATCCTGCCATTGCCATGAATATATGCCTCAATTACGCCGGAATGAGCTTTCCGGGCGGCTTTCTTGGCTGCAGTCTTTTCAGCCTTTTCACTCAAGGTAGCCCGTGCTTGGTCAAAGTCACCACCGACCTGCTCCAGAGCACGTTTGCAGTCCATAATGCCACATCCAGTCAGATTACGCAGTTCTTGGATTTGTGTCAGTTCGATCTTCATTTGGGTTAGCTCCTTTCTTTCGCTGGCGAAGTTTACCTCTGTTTGGATTGAGGTAAAATAAAAGAGCTTTCGTCTCGATCCGAGACGAAAGCTCTCACTTCCGCATACACACTCCGTTTGCTAAAAGGCAATTGAATTGTGCCTTTTGGCCGCTATTCGATGCAGGCAACAGGCGTAATAATGCGCACAATGCCGACACCTATCCTTTTTAACGGCAGGCCTCCGTCCGAGCTTACTCCCCAAAAGGTTATTCCCAAAAGGTTTCGGTCGGCACCTCCAGGGGGGGTTCAAATGAGTTCCTGTCCGCCTTACACCAGCCGGCGGCTCTCTCGGCAGGGAAATTCATTTTACTGGTCCCTTTCATAGGCTATTTATTTTATATATTCTCTTTAATTTACCCGATAATATTGGTTATGTCAAGTGGAAAACTCAGGAGCCGTTCTCGCACTGCCATACCCATATGAAAGTGCCCAACCGGTTTGCCGGTTGGGGCACCAGAAAGGAGACAAATATTGAGCGCTTATGCTAAAAAGTATGTTTAATTCTAGTAATGCGCCACTTCGAATCGATTTTGGATAATGTAAAGTCGAGTTTGTAGGTCTTCTGGTCGCCGTTTTTCAGCCATGATGCCTGGGTTTCAACGATGATTAGTTTGCTTTCGCGATACTCGGTGGTTTTGTTGATTACGAATGCCCTATCTGTACAGCCGTCCCAGTAAACGGTTGTGTCTGTATATTCGTCCGCGACTTCGCCAGCATCCTTTGTTTCAGTAAATGACATACCTAAGATTGATTCTTCACATTCTACTTTATCAGCCAGGGTATCCAAAATCGTTGCTTTCTTAAGATCGCGCCAGCCATTCCAGAACTTATTGACAGTTGCTTCGGCAGCAGCTTTATCGACAGCACAGCCAACCAATAATGCCAGACAAATCACAGCAAGAATTAGTAAAGAACTACGTTTCATCAAATTTCCCTCCTGCAGGTTACTATATAATAGGTAATTTTAGAATTATTATTCCATATGAAAGTCGAGTTACCTGCTTTTTGGAGGATTGTCTTTTAGTTTATAATCTCGCGGACAAAAAACCAAGAGGGATGACCCCTCTTAGCGATAGGCTAATTATTTGAAGTACATAAGCGAAGAACTTAAAGTATTTGACAAATCCTATTCGAAAATAGTGCCCTCCAGAATGGCGGGACCGTTTAGGTTAGTTTCCATTGAAATCGGCCGGACAATTGCCGTCATTGTGAACAGTGTCCCACCGAAAGTCAGAAATGTAGTGCCGGCCCAGATCCGCTGTTTCGAGATGGGAAACAGCTGGAATTCGGTGACGATATCTTGCTCGGGATCCAGGACTACGGCTTCATAGGCGTCGTAAGGGCCAAATACGGCGGGATCGGGCAGATTTATTCCCACAACTGTTACTCTCTGGAGCGGTGGTTCGAAATCGGTAATCTCAAAGCCTGAGATTCCCGCGATAAATAACTGCTCAGCAGGGCCGGTTGCGGTCAGAGCGCCAGCTTCGATAAAGGAATGGCCATCATCCTGCTGCTGGGACGCAAAGTTGGCGTTTTGATTGATCACTTTCTTGCCTCCTTTACTTGCTGTACATCCCATAATATTGATAGACAGCACTGCGGGTGCGTAGGCTATCCGTATAAAACAGGATTGCAGGGAATCATAGGATTATCAAATAAAAAATAACAAAAGCAGCAGCCAATTTGCAGGCAGAGGTTAGTCAAATAGAGGATAGGCGACCGGTAGGCGTAATTACTCTATGCAGGGGGCGGAACAGAATGGCTGATGTTAACAAGCGTTTTTGGGAAATTGACCTAATTCGCGGGGTGGCAATAATCCTGATGGTAATTTTCCATCTGCTATTCGATTTAAGCGAATATTATTTTTTCCCGATTGACTATAGCCGCGGTATACCGGCGCTAATTGGCAAAATGGCCGGAACACTGTTTATTATGACTGCCGGAATTAGTAGTTCATTCAGCCGCAGTAATATTAGGAGAGGCCTGCGGGTTTTTGGAATTGGTATGTTGCTAACAGCTGCCACTTATGTGCTTGATCAAGGCCTGTTCATCAAATTCGGGATTTTGCATTTCCTAGGACTGGCTATGATCATGCATGATTTGCTGGGCAAGCTTAGGACCGATTGGCTTGCCATAATTGGTACTGTACTGCTGGTGACGGGCTACTATTTTAACCAAATCACTATTCCACTGGGTTTTTTGTTTCCACTTGGCCTGAGAAATCCGCGTTTTGTCTCACTGGATTATTATCCGCTCCTGCCGTGGCTGGGCATTTTCATGTACGGCATGATTCTGGCCCGCGTTTTTTATCAGAAGGATCATGAGGACAGGGAGGCGATGGAGGGACAGGACGGCATAAAAAAACGCCCGACCGCCGTAGGGGCGTATCGGGCGAATTTGCTCACTTATATAGGAAGGCATTCATTAATCATATATCTGGCACATCAGCCAATCTTAATTGGTTTGCTGTGGGCTTTGAATCAAATCCGGATTTTACTGACCTGACCAGCATATGATGGGCTTAAAACCTCTCCCTGTCAGCTGATTCCACTAAAACTCCTGATAATCAACGCCATCCAAGAATGAAACGGCGGCGCCGGCCGCAGTCGCAAACTCGGCGTTGGGAGGTATGACGAAATTCACATTAAAAAGCTGACTCAGTTGAGCAAATATTTCCGGCGCTTGTGGAACATTCACCAGATTTCCGGTCAAGACAATATCTTTGGTTTGATCGACGCGCGACGCAAAAACCGCCAACAAGCCGATTGTCTGAAAAACGAGGTTGATAATACCAACTGCCAGATCGGCTTTGGACGCCAAATCGCTCAGCTTGCCAAAATTGGAGGCGGTTGTATCGGGTGGCAGACCAACTAGTACATCCCGGCTGATATCGCCAATCGTCAGATCAACATGCGCCAGGTTGCCGCCTTGGGCAGTTTCAATCAGATCGTTAAAATTGCCCACGTTCAGCATCGTGTGCGATAAACCCAGTAAGGTTCCACCACCAACGCCACTGCCGCCCAGGTGCCTTACACCCTTGTCATCAGCCTTGATAAAGGCTGTGCCAGTACCCATGCTGACAATGATGGCGTTCGAGATATTGCTGAGCAGGCGACCGCCCAATCCAATGGATTGAAACTCGCTGACCTTGCCAGTCGGGATATTGTGCAGGCGGGAAGTAATATATGAGGATCCAACTCCTGTCACCATTACCCGATCAACATCGCTCAGCTGTAAATTGTTGGCGTTTAGAAACTTCCCAAAAGCACCATAAACCGATGCAATTGGGTCGTTCGCTTTTACCAGAAGCGGGCTAAAGATGGCCCCGTTGTTATAGCCGACAATTTTGGTGGTGCTTCCGCCGATGTCTATGCCAATGATATTGCCCACACCAAACACTCCTTTATGCCCCGGCAATCATTTTAATAATCGCAATGGTGACACCGGTGATCCCTTCGCCGCCCAGCATTCCTGAGGCCACGATATTGCCGGAATTAACTGTTTTCGGGAAGAAACGCTCCGCAAACAGGCGTAACAGGCCGCCAAGAAATACAATACTGGAAATTTCAAAAGGCAGGTACATACCGATACCCAGTGTCATGGATGGTACTTTCAGCAAGTTCAGCAAGACACCGATTCCCAGTGCCACCCAGAAAACGACTGGATTGCCGATGCCTTTGACCATTTGGCTCACCGCAAAAGCCTGCCCGGCCGGCAGTTCATGGCCGGGGCCAACTCCGCCAAACTGGCCGATGACTGCGAATAGCGCTAAGGTAGCAATCACAGCACCCACGACACCGCCAATGATTTGCGAAATCAGCTGGGCTTTCGGATTGGTTTTCAGCATGGCTCCGGTTTTATAGTCATTGAGCATATCCCCGGCATAGCCACATGCCACAGCAACTGCGGCCGCGATGAAGAACGATCCGACAGCATCAACATTTACGAAAATACGTACCGCCAGCAGCACGATGATGGCGAAGATCTCCATGGGGTTGATTCCGGTCTGGCCGGTAATAATGGCTGACATGGCTGAGGCCGCCAACACGCCGATCATCATCAGAATTGACGGTAACACTCCGAGCCTGCAGACAATGGAAAGAACAAAGGAGATCGCCACGGCAATGGCTGTCCAGAAACGTTCTTTTTTATGAGAACTGGCAGATGAATTTCCTGAGGCGGTTTCATCTCTGCCAATATCTGCGCGATCATGACTTCCTATTCTCTTCTTGATACTGCCGATCACAAACGAAAGGAGCGTACCAATTCCGGTGCCGACCATCAGTCCGATACCGGCGGTGTCTTTGAAACTAACAGCGGCATCGACAGAAGAGAACAATCCTAAAGCAGGCCCGCAGGGAATAATCAGCACATACGCCAAAACCGCTCCCAAGAACCACACTCCGGTATAGAGTGTACCGATCATGTAACCAATACTGACTGCCATCGGTGAGACCCAAAGGCCAATCCGGAAATTGCGGGCGTAGAGCCATGCGGAGCTCAGGGCTGAAGGGATCCACGCCAAATGATCTCTAAAAAATGTGAAGATTGCTGACACGCCCATGGAGATGAAAAGCAGGGCAGACTTGCGGTTGCCAGCATCCCCAACAACGATCGTATCAGCAGCAGCGATCCCGATCGGATAAGGCAGCGGATCCTTTTCCACGAAGCGGCGGCGCAGGAACCAGGTCAGGACAGAACCGAGCAGAACGCCGCAAATCGTAATCGCCAGAACCTGCCAAAAACGAACCGGTGTGAAGGCTTGTCCGCTCCAGACTCCGGTGATCCATAATCCCGGCAGGGTAAATGCCAGTCCGCCTGCGACCATCGCTCCGGATGACATCGAAGTTTGTGTTATGTTAATTTCATTATGAGTAGTTTTTCCTAATACTTTTAATAATGCCATAGATAAGACAGCAACAAAAATAGTAGGCCATGGCAGAGCACTCAAGCGCAGGGCAACATACATTGAACTGGCGGTAATGATCGCGGATCCGATCATCCCAAGAATGATGCTTCGCAATGACAACTGCTCGATCCCGGCAAAGCTGCGCTCCCTTACCGGATTGTTTTGTGACATGCTAAGACCCCTCTCCTGGAATATTATTTTGTTTTTCAAATAATAATCCCACGCCATACGCACCGTTGCGTTTCGGCTTCTGGCGGCAGATCCTTAATAATTTGGTAATTCGGCCTAATGTCAATTCGACCCAATCTCAATTCGACCTTCTACAATTCGACTCATATTTACCTTATCCTCTTGATTTTGCAATTTAGCCTGTGGGAAAGATCATTAAGCAAAAAAGGGCACCTCCAGATGGTGGAGATGCCCGTGTTGCGAGATTAGCAGATGATTTTGGTATCTCTGCAATGGCATTTATGGTCTTTAGCAAGAACTAACATACGGGTGGGAATAATGTCCGTAACTACGTCTACTTGGACCCATTCAGACACTTTCACAAGGACATGTGCTACTACTTTTTGGCGTAAGACTGCCAGACGACCGTTATGGTCGTTATCGTAATCATGGTCGTCATCCTTAGAACCATGGGGTCCATGTCCGTGCCCGTGTTTGACCGGGATCAGCTGAAAGTCAGTCTGGAAATCGATCAGGTGGTTTTGAACTTCGATGAAGTCGCTCGGTTTAATTCCCGGAATATCAACAGTGACCATAAATGGAATGTCCTCTGCCATATGACGCACAAAGTTATTGCTGTCAACAAAGAAGATCTGTTTGTGGATGGTGCCTTGCTTTACTACTTTGTTATTAAAAACATGGTCTTCGGTATGGCCAAGGCTGGCATCAATCTTATCAATTTTGATCGCGTCAATATAGACTTCGTTTTCCGCAACAATCTGTGCTATGCCTTCACCGATCACTTTCAAGGTCTTAAGGCGTTCAGTTTTTACCGTAAAATCATCGCGCATCAAGTTACCCGTTATCAGCACCCCCTGCTTTGAACTGCGGAAAGCCCAAAGAGCTTATCCTTTCGCATTATATTATGTGGGACAACTAATTTTGATCCGTTCTTTCAGAACGATTTGCGTTAGAGAGGCCGGCAGACCAGCGGCAGGTGCAGTAGGGGCGGGGCAGGGAAGGGCGCATTGGATAGCAAGACTAAATGCACTGGCCAAATAAAGAGGAAAAATACATAAGTAAGTTGAAAAATACGCCGATGAGAGTCTGGATGAACCTGAATGATAGTTATTATATGAAGGGAGAAATGTGAGATGAGTATCCATATTGCCGCAAAACCGGGTGAAATTGCTGAGACCATCCTGCTCCCCGGCGATCCGCTGCGGGCAAAGACTATTGCAGAGACCTTTTTCGAGAATCCGGTCTGTTATAATGAAGTCCGTGGAATGTACGGTTTTACCGGTACATATAAAGGTAAGCGTGTTTCGGTGCAGGGAACAGGCATGGGGATGCCGTCACTGTCAATCTACGTGAATGAGCTAATTACAAGTTATGGCGTGAAAAACCTGATTCGGGTAGGAACATGCGGTGCCATGCAGCCCGATTTGGGACTTCGCGATGTAATTCTGGCCATGAGTGCTTCGTCGGGATCTAATATGAATCACTTGCGTTTTAGAGGTATGGACTATGCGCCAACCGCTAACTTTGAGTTATTGCGGCGGGCGTATGAAGCAGCCGTGCGCAAGGGCATTCCGGTTAAAGTAGGCTCGATTTTATCCCACGACGTTTTTTATGACGATGATCCGGAGGCCTGGAAATTGTGGGCGTCATATGGAACGCTGGCAGTCGAGATGGAAGCTGCGGAACTTTACACACTGGCAGCCAAGTATGGCGTGCGCGCCCTGGCGGTCTTGACTGTCAGCGACAGCATGGTTACCAAGCAACTCACCTCTGCTGAAGAACGGCAGAAATCCTTCACCAACATGGTCGAAATCGCACTGGAAGCAGCCGAGTAAGTGAGTAGCAGTTTGCGATCGATTGGGGACAGGTTTATTTGGATCGAAATGTGCCGATTGGGGACTGTCCCCAATCGGCACATTTCGATCTGTTTGGGGACAGACTTGCCTGGTATAGGGAATAAGCAGCACAAAAACAGCGATAGAATTTCCATAATACACCTATTGCAGTTTGGGCTGAAAGTATGTTAAAATAACAAAGTCGCCTCAATTACGGGCGGTCAGTCCTAATCAGGGCAAGTTGTCCGTAGCAGTTAATGCAGATATTTGCCGGAATGTGACAGACATCTGCTTGACGGCGGCGATAAGATGTGGTAATCTAATAAAGCGGCTTGACGATGTAAGGCCGCAAGAGAGACTCACGGACCTTGAAAACTGAACAGCGTGCGAATGTGGACCTTAAGAAAAGAGTGAGGTTCAACAAATAGCGGCCAGAGGAAACTCTGGACAGTAATTAAGATAGCTTGGAATTGAGCTTTCTGAGAAGA
>Ga0208297_1001248_pt1 | contig 26975 bp, 19 predicted proteins | sample LMS_cellobiose_e_FD_187367 | JGI IMG/M metagenome (GOLD analysis project Ga0208297, IMG submission 187367) | Rumen-fistulated moose microbial communities from Alaska, USA - LMS_cellobiose_enrichment (SPAdes) (version 2) | ecosystem: Host-associated > Mammals > Digestive system > Stomach > Rumen... | reverse complement strand
CAGCGTGTGTCAAACATCGGTGCGCGGGCTCCAGCCACGCCCGTCCTATGTGTCGTCTTATATGTCCTATAGGTCCTATTCGCTCATTCGCGCAACGGCGGCTTGCAGTCGCGCCAGCGTGCCCCTCGCGCCAATTCGCGGCCGGTTTTACCGCTGGCACCCGTTTCCCGCGTCAGCGTGTGTCAAACATCAGTGCGCGGGCTCCAGCCACCTCACTCCGTTCAAGTCCGTTCGTGTCCGTTCATGTCCGTTCGGGGCGCTTATTCGCGCAACGGCGGCTTGCAGTCGCGCCAGCGTGCCCCCCGCGCGTGTTTGCAGGCTTGTATTACCGCAAGCGGTGGTCTTCCGCCTACTTCGCGAGACGGAAGACCCGGCGGGCGGTGTCCGAGAAGAACCCCGGGTGGAACTTTTCGGGAACGATGCGGCTCAGCAGCCGAATGTACGCGGGGATGTTGACGAGCGGCCAGTCCGATCCGTACATGATCTTCGCGGGGTCGCCGAGGTATTCGAGCCACATCCGCAAATGCCGCCAGTAGGCTTCGCACTCCCGGTACAGCGCGTCGGGATCGAAGTTCCCCACCGCCAGCCCGGAGAGATCGAGCGCCACGTTCGCGTTCTTGGCGGCGACCTCCACGGCGTCAGCGATCCACGGATTGCCGATGTGGGCGAGCACGAACCGCGTGTTCGGGAACTCCACGGCGACTTCGTCCGCGTTGAGCGGGTGCGCGTACTTGACCTTGCCGCGCGTCCCGGCGGTGTCGCCGGTGTGGAAGACCACCGCCTTGCCGCAGGCCCCGGCAAGTTCGTAGACCGGCAGAAAGCACTCGTCGGCGGGGTAGCGGTAGTCGTAGCCGAGGTAGATCTTCACGCCGACGCACCGGGGCGACCGCAGCAGCGTCTCCAGTCGTTCGAGTTCGCCGGAGCGCGTCCCGGGGGCGAGCCGCCCGCTCCGCACCCCCGCGCAGAAGACGAGCGGCGGAGCCGCTTCGGTCGGCGTCCGCGGAGTGTCGTCGTTGCCCATCACAATCCCCAGCGCGATGTCCTGCTCGCGGAAGACCTGCCGCAAGTGCTCCGGCGTGTTGAGATGCCCCGCCGCGAGCGCGGCACTCGTCATGTGCTCGTGCGGCGAAAAATGCAGATGTGCGTCAATTATCATAAGAACCCCAAAAAATACCCCGGTGCGCGCTATGGCGCTTCCGCCCTCGCCTCCGCTCGGGTTGCAGGGCATTTGTTCGGGGACCCCGCGCTTCGTACTCTCCAATGCTCACCCCTGCGGGGTTCCGCGTTTCGGTACTGCGCGTATTGTATTTTTTTGTTTTCCCAAAAAACTGCCCCGGTGCGCGCTATGGCGCTTCCGCCCTCGCCGGCGTGCCACCCGCGCCCGTTCGCGGTCGGCTATTCGCGCCGGAAGTCCGCTTCGACCTCGGCACGGAACTTTTCGTCCGTGAGGAATCTCAGCGCGACCTGCGCCATCGCCGCCGCCGCCCGCAGCGTGTTTTCCAAGCCGAAGGCGCTCCGCGCCGCCTCCGCGAACTCGGCGCTGTGTCCGGCGATCCGGTGGTCGGTGATCGCAAAGTAATCGTGGACGCCCGGGATCTCCCGCGAAAAGTTGCCGAAGTCGCTCGACCCCATGTTGACGGCCGTGAGCGGCACCGGATGGTCCCCGAGCGCCGCCATATTCTCCAGATACTGCGCGTTCATCGGCGCGTTGACCTTGCGCGAGCGGTAGGGCTTGCAGGGCTGTACGAGTTCGAGTTTCGCCCCCGTCATCATCGCCGCTCCCTCGGCGATGGCGCGGAAGCGGGCGTCGAGTTTCGCCATCCACTCCTCCGAAGTCGAGCGCAGGTAGAAACAGCACGACGCGCGTCCCGGGATCACATTCGGCACGTCGCCGCCGTCGTCCACGATGCCGTGGATGCGGCAGAACGACGGCAGCTGCTGCCGGAAGGCATTGATCCCGGCGTACAGCAGCATTACGGCGTCGAGGGCGTTGATCGCCAGATCCAGACTGCCGGCGGCGTGCGCCTCGCGTCCGTGGTAGATCACGTTGTACTTGCGGAGCGCGCTCGTGCCGGTGTCGGGGACGGTCCGCCACGTCGGATGGACCATCATCACGGCGCCCAGACCCTTCAGCGCGCCGCGTTCCAGCAGCACGACCTTGCCGCCGCCATCCTCCTCGGCGGGGGTACCGAGCAGCCGCACCGTACCGGGGATGCCGTACTTTTTCATCGCCTCGCGCACCGCGAGCGTCGCCGCGACGGCGGCGGTGGCAATCAGATTGTGTCCGCAGCCGTGGCCCACGGCGGGGAGCGCGTCGTACTCGGCGGCGATCCCGAAGGCGGGGCCGTCGCCGTTGCGGAACTCGGTGGCGAACGCGGTCGGCACCTCCAGATAGTGCCGGGTCACGGCAAAATCGCGCCCCTCCAGAAACTCCGCCAGCCGTTCGGAAGAGTAAGTTTCCTTGAACGCCGTCTCCGGGTGGTTCCACAGATCCAGCGACAGTTCCCCGAGTTCGGAGCGGCGCTCCAGAATGTAACGGTAGATCTCGTCAAGTGTGAACATCTCTGCGACTCCCTGTTTTGCTCCATCAATGCCGATCGCGTACTTATACTATATCACGCGGCGGGGTTCGGCGCAACCTGCCGCCGGGGCAAAAAAAATCGGGGAGCACGTCGAACGTGCCCCCCGTCTGAGGTGCTTCGGATCGCTCAGCGGTCGAAGACGGAGTCGAACTGCTGTCCGGAGGCTCCGAAGTCGATGCCGCGAGTGAACTCGGCCGCGTCGCGGGCGCCGTATTCACGATCCATGCCGCAGTCTTCCCACTCGATCGAGAGCGGACCGGCGTAGCCGACGCGGTTGAGTTCGCGCACGATCGCCTCGAAGTCGACGTCGCCGTGTCCGGGGCTGCGGAAGTCCCAGCCGCGACGGTAGTCGCCGAAGTTCAGGTGCGAACTCAGGATGCCGCTTTCGCCGTCGAGCGTGACCGCCGCGTCCTTGACGTGGCAGTGGTAGATGCGGTCGGGGAACGCGCGGATGAACTTCACGGGGTCGATGCCCTGCCACACGAGATGGCTCGGATCGAAGTTGAAGCCGAATTCCGGGCGGTAGTCGAGCGCTTCCAGCGCGCGCCGGGCGGTGTGGATGTCATACGCGATCTCGGTCGGGTGGACCTCAAGCGCGAACTTGATCCCGAGTTTCTTGTACTCGTCGAGGATGGGGTTGAACATCTTGGCGAAATACTTGAACCCGTTGTCGATGTCCTTGGGCCCCACCGGCGGGAAGCTGTAGAACATGTGCCAGATCGGACTGCCGGTAAAACCGTTGACGACCTTGACGCCCATGTTCTTGGCGGCTTTCGCGGCGGCGATCATGGACTTGACGCCCCACTTGCGCTGTTCCTCGCCCTTGCCCTTGAGCTCCGCGGGAGCGAAGCCGTCGCTGCGACCGTCGTTGTTGGGGTCGCAGATCAACTGACCGGCGAGGTGGTTGGAGATCGCCCAGCAGCCGAGGTTGTACTTTTTGAGCAGCGCGATTTTCTCGTTGCAGTACTTTTTGCTCTTCGCCGCCTCGAAGACGTCGAAGTGGTCGCCCCAGCAGGCGAGTTCCAGCCCGTCGTAGCCGAACTCCCGCATTTTGCGGCAGACGTCTTCCAACGTGAGATCGGCCCACTGGCCGGTGAAGATCGTGACTTTTCTGCTCATATCACACCTCTGTTGTCAGTCCTCGAGTTTGAGCCACTTGCCTTCCTTGGCGCTCTCGACCACCTTGTGGATGAACTTCACGCCGCGGACGCCGTCCAGCACGGTCGGGAACTCGCCCTGATACGGACGGCCTTCGAGCTTCGCGTCGATGGCGTGGGCGAAATCGGTGTAGATGTTCGCCAGCGCTTCGAAGAAGCCTTCCGGATGCCCGGCGGGGATGCGGCCCCACTTGGTGGCAAACCCGCCCCAGTTGCGGCGGAAGATCTGCTGCGGACCGTTGTTGAACTTCATGACGAGCGTCTCGGGGTTCTCCTGACGCCACTCGATCGCGGCCTTGCTGCCGTAGATGCGGATGTGCAGGGCGTTCTCTTCGCCGACGGCGATCTGGCTGGCGCTCAGCACGCCCTCCGCGCCGTTGTTGAAGCGCAGCAGCACGTCGCCGTCATCGTCGAGGCCGCTGCGGCCGGGGACGAAGTTCTTGATGCCGGCGCAGATCTCGGTGATCTTCAGCCCGGTGATGAACTCGGTGAGGTTCTCGGCGTGGGAGCCGATATCGCCCATGCAGCAGCTGACGCCGGTGGTCTTGGGATTGGTGCGCCAGGCGCCCTGCATGTTGTCGCTGGCGACCACGTCGGCGAGCCATCCCTGCGGATACTCGACCATGATGCGGCGGATGTCGCCGAGTTTGCCTTCGCGGACCATCTCACGCGCCGCCCGGACGACCGGGTAGGCGGTGTAGTTGTGGTTCAGACAGAAGACGGCGCCGGTCTTTTTGACCTCGGCGGCGAGTTCCTCGGCATCCTCGATGGTCAGCGTCATCGGCTTTTCGCAGAGGACGTTGAAGCCGTGTTCCATCGCCGCCATGGCGATCGGGTGGTGGAGATGGTTGGGCGTGCAGATGGAGACGAAGTCCATGCGCTCGCCGAGGGGGAGTTTGCTCTCCTTCTCGAACATCTCCTGATAGTTGAGGTAGCAGCGCTCCTCGGGCAGATAGAGTTCCTTCGCCATGCCCTTGCTCTTGACCGGGTCGATGTCGAAGGCTCCGCACACGAGTTCGATCTCGCCGTCGAGGCGGGCGGCGCGGCGGTGGACGCCGCCGATGAACGAACCGGGACCGCCGCCGACCATGCCGTAGCGGATTCTGCGTTTCATAACCGTATCTCCTTATATTGGCGGTTACTTACTTCGCGAGCATCGCGTCGAGGATGTAGTAGTTGAGTTCCTCATAGTCGCGCTGTTTGACGAGCTCTTCGATCTTGGCGTCGCTGAAGGAGCGGCTGATCTCGAGCAGGCGCAGGAAGATCTTGCGGCTGTACTCGAGGTGCTTCAGCGCGACTTCGTCCTTCTGGGTGCGCATGACCTTGACGTCGAGGCCGACCCACTCGCCGTTGTTGCCGAAGCCGTGCTTGTCGAGCACGCGGACCTGATTCAGCGCGCGACGCGGATCGACGGCGCCGAAGGTGAGATCCTGGTCGAACTTGAGGCCGTTCTGGTCGTTGAGGTGGACGCTCCACAGTTTCTTGTGCGCCAGCGCGAAGCCCATTTCGTCGGAGGGCGACAGGTTCGCCAGCAGGGCGTGGGCGGTCTCGATCAGGCAGCCGACGCGCTCCGGAGCGTTGGTCATGAGACCCATCGCGATCGCGTGACCGATGGTCGGGATGTAGGTGTGGTCCATCGGCTCGTTCGGCTTGGACTCGATCATGATGCGGATGTTCTTGTTGTAGTCGAGCATCGTCTGCATGGCCTCGCCGATGCGCTCGGTGGCGACGACGGGATCCTTGGCTTCGCGGATGTAGGTGCCTTCACGGGCGAGCCACAGCACGATGTTCTTGGTGCCCAGCGCCTCGGCGATGTCGATGGTGCGCTTGCTGCGCTCGATGGCGTACTTGCGGCACTCGGGGCAGTTGTTGGTGTAGCCGCCGTCGATGGTGTGGGGATCGAACCACATGCGCGGCGCGACGAACTCGGGGGTGAGGCCCTTGTCGTCGAGGACCTTCTTCAGCTCGGTCGCCTTCTTGATGATCTCGGCGGGGGACATCTTGAGGTCGCCCATGCCCGGAACGGCGTCGTCATCGTGGAACTGGATGCCGTCGAAGCCGATCTTCTTGTAGCTTTCGAGCTTCTTCGCGAACTCCACCGTCTTGCGGACTTCCGGCCCGAACGGATCGGCGCCCTCGTGGATGTTCCAGGGACCAAACGAAAATCTGAAAGTGCCCGCCATTTTCAATACCTCCTTGTATTTGTGGTTGAAGGCTGGTCGTTTTTTGGTGACTGGTGGCAATATACCACTTGACAAACGCCGATTCCTCGACGATATTATGAAAAAATAGCACAATCTTACGATACATGGCAAATATGAAAACCGTAATTGCGAACCGATCCGACTTTTTTGCCCCGGGATGCTGCCCCATCGCGCTCCGCACGATCAAGGGCGACGCGGCGATGCAGCACCCCGGCGACTTGACCGACATCCGCCATACGCACGATTTTGCGGAACTCATCTTCATCATGCGCGGCGGCGGACTGCACTGGATCGACGGCGACGTGTATCCCGTGACCGAGGGCGACGTGTTCCTGATCCAGGGGAACACCGAACACTACTTTCAGGAGCGCCACAACCTCGGGATGTACAACGTGATGTTCGACGACTTCTATCTGAAGGATCATCTGCACAGCCTGCGGAGCATGCCCGGATTCAACGCCTTCTTCCTCTTCGAGCCGACCTGCCGCCGGAGCCACAAGTTCCAGAGCCGGCTCCACATCGACCCCGAACGCCTCTTTCAGGCGACCGCCCTGCTGCGGCAGATGGAGACCGAAAACGCCGCCGCGTCACCGGGATTCGACCTCGTGATGCTCGCCAAAGTGCTGGAGATCCTGGTGTTCCTTTCGCGCGAATACTCGAAGGAAAAGAACCCGATGGTGCGGTCGCTGTTCCGCCTCGGCGAGGTCATCAGCCGCCTCGAAAACGAGTACCTGCGCCACTGGACGCTCGCCGACCTGTCGCACATCGCGGCAATGGCGCCGAGCACGCTGCTGCCGGTGTTCCGCAAGGCGACGGGGCGGTCGCCGATCGAGTACCTGCTGGAGGTGCGGCTGACCAAAGCCGCCGAGCGGCTGCTCAAGACGGACGACCCCATCTCCGAAGTCGCCGCCGCGAGCGGCTTCCCGGATTCCAACTACTTTTCGCGCTGCTTCCGCCGCCGCTACAACTGCTCCCCGCGCGAGTACCGGCGGTGAGCGCCGCGTCACTCGGCGGAGTTCGCGGCTTCGGCGGCCTTGGTCTGCTCGGTTTCGGCGAGTCCCTCGGCCTTGTGCGAGCGGATCTTGTCGCGCAGACTGCGCACTTGCGCCTCGAGTTTGCGGGCGGCGGCTTCGACGGCCTTGCCGAGGTCGGGGTCCGAAACTTCGGCGGTGAAGGTGTGGTATTTGCAGTTGAGCACCAGCGAGACGCGGAAAGTGGATTTTTCGCGTTCCAGTGCGGCGGTGAGCAACGTGGTCTTGATGACGGGATCCTCATCCAGCGCCTTGAGCCGGTCGCCGACCCACTCGCGGATGGTGGAAGTGATCTCCATCTGACGTCCGTTGATCTTGATGCTCATACAAAACCTCCTCGTATTAACCCGGCGGCGGAGTGCCGCCCTATCACATGGAGAACTGCGGACCGAGGTAGAGTTCCTTCGCCTGTTCGTCGTTGACGAGGAACTCGCTCGACCCTTCGACCATGATCTTGCCCATGCACATCAGATAGGCGCGGTCGACGACTTTCAGCGTGTCGCGGACGTTGTGGTCGGTGATGAGGATGCCCAGATTCCGCGACTTGAGCTGCAGAATGATCTGCTGGACGTCGTAGACCGCGAGCGGATCGACGCCGCTGAACGGTTCGTCGAGCATGATGAACGAGGGATTCGTCACCAGCGCGCGGGTGATCTCGAGCCGCCGCCGTTCGCCGCCGGAGAGCGTCATCGCCTTCTGCTTCTTGAGGCGGGTGAGCTGAAGTTCCTCCAGAAGTTCGGCGCAGCGCTTCCTGCGCTCGGAAGAGTTGAGGTCGAGCGTTTCGAGGATCGCCATGATGTTCTCCTCGACCGTGAGTTTGCGGAAGATGCTGGGTTCCTGCGCCAGGTATCCCATACCCATCCGGGCGCGCTTGTACATCGGCATGTGGGTGATGTCGACGCCGCGGAAACTGATCTCGCCGCCGTCGGGACGGATCAGACCCATGACCATATAGAAGCTCGTGGTCTTGCCGGCGCCGTTGGGGCCGAGCAGACCGACCACTTCGCCGGCGCGGCAGGTCAGCGACACGTCGCTCACGACACGGCGGTTGTGGTAGATCTTGACCAGTTTTTCGGCGCGTACCAGCACTTCGCCGGAGTTGATTTCGCTCATATTCGTCTTCCCGTCGGGCGCGCGGAGAGCGGCGGCGTTGGGGGCCGCATCCGGGCGCGCATGGTTATCCGCAGACTATTATATCATATCCCGGCGTTTATTCAAGTGCCGGGGGCAAAAAAAGTTCATTTCCGCCGGGTTTGGGAGACTTTTTCCTCGCTGAGCAGATAGAGCACCAGCATCACCGCGTCGCCGCCGGAGCGGTTCACGGGGACGTGCGGCAGCGCCCCGTCGAAGTAGAGCGTGTCGCCGGGCCCGAGGCGGATGGTGTCGTCGCCGACGCGGTAGTCGAGCGTTCCCGCGAGCATGTAGATGAGTTCCATCCCCGATCCGGAGACGCTCTTGCGCCGGGCGTCGGGGGCGAAGGTCACGCACATGAGCTGGAACTCGCTGGCGCCGGTGCCGCTTTCGAGGATCATCCGGTAGGTCATGCCGTGGCTGCTTTCGCGTTCGACGGCGATCCCCTCGCCCGCGCGCACCAGCAGCCACGGCCGCCGTTCCGCGTCGGGCAGCCCCGAGAAGAGTTCCGCGGGATCGAGCCGCAGTTCGCGCGCGATCGTCAGAAGCACCGGCAGCGACGGAATGGTGCGAAAGTTCTCGATCTTGGAGAGCAGTCCGGCGGAAAGCCCGGTGCCGCGGGCGACGTCGCGGAGCGTCAGGCGGCGCTTCTGACGCTGGGCGCGCAGGCGGATGCCCAGAAAGGAGAGGTGTTCGTACATGGCGCGGTATCCCCCGGGGTCACAGGAGTTTGAGTTGGATCATGGCATCCTCGTCGCGGGCGTTGCGGCGCTTGCGGCGGACGGGTTTGCGTTCCAGATCGCGGACGATCGCGTCGCGCGGGGCGGAGGCGTTCCGCTCCAGCAGTTCGAGGATCTCGTTCGCGCGTTCGAGGACGGGTTCGGGCAGTCCGGCGAGCCGCCCGACGTGGATGCCGTAACTGCGGTCGCAGGCGCCGGGAACGATCTGCCGCAGGAAGATGATGTCGTCGCCGTACTCCTTGACCGCCACGTTGTAGTTGTTGACCCCGCGCCGGGTGGCGGCGAGTTCGGTGAGTTCGTGGTAGTGGGTGGCGAAGAGCGTGCGGCACTGCGGCTCGTCGTGGAGGAATTCCGCGACCGACCAGGCGATGGAGAGCCCGTCGAAGGTGCTGGTGCCGCGCCCGATCTCGTCGAGGATCACCAGACTTCGGGCGGTGGCGTGGCGCAGGATGTTCGCGGTCTCGACCATCTCGACCATGAAGGTGCTCTGGTTGCGGCTCAGATCGTCGGAGGCGCCGATGCGGGTGAAGAGCCGGTCCGCGATGCCGATCTCCGCCGCCTCCGCCGGGATGAACGAGCCGATCTGCGCCATCACCACCAGCAGCGCGACCTGCCTTATGTAGGTGGATTTGCCCGCCATGTTCGGCCCGGTGAGGAGCATCAGACGGTGCAGATCGCCGTCGAGTTCGGTGTCGTTGGGGACGAACTTGTCCACGCCGAGGGTCTGCTCCAGCACCGGGTGGCGGCCGCCGGTGATGCGAAGCTGGTCCGAGTCGGTGATGCGGGGGCGCCGGTAGTGGTTGATGCGGGCGCACTCGGCGAGCCCGGCGAGCGCGTCGATCTCCGCGAGCGCGGCGGCGGCGGACTGGATGGCGGCGGTGTAACCCAGCACGTGCTCGCGGAGTTCCGCGAAGAGCTGGATCTCAAGGGCGCGGGATTTCTCCTCGGCGCCGAGGATGCGGTTTTCGAGTTCCTTGAGTTCGGGGGTGATGAAACGCTCGGCGTTGACCAGCGTCTGCTTGCGGATGTAGTCCTCCGGCACTCCGGCGAGGTTGGCGCGGCTGACCTCGATGTAGTAGCCGAAGACCGAGTTGTACTTGACCTTCAGCGACTTGATGCCGGTGCGTTCGATCTCGCGCTGCTGGATCTGCGACAGCCAGTTCTTGCCGTCGGCGGCGGCGCTGCGCAGTTCGTCGAGCTCGGGCGAGAACCCCGTGCGGATGACCCCGCCTTCGCCCGCGCTGACGGGCGGATTGTCGGCAATGGTCGCGTTGATGCGCTCCGTGAGTTCGGTGAAGTCGCCGATCTTCTCCAGCGCCCGGCGCAAAATCGGCACGTCGAAGCACCCGACCAGCGTGCGCACCCCCGGCAGGTGACCGAGCGAAAACGCCAGATTCTGCAGGTCGCGCGGCGTGGCGGAGCCGATGTTGACCCGTCCGGTGATGCGTTCGAGGTCGCGGACGCCGCCCGCCGTCTCGCGCAGTTCCTCGAGCGTCAGCGGATCGAGGACGAACGCCTCCACCGCGTCGGCGCGCTCCACGATGCGGTCGTGGTCGCGGAGCGGACGCAGCAGCCACGAGCGCAGCAGCCGCGCCCCCATCGCGGTACTGGTGCGGTCGAGCACGCCGAGCAGCGAGCCGGTCTTGCCCCCGTCGGAGCGGCTTTCGAGGATCTCCAGATTCCGGAGCGTCGCCGCGTCGATCTGCAGCGCGTCGTCGTGGATGCGCACTTCGAGTTCGGTGACGTGGCCTGCCTCCTGCCGCAGACTCTCGGTGGCGTAGGCGAGCACCGCTCCGGCGGCGGCGACCGCCCCCGGATGGTTCCGCAACCCGAAGCCGTCGAGGGTGGTCACGCGGAAGTGCGCGCAGAGCCGCCGCTCGTTTTCCGCCGGGTCGAAGTCGAAGTCGGAGCACTCGGTCCACAAGAGTTTGCCGGAGTCGTTCTCGGGCGCCTCCGCCTCCAGTTCGGGCCGCAGTTCCGCGGCCGCCAGACACTCGCGCACCTTGAAGCGCGCGAGTTCGCCGACGACCGCCGCCGCGCCGGGGAGCAGCGTCACCGAAAATTCGCCCGTGCTCACATCCAGCAGCGCCAGCGCGACGGCGTCGCTTTCGCGCGCGGCGGCGGCGAGAAAGTTGTTCGACCCCGAGTCCAGCAGCGTCCCGTCGGTCACGGTCCCGGGAGTCACGATCCGCGTGATCTGCCGCTTCACCAGCCCCTGCGCGAGTTTGGGATCCTCCATCTGCTCGGCGATGCCGACCTTCAGCCCGGCGGCGATCAGCCGCGGCAGATAACTTTCGAGCGCGTGGTACGGGAAACCGCACATCGGATACCCCTGCCGTTTGGTCAGCACGAGTTCGAGGACCTTGCTCACCCGTTCGGCATCCTCGAAGAACTCCTCGTAGAAGTCCCCGAGCCGGAAGAGCAGCACCGCGTCCGGCGGCAGCGCCGCCTTCGCCTCGCGGTACTGCTTCATCATCGGGGTCAGCTTTTCCTCGGCGCCGAGGGTGTGTTCAGCCATCGTCGCGGTCCCCCCGGCGGAACTCCATCTCGATCTCCGCCGTCGCGAAGTCCAGCGCGCGCGGCTTGGCGAGCCGCACCAGCGCGCGTTCCAGCTGCGGGTACTCGAGCATCATGTTCCCCAGCGCTTCGCCGAGCGCCTCCAAAAGCAGGAAACTGCTGCCCGCGATGATCTCCCGCGCCCGACGGGCGATCTCGGAGTAGTCGACCGACAGCGTGAGGTCGTCGCTCTTCCCGGCGGGGTGAAGGTCCAGAAACAACTCCAACTCGGCGCGGATCTCCTGCCGGCGCGTCCGCTCGTGCTCCAACGTGCCGATCAGCGCGTTGACGTTCAAATCGCGTATGATTATCCTGTCCATAAGATGTGAGACTCCTGTTTTCGCATCACTGTCCGGCGATACAATACCACGCGAACGGCGATTTTGCAATTTTTTTCCGCCTCTTGAGTTGACCCTTTCGCGGTGCTATATTATCCTTATGAGATAATTTCACTTCGAGGAACGGCAACCATAATGTCTGAACTGAACAAGATCCGCAACTTCTGCATCATCGCGCATATCGATCACGGCAAGTCCACCCTCGCCGACCGTATGCTGGAGATCACCGGCACCGTCGCCAAACGCGACCTCACCGACCAGCTCCTCGACGGCATGGACCTCGAACGCGAACGCGGCATCACCATCAAATCGCACCCCGTCCGCATGCACTACGACTCCGGCGACGGCGTCGTGTACGAACTCAATCTGATCGACACCCCCGGACACGTCGACTTCACCTACGAGGTCAGCCGCAGCCTGAGCGCCTGCGAAGGCGCCATTCTGCTGATCGACGCCACGCAGGGCGTCCAGGCGCAGACCGTCGCCAACGTGCAGCTCGCCTTCCGCCAGAACCTCAAGGTCATCCCCGCCATCAACAAGATCGACCTCCCCGCCGCCAATCTGCCCTTGTGCTACGAACAGATGGAGGAGATCCTCGCCATCCCCCGCGAAGAGGCGCTCACCGTCAGCGGCAAGACCGGCGAAGGCGTCGCGGAACTTCTGAAGGCCGTCGTCGAACGCATCCCCCCGCCCACCGCCGAACAAAACGCCGGATCGGCGGCGCTGATCTTCGACTCGCAGTACAACGCCTATCGCGGCGTCGTGAACTTCGTCCGCGTCGCCAAAGGCAGTTTCCGACGCGGCAGCAAAGTCCGCCTCTTCAGCAACGACATCGAAAGCGAGATCAAGGAGGTCGGCCACTTCAGCCCCGAAATGCGCCCCGACGACGAACTCGCCGCCGGCAGCGTGGGCTATATCATCCCCAACCTGAAAAGCCCCTCCGACACCCGCATCGGCGATACCATGACCGACCTCGCCGATCCCGCGCCCGAGCCGCTCCCCGGCTTCCGCCACGTGCGGCCGATGGTCTTCAGCGGCATCTACCCCATCGACACCGCCGACTACGAACAGCTCAAGGCGAGCATGGCCAAACTCCAGCTCAACGACGCCGCGTTCTTCTACCAGCCCGAAAGTTCCGCCGCGCTGGGCTTCGGCTTCCGCTGCGGCTTCCTCGGACTGCTGCACATGGAGATCATTCAGGAACGGCTCCGCCGCGAGTACGATATGGACATCATCGCCACCTATCCCTCGGTGATCTACCACGTCTTTCTCAAATCCGGCGAGCAACTCGACATCGACAACCCCGTCTACCTGCCCGACCCCTCCGCGATCGAACGCATCGAGGAGCCGATCATCAAGTGCCACCTGATGCTGCCGACCGCCTACATCGGCGACGTCATGAACCTCGTGATGAACAAACGCGGCGTCTGTACCGATACCGCCAGCGTCGACGCCAACCACGTCATCATCACCGCCGAAATGCCCATGCACGAGATCCTGATCGACTTCCACGACAAACTCAAGTCGCTCACCCGCGGCTACGGCAGTCTGGACTACGAACCCGCCGGCTACCGCGCCGCCAAACTCATCAAACTCGACATCCTCGTCAACGGCGAACCCGTCGACGCCTTCAGCTCGATCGTCCATACCGACATGGCGTACGACCGCGGTCGCCAGATCGCGGAACGGCTCAAGGAGGCGATCCCCCAGCAGATGTTCCAGATCGCGATCCAAGCGGCCGTCGGCGGCAAGGTCATCGCCCGCGAAACCATCCGGCAGCTCCGAAAGAACGTGCTCGCCAAATGCTACGGCGGCGACATCACCCGCAAACGCAAACTGCTCGAAAAACAGAAGGAAGGCAAGAAGCGCATGAAACTCATCGGCCAGGTCAATATCCCGCAGGAAGCCTTCGTCGCCGTCCTCAAAGCTCAGGAATTCAACCAGTAAACTTCTTTTCGCGAGAAAAGAAGTTTAACAAGAAAAGCGATATAAGTCCGGCTTCTCAGGAAAAAGCGGAGCCGGGCAGGTGCAGGGCGAAAAACGCGGGATAAACACTTGGCGGGGCGAGGGCGCTGTAGAACGCGGACACTCGTTCATACACCCCATGTGAGGGCGGCGGAGCCGACCGAAGCAGGTGCAGGGCGCGCCCTGCCGGGGGTCAAGGGGCGAGCAGCCCCTTGCGGGGCGCGACGAAGCGAAGACCTGCGCGGTCATAAAAGACCGCGCAGGGGCGGCGGAAAAGGTTCCGCAAAATCGCCCGTGTATATGTGAACAGGCGGTCAGTTGCGGAAAGCGATGTTTGCGGAAAACAGCCGCCCGGAGTCGAGCGAACGGAGTCGCATCGGATAAAAAAAGAGAACGTGAAAAACGCGGGATAAACACTTGGCGGGGCGAGGGCGCTGTAGAACGCGGACACCCGTTTATACACCCCATGCGAGGGCGGCGAAGCCGACCGAAGCAGGTGCAGGGTTTTCAACCCTGCCGAGGGGGTCCGGGGGGCGAGCAGCCGCCCCGGACGCCGATACGCGCACAACCCGCTGGATTTGTCGACAATATAAAGAAACCTCTACCGTTGAAAGGGATGGAGTTCGGTAAAACAGGAAAAGGACGAGCGGGATAACGGACTTCGGTCTGCCGGTCCGGCTTGTTCCACCGATTCCGCCGCGGTCATGGGCACACCGGCGGGGTCGTAAAACTTAACGCAAACCGATCATGGCGATAAAAATCATAGCAGGCAAGGCGCGGGGGGTGGAACTCGCGGATCTGGAGGGGCAGAGCGGAGTGCGCCCGACGATCGGCCGTTCGCGCGAAGCGCTTTTCAACGCGCTCGGCGACTTCACGGACGCCCGGGTGCTCGACCTTTTTTCCGGCACCGGCGCGCTGGGGCTGGAGGCGGCGAGCCGCGGCGCGGCGGCGACGGTGCTGGTCGAACTCGCACCGGAGCGCCGGCGGATCGTCGAGGCGAACATCGAGCGGGTCCGGCGGACCGGTGTCGCGGGAGCGATCGACCTGCGGATGGCGGATGCGACGCTGCCCGCGAACTATCTGCGGCGCGGCGAGACTTTCGACGCGGTCTTCGCGGATCCCCCGTACGCGACGAGTTTCGCGGCGTTCCGGGCGCTCGCGGGGTTGGGGGAAAACGGCGTGTTCCCGGCGTTTCCGGGGGCGCTGGTGATCTGGGAACTCCCGGATGCGCCGGGGTCGGCGGGGGAGTTCATCGCGTACTTGGAGGGCTGCGGCGCGGCGTGGCGGCTGCGGCGTTTCGGCGGAACGGAGTTTCTATGGCTGGAGAACTGACAACCCATTCGGTCGCGGAGCGCTTTGCCGCGGCGCGGGTCGTGAAGCGCAACCCGGTGCGGGAGGTGCGCTCGGACGGCGAGTTCTACTACAAACTCGACCGGCGGCGCGGTCACGGTTTCGCCCGCGAGGCGGCGGCGGCGCGGCTCTTGGAAGCGCGCGGGATCCCGGTGGTGGAGCACCTGTGGTGCGGGGTGATTCCCGAGGGTGAAATGCTGGTGACCAGAGCGCTGGCGGATGCCCCGACGGTGCGCGAATACATCGCCTCGCGGATCCCGGACGGCGCGTTTCAGCGTCGTTTCGCCGGGTTCATCGCGGAGTTCCTCGCCTCCGGTCTGGGTCACGACGACCTGCACATCGGCAACATCCTGTACTCGGTGCGCGAGGAGCGTTTCGTGCTGGTCGACGTCCGGGCGGTGCGGCGGCGGCGTTTCCGCAAGCACCCCTACGACATCTGCCGCGCTCCGATGGAACTGCGCAAGCACCTGCGGCGCGACGAAGTGTGCGCGATGCTGGAACTTGTCGGCGTGCCCGATCCGGAGCGTTTCTTCGCGAAGTCGCTCCGCGTCGAGGCGGCGGCGGTGAACCGCGCCTGGCCGAAGCGCCGCGCCCAGATCCTCGGCGCCTACCCCAAGTTCACCCGCGAGGAGGGCGCACTGCTCCTCCGTGCCGACGCCGCGTCCGGCGAGCTGCAAAACCTGTCGTGGCGGCCCGGGGGAGCCGCGGAGTTCTGTTCGGCGTTCTACTGGGACTTCGCCGAGATCCCGCACTCGCGGATCCTCGCCTTCGACCGCGAAAATCTCCGCCTCGGCACCGCGCCGGAACTCTTCCCGACGCCGCTCTGCGACGCCGAACTCGCCGCCCGCCGAGGCATCCTCGAAGCGGTCAGGTGAGCCGGAAATACCGTTCTTTGACGCTTCCGCGATTTGACAACTCCCCATACCGGGGGTATTTTTTATCCATCAAAAACGCGCCGGGGCTCCGGCGGCAAACATTCTCCAACCCCAGGAAGGTCAAAGATGAAGAGATTTGCGGCGATCGCGGCGGCGCTCTGTACGGCGTCGGCGCTGTTCGGTGCCTATCGCGGGCACAAGATCGAAATGAGCAACCCCGACGGCTACTACAAAACCGGCGAGACCGCCGTCTGCCGCATCACCCTCTGCGAGGACGGCAAGCCGCTCTCCGGCACCAAGGCCCGGGTCATCACCTACTGGGAGGGCAAACCGAAAAAACTCCGCGAGTTCGTGACCACCGGCAAGCCGGTCGAAGTCTCCTACAAGTCGGATAAGCCCGGCTGGGTGTACTTCCGCTTTCAGGTGATGGACGCGCAGGGCAAGACCCTCTCGGGCAAGGGGGTCTTCAAGCATCCCGCCAAGACCTCCACCACCGCCGAGGCGGGGGCGCTCTTCTCCGCCGACGAGATCCGCTCCGGGATCCGGCGTCCCGCCGACTTCGAGCGGTTCTGGGCGGAGCGCCGCGCCAAGCTCGACCGGGTGCCGATCAAGCCCGTCTACAAGCGCCTGCCCGATCCCGAACCGGGGATCAAATTCTTCACGGTCGAGATCCCGTGTCTCGGCGAATTCCCGGTCAGCGGATACCTCGCGCTCCCCGCGGGCGCCAAGCCCAAAAGCTGCCCCGCCTACGTCGACTGGGCGAGCTGGATGGCTTCGGACACCGAACCCCGGTATGCGATCCGCCGCGCCCAGCAGGGGGCGATCGGCTTCACCCCGACGTGGCACGGCCGCCCCTGCAACATGGGCAAGGAGTACTACAACTACAACACGACCATCCGGATCAACGGCGGCATCGTCGGCATCGAGGATAAGGACAAGTGGTGCTTCAGCGACATGTACTACCGCGTGATGCGTTCGCTGGACTTCGTGAAGAGCCTGCCCGAGTGGGACGGCAAGACGCTGGTCTCGGTCGGCGGCAGTCTGGGCGGGGCGCAGTCGACAGCGGCGGCGGCGCTCGACAAGGATGTGACCACGGCGGTCATCAACGTGCCGTGTTTCTGCGAGTTCGACGGCGAGGCGTCGGGACGCCGCAGTTCGATCCCGATCCCCCGCATCGCCGACCGGATCCGCTCCGGCGACCGGAAGCCGCTGGAGACCACCGCGTACTTCGACTGCGTGAACTTTGCGCCGATGATCAAGTGCGAAACGTATGTGTGCACGGGCTTCAGCGACGAACTGTGTCCGCCGTCGAACGTCTTTGCGTTCTACAACGCGATCCCGGCGACGACGAAGAAACTCATGTCGACCAGTCCGTTCACGGGCCACTACGGAACGACGGCGAACCCCAAGGCGGCGAAGCGTCTTGAGGAGTTGCGCGGAGCGACGAAGGTCTTCCGCTTCGACGTGAAGCAGTGACTTTACGCCCCGCCGGTTTTCCCGCGTCGGCGCGTTATCGCTCGATCGGCAGAAAGCGGCCGAAGCGGTGGTAGACGTCCGGCTCTCCGGAGTGCCAGACGGTGTTTCCGGCGAGCATGACGCGGGCGATACCGGAGGGGGCGGGGGCTTCGCCGCGGAAACCGGCGGCGGAGTCGAAGCGCTCGGGGTCGAAGATCACCAGATCGGCGACGAATCCGCATTTGACGAGTCCGCGCCGGGGGATGCGGTAGATCGCGGCGGGCAGTCCGGTCAGACGCCGGACCGCTTCGCCGACGCCGCACAGTTCCCGGGTCAGCCGGAAGAAGCGCGGGAACGCGCCGACGCCGCGGGGGTGTCCGTGGTCGGCGGGGTCGTCGAGCTGGCGCGAGATGCTGTCGGTCCCGGCGCAGACCCACGGCAGGGCGAGGATGCGGCGCAGATTGTCCTCGGACATGCAGCGGAAAGCGACGCAGGTCTCGGGGTCGCGCATGATCTCCATCATGCAGACGCGCTCGACGGAGCAGTGGGTCCGGGCGGCGATCTCGGCGAGGGTCTCGCCGTGTTCGGGCAGGATGGTGGTCGGCAGGTCGCGCGGACACCCGGCGAGAGCGGCGGTTATCTCGTCCCGGAACGCGGCGGAGCCGCGGAGTTTGGCGGCGATCCCGGGGTCCTGATCGTAGGGCGGCGGCAGCGCCTGACCGATGCGGGTGGAGGTGTAGATATACGGGTAGCGGTCGGCGTGGAGCGTCAGCCCGTCGCGGCGGGCGGCTTCGAGTTTGGCGACAAGGGCGTCGAGTTTGCCGAAGTTGCGCGGGAACATGGTTTTGAGGTGGCTGATCTGGAGACGGCCCGACCCGGCGCGGGCGATCGCGAGCGCTTCGTCGGCGCTTTCGAGCAGCGCGTCGCCTTCGCTGCGCAGGTGGGTGGCGTAGACTTTGCGGGTGCCGCGCGTGAGTTCCGAGAGGGCGAGCAGTTCCGTCGTATCCGCGAATTTGCCGGGGAAGTAGGTCAGCCCGGTGCTCCACCCGGCGGCTCCGGAAGCGAAGGCGGCGGCGAGGAGGCGGCGCATCCGGTCGAGTTCCTCCGCCGTGGCGCGGCGGTCGCGGTCGCCCATCACGACGCGCCGGAGGTCGTTGTGGCCGCAGAGGACGACGGTGTTGGTGGCGGCGGGGCGGCGGTCGAGGAGGCGGGCATACTCCGCGAGGTCTTTCCAGACGAACCCGGCGGCGGAGCCGGGGACGCACCCGGCGCTGAAGCCGCAGTTGCCGTCGACTTCGGTGGTGATGCCCTGGCGCACTTTGGAGCGGTTGTCGGGGTACTCGAGTTTGGTCGTGTCGCCGTGGGAGTGGGCGTCGATGAAGCCGGGGGCGACGACCAGTCCGGAGGCGTCGATCACGGTGTCGGCGGGGGGCGGCGAGGAGGCGGGCGGCAACAGGGCGGCGATGACGCCGTCTTCGATCAGCACGTCGCGGGCGACGGGATCCGCTCCGGAACCGTCGCACACCTCTCCGCCGCGCACGAGCGTCCGTTCTGCCATGGTGCCTGCGACCTCCTTCCGATAAAAAAACGATGGTTGAGCGGTCGTGTAATATACCATCGCCGCGCCAAGTTGCAACCCCGAAAGCGGCGGATCAGTACGCGGAGAACTCCGGATCGTAGGCGCGGTCGTCGCGCGACAGGTAGCCGAGGCGGTCCGAGTACCCCGCGTTGTCGGCGGGGCGCTCGAAGAATTCGTCCTGCGCGGCGGCGTGGCCGTCGGCGAATCCCGTGTTGCAGGAGCCGCGGTGGCGGAAGTCGGCGTAACCGCCCTTGCCCGAGGTGGTGTTGTAGAGGAACGCGGTGGGGGCGGGCGTGTTGTCGGTCCCGCCCGAGAAACACGCCGCGTCGCCGACCACGCAGAGCAGCGAGGGGCGGCGGATCATCCCGGTCTTGACCGGGCGGTAGTAGGGGGGATAGTCGTCGGGACTTCGGAACGAGAGCAGGTAGTTGTAGCCGAAGCCGGAAAACTGCGCCGTCCAGCTGCGGTTGAGTTTCAGCGTGGTCGCGGCGGCGGGGCACTCGAAGATCCGGGCGGCGGTGGCGGTGGCTCCGGGCACGCCGGAGGCGAGGATGCCGGGCTTTTTGTAGAGGTATCCGGCGTCCCACTGGTTGAGTTTGCGATCCCAGGCGATGCAGAAGGTGCCGTGGTGGAAGTCGGCGTAGGTGAGGTGCATGTTGAGCACCTGCCGCGCGTTGGAGAGACATTCGACGCGGCGCGCCCGGTCGCGGGCGGAGCCGAGCGCCGCCAGAAGTGCGCCAGCGAGGATGGCGATGACCGCCACGACGACCAATAGTTCGATCAGTGTGAACGAAAGTTTTCCGGCGGAGTTTTTCCGCATCCTGTCACCTCGGTCGTCTCCCGCGTCAGCGTGTGCCCCACGCCGGTGCGCGGTTTCGGTTTTACCGCCTGCGGTCGTCTCCCGCGTCAGCGTGTGTCAAACATCAGTGCGGGGTTTCCAGTAACGCCCGTCCTATATGTCTTATATGTCCTATAGGTCCTATTCATTCGTTCGCGGTCGGGCGCCTGCATACGCGCCAGCGCACCCCAAAGCGCGCCCCAAGCGCCCGACCGGCCGAATTTCCGTTACGCCAAGTGTTTGAACTTGAGCGCCGAGTCTTCGCGCGCGAAGCCCCAGCCAGCGAACTCGCCGTCGGCAAGGACTTCGCCGAGGGCGAGCGTGCCCAATGACACGCCGTCGAGCAGCACTTCGAAGCTGCCGTAGTCAGTGGTCGCACCGGCGTTGACGAGCGTCCACGCGGCGGTCGAACCGGCGGCGAGGTTCAGCGCGATGGTGTCCCCCGCGAAGTCCGCGTCGCTCCAGTTCAGCAGCGCCTTGCCCGCGAGCGCGGCGTCGCGTTCCGCGACGTCGAACTTCCACGCGCCGTTGACGACCTCCGCCGCTGCTGCGTCGAGGGTCATCGCCGTACCGCCGGAAAACTCCACGCCGTCGAAGCCGCCGATGCCGCCCGCGAAGGTCCCGGAGTAACCGGCGAAACTCAAGTTTGCCTCGCCCGAGGCGGAGCCGCTTTCGTAACTGTAGCCGAAGACGCCGCAGGTGTAGTCCGCGGTTCCGGTGAAAACGACCTCCGCCGAATCGACGGTGTCGCCCGCGAGCTGACCGCGCGCGAAGACGCTGCCCGTGATGTTTCCGCCCGCGACGGTGATGCTCACGCTGCCCGCCGCGGTCGTGCCGCCCGAGGTCGAGTGGCTGCCGCCGCCGTAGACGTTGGCGACCGTCGCGTCGCCTGCGATGGTGATGCTGACGTCGCCGACGGTGGAGACGCCGTTCTTCTGCGCCCAGCCGCCGCCGTAGACGTTGCCCATGACGCCGCCCGAAACGGTGATCTCGACGTCGCCCGTCCGGGCGCCGACCTGCGACGCGAACGCGCCGCCGAAGATCCCGCGGCCGCCGTGGACCTCGCCCCAGTCGCCGCCAGCGACGGTGATATTGACGTTGCCGGTTTTGGCGACCTCCGCGCTGGTGGCGGTGTTGCCGGTGGCATAGCCGCCGCCGAAACAGCTGAACGAACCGCTGACGCCGGTCCCGCCAGCGAGCGTAACTTGGATGTTGCCCGCCGAGTGGACGGCGGCGGCGGTCTCCGCGCCCATCTTGACCGCCGACGCGCCGTAGATGTTGCCCGCGAACGTGCCGCCAGTGACCGTGAGGCTCACGTCGCCCACGCTCGTTGCGGTCCGGGTCTTGGCGTAGTTGGCGAGCGCCCCGGCGTAGAAGTCCTTGACGAACGAACCGTCCGTGACGGTCACTTCGATATCGCCCGTGACGCTGCCGAAGCCGCCCGCGTAAGCGCCGCCCGTGACGCTGCCGCCGTCGATGCGCAGTTCGACCGCGCCGACCGAACCGCCCGCCTCGGCTCCGGCGGCGAGGTTGCGGACCGTACCGGAGGCGAGTTCGACATGCACCGTGTGCCCGAAGTCGCCGGACGCCCCGTAGAGCGGAGCGTCGACGGTCGTGCCGTCGATCTCAAGCCACACGTCGGCGCCGGTCGAACCGTCGGCGAGCGTCACCGCGCCGGAGCAGGCGGTGGTCGCGTCCCACTTCGCCGCGAGGTCGCCGTTGGCGAGCACCGTCGCTCCGGCGCTCAACGGGACCGCCTGCGCCTGCGCCGCGAGCGTCGTGTTCCGGAGCGTCAGCGTACTTTCGGCGGCGGTCAGCACATAGGCGACGCCGCCCGAAACCACCGTCCCCGCGCTCACGGCGCCGTTCAGCACCGTGAAGTTTTCGGGCGCGGCCGCGCCGTCGACGGTCAATCCGATGTCGCCGCTCCAGGCGCCGACGTCGGAGCCGACCCGGTAGACGCCGTCCGCCATCGTCGAGGCGACGGCGACGGCGATCGTGCCGCCCGCGAGGTTGCTCCAGTGGCCGACCACGGCGGCGGATGCGGTCGTCGCCCCGGCGAGCGACACGTTGAAGACGCCCGTTTCGGTGTTTTCGACCGCGCCCGCGAAGGAGTTTTCGCCGCGCACCGTGATGGTGCCGGAGTTTCGGATCGTGTCGCTCGCAGTCGCAAAGATGACGTTGGCGAGGAACAGTTCGGCGGAGTTCCAGATCGCGCCGCCCGCCTCGGTCGCCGTGTTGCCCGAGAAGGTGCAGTCGGTGAAGGTCGCCGTTCCGCCGTTATGCTGCCAGAACGCGCCGCCGACCCGCGCGGAGTTCGCGGTGAATACGGCGTCGCTGACGGTGATGCCGGTCGCCCAGCTGTTCGAGATCGCCCCGCCGGCGTCGGCGCGGTTGCCGGAAAAGTTCGCGCCCGAGACCGAAGCCTCGCTCCAGTTGGCGATCGCGCCGCCGTCGCTGTTCTCGGCCGTGTTGCCGGAGTATTCGCCGCCCGTGACCGCGAGTACGCCCCAGCAGTTGCAGATCGCGCCGCCGCCGTAGGTGGCCGCGTTGTCGGCAAAGTTCGCGCCGTCGACCGTCACCGTCTTGCCCGCGCCCGCCTGATTGTACAGCCCGGCGCCGTAGTATGCGGAGTTGCCCGCGAACTCGCCGCCCGTGACGGTCAGCGTCCCGTAAGTGATGATCGCACCGCCGCAGCCGCCGTTCCACTCGCTCTCCGGCGAGACCTCGGCGGAGTTGCCGATGAAGTTCGTATCGGTGACGGTCGCTCCCGCCGCCGCCGTGACGTAGAGCGCGCCGCCCATGCCGCCCAGATCGTAGTCCGCGTCGTAGTACGCGGAGTTGCCCGCGAACGACGCCCCGTCGACGATCGTCGCGCCCGAGCCGTTCGCGTAGATCGCGCCGCCGTAGATCGCGAGGTTGTGGTCGAGATCCGCATCGGTGACGCTCAGCTTCGCGGCGTTCGCGTAGATCGCGCCGCCGTAAATGGCGGAGTTGTCGCTGAAGGTCGCCGAGGTGAAGGTCGCCGCCGAGGCGGTGTAGACCGCGCCGCCCTTGTCCCCGGCGGCGTTGGCGGTGAACGCGCCGCCCGTAACGGTGAGCGAAAGCCCCTCGTCGTCGATCGCGCCGCCCTGCTCGGCGTTGTTGCCGCTGAAGACGCAGTCGACGAAGGTCGCCGCGGGCGAGGCGTAATCGTCCTTGAGCTGCCAGAACGCGCCGCCCTCTTCCGCAATATTGCCGTTGAACGATGCGCCCGTCACGGTCAGCGTGGTGCCGGTATGCGAGAGCGCTCCGCCTTTGACCGCCGTGTTTTCGGAGAAGGTCGCCGAGGTGATCGCGGCCTCGCTCCAGTTGGCGATCGCGCCGCCGTCGCGCTTGTCGACCGTGTTGCCGGAGTACTCGCCGCCCGTGACGGTGAGTTCGCCCCAGCAGTTGCAGATCGCGCCGCCGCCGTAGGTAGCCGAGTTGTTGAGGAAATTCGCGCCGTCGACCGTCACCGCCTTGCCCGCGCCCGCCTGATTGTACAGCCCGGCGCCGTAGTATGCGGAGTTGCCCGAGAACTCGCCGCCCGTAACGGTAAGCGTCCCGTAAGTGATGATCGCGCCGCCGCAGCCGCCGTCCCACTCGTTGTCGGGATTGACCTCGGCGGAGTTGCCGATGAAGTTCGCATCGGTGACGGTCGCTCCCGCCGCCGCCGTGACGTAGAGCGCGCCGCCCATGCCGCCCAGATCGTAGTCCGCGTCGTAATACGCGGTGTTGCCGCTGAACTCGCCGCCCGAAACCACCGTCGTACCCGAGCCGTTCGCGTAGATCGCGCCGCCGTAGATCGCGAGGTTGTGGTCGAGATCCGCATCGGTGACGCTCAGCTTCGCGGCGTTCGCGTAGAGCGCGCCGCCGTAAATGGCGGAGTTGTCGCTGAAGGTCGCCGAGGTGAAGGTCGCCGCCGAGGCGGTGTAGACCGCGCCGCCCTTGTCCCCGGCGGCGTTGGCGGTGAACGCGCCGCCCGTAACGGTGAGCGAAAGCCCCTCGTCGTCGATCGCGCCGCCCTGCTCGGCGTTGTTGCCGCTGAAGACGCAGTCGACGAAGGTCGCCGCGGGCGAGGCGTAATCGTCCTTGAGCTGCCAGAACGCGCCGCCCTCTTCCGCAATATTGCCGTTGAACGATGCGCCCGTCACGGTCAGCGTGGTGCCGGTATGCGAGAGCGCTCCGCCTTTGACCGCCGTGTTTTCGGAGAAGGTCGCCGAGGTGATCGCGGCCTCGCTCCAGTTGGCGATCGCGCCGCCGTCGCGCTTGTCGACCGTGTTGCCGGAGTACTCGCCGCCCGTGACGGTGAGTTCGCCCCAGCAGTTGCAGATCGCGCCGCCGCCGTAGGTAGCCGAGTTGTTGAGGAAATCCGCGCCGTCGACCGTCACCGCCTTGCCCGCGCCTGCCTGATTGTACAGCCCGGCGCCGTAGTATGCGGAGTTGCCAGCGAACTCGCCGCCCGTGACGGTCAGCGTCCCGTAAGTGATGATCGCGCCGCCGCAGCCGCCGTTCCACTCGCTCTCCGGCGAGACCTCGGCGAGGTTGTCGCCGAAGATCGTATCGGTGACGGTGACCGTCGCCGCCGCCGTGACGTAGAGCGCGCCGCCCATGCCGCCCAGGTCGTAGTCCGCGTCGTAGTACGCGGAGTTGCCCGCGAACGACGCCCCTTCGATGATCGTCGCGCCCGAGCCGTTCGCGTAGAGCGCGCCGCCGTAGATCGCGCGGTTGTCGTCGAATACCGCGCTCGTGAGCGTGAGTTTGCGGGTCCCCTGCCACACCGCGCCGCCGTAGGTGGCGGAGTTGCCCGTGAATCCCGCGGCGACGACCGTCGCCGTACCGTTGTTGTGAAGCGCTCCGCCCTTGCCCTCCTCGGCCGTGTTGGCGGTGAACTCGCCGCCCGTAACGATCAGCACGCCGTCGTTGAGGAGCGCGCCGCCCTCCTCGGCCGTGTTGCCGCTGAACACCGTGTTTTCGACCGTGAGGTAGGACTTCTTGAGCTGGTAATTGTCGTTCATCGCCGCGCCGCCCGAGGTGGCGGAGTTGCCCGTGAACGTCGCATTCGCGATCGTCGCCGACGCCCCCTGATGGTTCTCGAACGCGCCGCCGTAGGTGGCGGAGTTGCCGCTGAACACCGCGCCCGAGATCGTCGCCGTCGCCTCCTGCGAGATCTCCAGTGCGCCGCCGTAGACGGCGGAGTTGCCGCCGAACACCGCGTCGCGGATCTCGGTCGTGCCGCCGATGGCGAGGATCGCTCCGCCGCCGCCCGTCGCCAGATTCGACGTGTAGGAGCCGCCCGTGATGTCGAGCCGACCGTAGTAGGTTTCGATCGCCCCGCCCTGTCCGGTGTAGCCGTTGCTCGAAAACGCCGAGTTGGCGGTGAATTCGCCGTCCGTGAGCACGATCTCGCCCATCGTGGCGCACAGCGCCGGGCCGTACCATTTGGACGCCCCCGAACAGACGATCCCCGTCGCCGACACCGACGCCGTTTCGTCGTTGATGTTGATGCCGCTCAGCACCGCGCCGCTCCCGGCGACGAGCCGCGCCCCCGCGCCCAGCGACGTCTCGACGACGACCCCGCCGGAAGCGGCGACCAGCAGATCGTTGCCGCCCTCCTCCAGCACCGCTTCGTAGGAGGAAACGCCCGCCGATACCAGCGTGCCCGAAGAATAGATCTCAACCGGATTGTTCGCCATGACCAAAACTCCCCTTTCAAACGATAAGGACCCCGTCCATCCGCGGCGCCCGCGGCGCGCAGGGGAAAGAGCTTGGTCGGGTCGACGCCGCCGGGGAAGCGTACGGGAGGCGTCGCGGAGATCTTCGCATCCGCGGTCGCCCCACCGTTCCGGCAGGTCGCTTCGGCTTTACCTTTCTTGCGTTACGGGCGCAATCCCGGAGCGCGACGCTCCGGCGCAGATAAATTCAGATCCCCGCGGGCTCCGGCTCGCCGTTCCGAGAACGGCACACGGTTGCTCGACAGTTCGTGATTCGCACACGATTCACCGCGCACGGGATCCACACAAAAAACTTACTTATTGTTAATATAGCACCGCTTCAGAACTTTGCAAACGCCGAGGCCGGGCACACGCCGTCGCGTCAGCGTGCGTCCGGCGCCGGAGCGCGGGTTCGCGCGGCGGCGACGGCGGGTCAGATGTTCAGGACGTTGTCGGCGGGATAGTACATCTCGGCGGTCATGACTTCGCGGCGCGGTCCGGGATTCTGGAACTCCATCGACTTGAAGCCCTTTTGCGTCAGGTAGTCGCCGAGGTATCCGAAACCCTGCTCCATCGCGTCGCTCCGGTCGGAGTAGACCATTATCACCACGCCGTTGGGAGCGAGATTGGCGTCGATGAACGCATTCCAGTCGGCGGGGCGGTCGTGGCTGTCCCAGATCAGCAACTCGATCTTGGGCCCCCGGTACTCCTTGTAGGACGCGATGTGCTTCAGGCTGCTGTAGTGGTTCTCGTTGTGCTGCGGCCGGGCGAGCGTGACCGTGTTGTGCCGCCGCTTGAACCAGCGGGCGGTCGAACGGTGCGCCGCGACGAAAATATTGAGGTTCTGCGGCTTGCGGCTTTCCAGCACATCTTCGAGCGAATAGGGGAAATACGGGAAGGATTCGGGCGACTTGGCGTATTTGTGGTCGTCGAAACTGTCGTAGTAACCGTGCTGGTCGAGGTAGACGTTGTGCTTTTTGCGGGCAAAGTAGAGTTTTATCTTCTTGATGATGCCGTCGCGGTGGTGATGATGCTGGGTCATCTTTGCATATTCTCCGTTATCCGTTGGGTTCAGTATTCGATTCGCGTAGTCGGTGGGTAAAAAAGTCCGCCGGACGCCTCCCGCGCTCCGTCGTCAAAACGTTTGACAAGGGGCGCTTGCGACGGGGGCGGTCGGTATCCGGCGGGGTATTTCAACCTCTTCAGTTCATGCCATCCCCCCGCAGTCGCATCCTTGAGCGACCCCGTCGACTGGTTCCGTTTTGCTTCCCGCCGGGGAAAAACGCCCTCTCCTGCATCGAAGATCCGCCCCGGAGGAAGTTAGCCTTTATTATAAAAATAATAAAGGCTTGCTTGCTTGCTTGCTTGCTTGCTTGCTTGCTTGCTTGCTTGCTTGCTTGCTTGCTTGCTTGCTTGCTTGCTTGCTTGCTTGCTTGCTT
>Ga0208297_1001245_pt1 | contig 27029 bp, 24 predicted proteins | sample LMS_cellobiose_e_FD_187367 | JGI IMG/M metagenome (GOLD analysis project Ga0208297, IMG submission 187367) | Rumen-fistulated moose microbial communities from Alaska, USA - LMS_cellobiose_enrichment (SPAdes) (version 2) | ecosystem: Host-associated > Mammals > Digestive system > Stomach > Rumen... | reverse complement strand
ATCAAAGACCCACCTTCTGAGTAGCTGGACTACCCGGTTACTCGTCCGTTCCGGGACGGTGGGTCTTTTCTTCTTTGTTAACAGGGTTTTTACCTGTTTCAAAATCCTACAGTTATTTTACACTACCTTACGTGAGTCATTTTGGGGTGGTATACTGTAAATTTGGGTTAGGCGCGGAGATAGCTATAGCCACTGTGCGTATTATATGGATAATATAAATAGCATTTATATTGTGTAAATGCTGGCCACTTTTTCAGAGAAGGGTCTTTTGCGGCCATCAAAATAGACGTTGTTAATCAACCATCGGCCCCATGAGTGATAATCGTCGCCAAAGCTTTGCAGCAGGAAATCGTAAAGGCGGGGAGCGAGAACCGCTCCAATTACATAATTATGGATATAAACCGGATCAATGCTGCGGAATGAGTCCAGCGCCCATAATTCGGGATGATCGATCTGTACACCGAGGCGGCCGTAATGTTTGAGATATAATTCTTCGGGTTGTTTGGGCGCCGGGCTTTCCCACAGCTCAAGTTCGAATAAAGCGCTGATGGCGCAGCGGGTATGTTCAAGCACGTCGATTTTGGCGGCTTTTTTTTGTAGGGTGGGGCCCAACAACAGGCGGGGTGCGAAGTACTCAATCACAACGGCCATTGCTTCGTCATAACTGGCCGGCAGAATGCGGAACAGGTCTTGCTCCTGATTAAAGCAATAAGTGAGTGCATGCCCCAACTCGTGAAACAGTACTTTGAAACCAGCAAGTGACGCGATAGGCTCAACCATGACACGGATGTCTCCGGGGGCGACTTCACTGGTCATGCCGGCGAAACCATGGTCCTGGAATGCGATTTTGATTTTGGAGCGGGCATCGGTTAGCCCGAGTAGTTCCAGGAATCGATTGATAGCCGTGGAGGGGTCGAATGGGAAGGCGGGTGAGGGTGCGGGTGCGGACGTACCAGGGAACGATTCTGCCAGTGGGGCGATGCGATTCAAGTCGGAGAACCAACTCTCCCAATGGATGTCATATTTCTTTATCAGATGCTGCGCGTGGGGCAGGTTTGCATCCAGAAAATCGTGGAGCATCTTAATCAGGCGCTCGCGGTTAAGCTCTTCGGTGGACAGTACCAGATCAGGATAGGAATGATAGCCCTGGTCCTTGGCCAGGCCGTTGCGAATGTACATCAAGTCAAGAACATCCGACCGCATTTTGCGCGCCAGGGCAAGGCGGCGATCGGTGGTGGAGCTGGTGGAGCTGGTGGCGCTGGCGCTGGCGCTATCATCGTCGCGATAATTATTCCAATCATCAAGACGATTGCGCAGTTTGGCGGCAGCCGGGTTTTTGTCCACCAAATCCCTGCTGAGCAACGTCCGGACGATCTCGGATTGACGATCAGTGGGAGTGAACGCGGATGCATAGCGGCTGAGGAACTGCTTGGCCAACATGAAAAACTGACTGTCCAGAAGTGACAGATCGTGTACGCCACCTTCAAAGTAGTTGCTCCACTGAAGCAAGCGCAGATCCCAGATAAGGTTTGTGTAGGTCTGTGCCAGGGACGCGGAGATGCCGGCGGAGGCGGCGATAGAGGCTGTGGCATCGGCATTGGCAGCGGCACCAGGACTGGCAGCAGCACCAGCAGCGGCAACGGCGGTACCGGTTGCAGCTCCGATTTCAGCGCCGGATGCGGCATCGTTAGCATTTTTCCCGCGATGGTCAGAATTACTATTGGACAATTTGCACCCACCCATCCAGCATAATCGCTCATTAGTCACATTTTCTTATCTGGGGCATACTTTGCTGTTCGGGAGAATTGTTCCTGCCGAACCTTGAGAAATATCATGAACGAGAGAGTATAGGGGTAGGGGGTAAGGGGTGGGAGGAAGGAGCAAAACGCTGGGGCGCGGCCGGGGACTCCGGTTGGGTCCGGTTGGGTCCGGTTGGGGACTGGTTTAAATCGGCCAAAATGTACCAAACTAAACCAGTCCCCAACCGGATCAAAATGAGCCAAATAAACCTGTCCCCAATCAGATCATTATTGCTCTCGTTTTCTTCGGGGTGTAAAATAGAAGGTAAATTTATTCGGTGCGGTTAAGCGCAGATAGAAGGTAATTAGCTTGGCATTAGCAGGGTTTGTAGGGAAAGGTTCTCTTTGGGATGGTTTAAATGAGTTGTTTCAGCTTTATCGCGAGCTGGATAGCGCCATAGCAAAGTTTAGTGAGAAAACAGGTGTGGCTTGTCCTGTTGGGTGTCGAACCTGCTGCGATACTCCAGCCACCAAAATCGAAGCCACCATATTTGAACTGCTACCGCAGGCGATTATCAGTTGCCTTGAGGGGCGCGCCGAATATTGGCTGGACAGAATCACCCGCGCAGAAGAAGATCCCGAAGCACGCTGCGTTTTTCTCGACTTTAATTTGCCACAGGGAGGTTGCAGTATTTACCAATGCCGTCCGCTGCTGTGCCGCTTGTTCGGATTTGCCGCGATTTTGGATAAAGCTGGCCGGCCGTTGCCGCTTATCTGTCGGGAGATGAAAAAAGCCAACCCGCAGGTCGGCTGCCATGCAGAAAAGCTGATCAGTGACGGTGTTGTCGAGGTTCCCATCAGTACCTATTATGCCAGTCGCATTGCCGCTATCAACCCAACTCATGGGCAAGGCTTGCTGCCAATTAACGAGGCTTTCCGGAATGCCATTCAATTGGCAGGATTGTATCTGTCCTTAGCCAGTGGCGACAGCGGTGAAAGGCCGCATCCTGATGATGATAACAACAACTCGCCGCAGACGCCTCCATTTGGGCAAAGCGCGTAAGTCTGTCCCCAATCGGCTCATTTTGACCGATTTAAACCTGTCCCCAATCGGAGCAAAATGTGCCATCTAAACCTGTCCCCAATCGGACAATTGGGTCACGAGTTCTTGCACGGCTGCCAGGTTGATGGCGCCGTGGGCTGAATGCCTTTCCCGCACGCTAGTACCAACGTGCAGTTCAGGCGCGCCCGTGGCCTGCAAAATCTTCCGGCAGTTTAGCCTGTTGACTCCGCCACCGACCAGCAGGGCTTTTCCCTGTGCCGACAGAATGGTCTGCATCTGGCGCAAAGTCGCCAAATTGTCCTCAGCGTGCCCCGATCCTCCACCCGATGATAAGACCCTACGTACTGGCGTGGCGGCGATCACCCGGGTGGCAGCCAGGATATCCGCGGCCTCCGCAGCCTCTGCGGTCGCATCTATGGCACGATGAAAAGTCACTTCCAGACCGTCGCAATAGGCTAGCAGCCTTTCGAGTGCTGGCAGATCAACCATCCCTTCGACGGTCAGCATTCCCAAAACAACCCCATTAGCGCCGCAAGCTTTGGCGTGCTCAATATCTGCGATCATGCGCTGCAGATCCGCTTCGTCATAAACGAAACTGGCACTATGGGGCCGGATCATAACATTCACCGGTATATCTACGGCACTGATGACTTGCTGCATCAGGTCGTAGCTTGGAGTTAATCCGCCTTCTGAAAGGGCGCTCACCAGCTCGATGCGGTCAGCTCCACCCTTGGCAATTAAGAGCGCATCCTGTAGCGAAGTAGCGATTATTTCCAGATCACTCATCTGTCTCGTCTTCTTCTTCCTCCGCTTTCTTTTTCCAAACAATTCTTCCGCCTTGCATTGCGACCAATGCCTCATAGCGCGCTTTATGTTCATCAGAAAGGTTTTTGCCGTCGGTCACCCAATCCAAACCTGTTTCGCAAAGGAATTTGACACCCTCTTTAGCTTTATCCAGCGAATGAAACACCAGCGATACGGCCAAACCCGACTTACTGAGCGTAATCGCGTATATCGGTTTTTCGGTGCGCTCCATATGTGTTTGGGTGATACTCAGGCCGGGAAAATCAGGGCAAGTATATCCTCTGACAATGTGCGTCCCGCTCGTAGTTGCTATTTTCACTAGACTGTCCTGCCATTGTTCCAAAGCAATCCCCCCCGGCCATTACTTCGCTGCAGGACCCTATAATCCTATCACTTAGTCTTGTCGACGGAGATCAGGTAGAGACCCCAGAGACCAAGACCCAGGAGTAACAGTACCGGGCGGAGGATTGGAAATTGAACTGCGCAGGCAACCAAACCGCCAAAAATGCCTCCGGAGGTTTGGATAAAGCGAATCTCAACCGAAATACTCTTGGTGAGCAATTCTTCGAGCTGGCTTTCATCCATTTTGCCAAGCTGCGTGCTAATAATCGCCTGCACATTAATCAGGTCTAGTCCCTTTTCCAGAATGGCTATGACCAACGATTCGATACCAGCGCTTTCACGCACCAAGTATGACGGCAGCCTATCCAATGACTCGTCCAGCCTATTAAAAGCGGCGTCCATCGAATCGGGGATACCAGGCAGAATATTTACAACCTGGTCCTGAACCCAGGTGCGGATGAGTGGCTTAATTCTCCGGATAATCCATCCTTCCAGCCCTGCGCCGCCCCAGTTATCTATAACATTCCCTACAATCTCGCGAATGGTGTGCTTAGTATCTGGATGTTCCAGAATATTCGCAACCTCATGTCTGATCACTAGCTTCAGGTCATCGCGAAACTGATCAGCACGCGTGACATAGCCGGTCGTAATAATAAACCTGTTGATCACGTCGCGCAGTATGCCGCTTTGTTCAAGCGCTTCCCGGGCAATTGAGCCGGAAAACAACTTCTCAGAAATACCTTTAGCCAGGTCGTTGACCAGCTCTTCCCGGCGGGCGGGAATTAGGCCTTGCCAGACAAGATTCCGTTTGCGGGGATGGAAGATCATCTTAATCGCCAGCCAGTTGGTCCAGAAGCCAATCGCCGCAGAACCTATGATTACTTCCCATGGCGCTACCCAGTTCCTGAGGGCTGCATATTGGGAGGGATCCATCACGCGGGACAGGATAAAATCGCATAGTATCCATGCGATAAATGCAATGCCAAAAGCGATGAAAGGCCAGTAAAGTACGTTAAGGATTTTGGTAATGATTACGGAGAAAGCCTTCTTTGGCGCAGTTGGCGCGGATGGCGCGGTCTTTTTCCCTTCGGCTTCGGCGTTTGCTTCTTCAGGGCTTCGCTCTTGAGCCGTAGCAGCAGTTTCTGAATTAGTCTTTTCAAAAACCCGGGCAAACTGCATTAACCATTTATGAAGAAACGATTTGAACGCAGGTTCTGCCAGCGGCTCTGATGATTGAACCAGATTAGTTTCCGACGGCTTAATTTCGTATTTACTTGCTGCCAATAGCGACACCTCCGCTATTTAGATTTAGTTGACTAATTGCAATGATTGCCTTGCGTTCTGAATGCGCTGGATAAACTTGCTGAATAAATGCGCCGAATGCTACCAGCCATGCTGTCAATGCCATTTATAGCCAATGTCACTCATGCGGATCATTCGATTTTTTCCTGGGATTCCCTCTAGGATACACAAGCTCGTGCATCTCGGGACTTATCGTTCGTAATGCACATACTTTGTCATGGGGGAGAGGAATCTGGCCTGGCAAGGGCGAAAAGTTAGCGATTAGAGCATCGGGCAACCAATTCTTTGGAAAGCAGGGATTAACTTGACCATGAATCTGCGGCGCAGACTCTGGTATGTCTGCTGCCTGCTCGGCAGCGGTGTCGCAATCCTGTTCTTATATACATTACTTCATGAGGGCGGACATGCGCTAGTGGGAATTTTATACGGCGGTAAAGTGGATCGTATGGTCTTAGGCTTAAACGCACATGTCAGCATTTCCGGGGCAGAATATTCCCGGACCGGTCTGGCGTTGCTCAATGTCGCCGGACTTCTCTTACCGGTTCTATTCTTGGTGGTGGCACTAGCGGTCTATCAGGCGAAAATCAAGAGTGCCTTATACCACTTCTTTTACGGCGTTTTGTGGATGGCAATTTCGGGCTCGCTGCTGGCATGGGTGATCATTCCAATCATCGCTTTATTTGGCACGCCTCCGCAAGGCGATGATGTCACCAAATTTATGACAAATACCGGCCTGAATCCGATGATAATGATCCTGGCGGCGATTTTGATTGTTGCCGGATTGATCATTCTGGCATTAAAAAAGGGTTTGTTTACGACAATTGCCGGGATTCTGCGCCCTCTGCTACGTGCCGAACCTCAAAAAAAGGAAAAGGTCCCCTTGCCAAGAATAGCTTTCAGGATGATCCTCGGCATCGCACTGTTGCTTGTCGTTATCCTGGCCGGGTTTCGCATATTGACCTCACAGCCCGTTTTGGAAACGAGATTCTCAATGACAGTCACTCAGCAGACCGGGGATTTGAAGCTGCCCTTCGAAGTAAAGCGAAGTAAACATTATGACATGAGCCTGTCTCTGGATGCCAGCGGTATGCTGACGGATATCCAGATATATAATGAAGAAGGCCAGCTGATTTACCAAAACCTGGCTGAATACTTCACATTTGACGGTAATGGCAATCTTGAACTGGAGCAAGGCCAGTATGAGATGGTCTTAACTTTTCTGATGAACCCGCAGGATATGGAAGAACATTTTCGCATGATGGGTTATGATTTCAATGAGGAAGCAATAGCGACGCTGGCGGAAGTTTTTGATGCGGATTTGGACGCCGATTCAGATAGTGTGGCATTTGGGCAGGCGACTGATCAAACATCCAGTCAGGCATCCAGTCAAGCGCTCGGCCATAGGATCATATTCTCAGCCACGATCAAATGATGGAACCTCTGGGAAGGAGCATACAGGAACGAAAAACGCGGGAAAGGAACATCACAATATGAAAGTAATAATTCACGACTTGGAAAGTAGTCGGGCCCAGGCACTTTTACCAGCGCCAGCCTCGTCCGCCAACGCCAACACAGTCGTTATATCAGACGATGGCACCATCCACAATTGCATCGGCTGTTTTGGCTGCTGGGTTAAGACCCCGGGGGCTTGCGTTATTCGCGACAATTATGGCGACCTTGGGGCGCTCTTGGGAAAATGCGATGATGAACTGATAATTATCAGTCGCTGTTTTTACGGCGGGTACAGCCCGTTTGTGAAAAACGTCCTCGACCGGTCGATTCCATACATACATCCGGACTTTGTCATCCGAAATAAAGAAATGCATCATAAGCGCAGGTATCGCAATCATTTCGATTTAACAGTCTGGTTTTATGGCACAGATATTTCCGAATGCGAAAAAGAAACTGCCTTGGAGCTGGTGCAGTCCAATGCCGACAATTTCTATTGCACGTTGCGCAAGGTTGGCTTTGTTAGTGACATTTCAGAAATTGCGGGGTTGATCAAATGAAAATTGCTTTGATTAATGGTAGTCCGAAAGCAAGCGGCAGCCTGTCCGGACAGATTTTACAGGACTTGCGGGAGCGGCTCCTTGCTCATTCACGGCAAACAGATGGCAGCGCATGCGATACTGACATCAGTATTTATCAATGTAATAAGCCGCAGATTAACCAACAGGATTTGTGGCAGATCGCCACCTGTGATGCTCTGGTCTTTGCCTTTCCGCTGTATGTTGACAGCATACCATCGCATCTGCTGCGATGCTTATCTCAAATGGAGGAATACTTGAGACCGCTTTCGACCGGTAAAGAAATGCGGGTTTATGCCCTCGCGAACTGCGGTTTTTATGAGGGAGTGCAGAACAAGCTGGCCCTAAATATGATGCAAAACTGGTGCGCCAGAACCGAGCTGATCTGGGGACATGGCCTGGGGATTGGCGGAGGCGGGATGCAGGCTTCAATCCTCGGAATCCCTGATAATCACTCTATGAAACGAGGTTTGGCAGGAGCGCTAAACAACATGACGCGCCATATTCTTAGCGGCAGCTCAGCCGACCACGCCTTTATCGATCCCGCTATTCCGAGGTTTGCCTACCAGATTGGCGGAGCAGTAGGGTGGCGCCAGCAGATCAAAGCCAATGGGCTGAAGGTCAAAGACTTGGCATTGCGGAGGTGACGCATCTAGCACGCCAATCATAGATTTGAAACATAGAACAGTCCTGTCTGTGTTAGATTGACGGGACTGTTCTTTATTTTTTCGAAGAAAAATAGCTCGAACGTTCGTTCCCGACTATTTGTGACGCTAATGCCTGCTATACTGAGTTTAAATCACAAGCAGGCAAGGGGTGTTCAAATGTCGCTGCTAGGATGGATTATTTTCAGTCTGATAGTTGGCGGTGCATTGGTGGCGTTCTGGGATTCGATCCGCAATTGGCTGACCACAACAGTATTTGATTGGGTTGAGCGCAACTTCGGTTACGCAGCGCGCCAAAAAGTGACCAAAGCATTCGTCAAAGTTGATCGCATAGTTACCGGCGTTCGCAGAAGAGCGCAGATGCTGATCAATAGGCGCTCATTTGTCTTCGAAGACAGCGTAGCGCTCGAATCTTTGGACGAGGAAGCGCAAAAGGAACTCCTCAAAGGCAAAGTGCTGGTTCAGGAGATTTCTCTGACCCAGTAGTGCTAGCCGCCGCACGCCCGCGCGCCGTGTACGCTCCCTAATCATAACCGAAGGAAGGATGAGGCTGGTTTGAAGACACGTGACAGGCAAGATCATGTCGAAGCATTCCTAAGCCGCTTCGAGAAAAAGGTTAACAATTGTAATCTGATCATCGAAAATGTTGCCAGAAATGAAAGTACCGAAGCAATCTTGGATGAGACGCTCCTGAAGCATTTTATTATAAGACCAATGCAAGAGATGACCAAATTCAGGGGCAGCAAATATATCGGCCATCCGGCCGAAATCAGGATCAAGCTGGGGGTACCGGAGTTTATTTGTCAGGATGATGACACCGACGACGGCAGCAACGAGACCGCAGCCTCAGATGCTACAAATGCCTGGCGCGGCTCGGCCGCGGCTGGCTGGCCATCAGCAGCAACTGCTCGAAGTGCTACCTTCCCGACTGATGCCGCAGGCTATCAGAAATCCGGCACCGCCGAATCGAGACTCTATGATTTTATCGAACCGCGTTATGCACTAGACGACATTTATCTGCCCCAATCGGTTAGAGAGCAAATCACAGAAGCGCTCCTGCTGGTGAAGAACCGTGACACGCTCTTTAATGTATGGGGCCTTGAAAACACTGCTAAAAAAGGTACGGGCTTGGTCTTTAACTTTTATGGCCCGCCTGGTACTGGCAAATCAATAACCGCTGAGGCGATCGCCAAAGAAATCGGCCGGGCGGTAATGCTGGTCAATTATCCTAATCTGGAATCGAAATACGTTGGCGAAACTCCCAAGAACATTCAAAAAGTCTTTGCCGATGCCAAACAGCGTGATGCAGTCTTAGTTTTCGATGAAGCCGATTCATTCCTGGGCAAGCGCCTGACGTCCGTAACACAGGCAGCGGACTATGGCGTGAACGTCACGCGCAGCACGATGTTCATGGAAATCGAGAAGTATAACGGAATTGTGATATTTACAACCAATTTGGTCCGAAATTATGATGCTGCATTTATGAGAAGAATCCTGGCCAGTGTGGAGTTTACTATGCCAGACCAAAACGGACGACAGGTGATTTGGGAGCTGCTGCTGCCCCCTGCTATGCCGCTCGGCGATTCGGTCAACCCGGCGGTCCTGGCGGAAAGATACGAGGATCTAAGCGGGGCAGATATTAAAGACGCAATTTTATTGGCCGCTTTGGCTTGCATCCGCTGCGAGGCGAAGTGCGTTGATCTGACACATTTCGATCAGGCGATTAAGCGCATTCGTAACAGAAGATTGCCGGAGCCCAAAATCATGATAAAAGAGGAGGATTTATAATGTCATTGGGGCTGGTCTTAGCCGCTGTAGTAGTTGGCGCAGGGTTGCTCGTGGCTTTCTGGGATAAAATCCGGGAATGGCTGACCGGTGTGGTGGCGGATTTTATCGAAACGATGTTTGGTACGCAAGGCCGCACTTATTTCACAGCAGCTGTTGTGGCTGTGGACAAGGTGATCATCGGTGCCAAAGAAGCGATCCGCAAAGTCGTTGATGTGCGCTTCGGGAAGTTGGATAAACTGTATCGAATGCAGGAATTTGATGAAACCGCCAACTATACCAAAGAAGAATTGGAAGAAATTGATAGGAACGTTGTTCTAACGCAAACTTTTGTGCAACAGCAATCATAGGCAAACTGTTATGCTCCCTGTGAGGTAGTCCTGAATCAAGTCCTAAATCGGACGCTGTTTCAGGTGCCTGCCCTTCGGGAGCATAATGCTTTTTGCGCCGGGCGCAGATATTTCGTCGGCCCCAGATATTTCGCTCAGCCTATTTTAACCGCAATAGTGACTCCGTCTCCAACAGGGAGGAAGGTGCTTTTTAAATCAAGATGTGACAGAATTTTGCGGTTGAATGTTTCGATCGGGGCAATGAGATCATGCCATTTCGGATCCAAGTCCTGCACCGGGAAAAGCGTGTCCTCGGCAACCAAAATACCATCGCTCCTCAACAGCCGCACGCAGTCGTCCAATAGCGGGGCATAAAGCCTTTTATCTACCTGGATTTGTGCCTGTATAACTTTTCCCCTAGAGCTCGGGCTCGGCGAACAGAGCCTGCAAATCAAAGGTTAAATCCGGGAAGTCCGGATGCGTAAACATGCCCTCAGCGGCACAGACAGATACTACATAATGTCCTCCATCCAGTTTATAGCATTCAATTATGCGAACCTCAGGATCCACAATCCAGTAATGCGCCACCCCGGCTTTTTGATAGCAGTTCATTTTACGGACGCGATCGGTACGCGCTGTCGAAGGGGAGAGGATCTCGACCACAAGGCTGGGGAGTGAATCAATTGGATCGTTTTGTGCCGGTTGTGTACCGGGTAAAAAGAACAAATCTGGTTGTACAACAGTATAATCATCAAGGTAGACATCCAGGGGCGCATCAAATACTTCGCCTTTTGGATCAACCTTCTCAAAATATGCGATGAGTATTTGCTGCAATCGACGCGAAACTCGCTGATGGCGATAGGTAGGAGTGGGTTCCCGAACTAACATGCCATCAATCAGTTGCAGGACATAACCCGTTTCTGCGGGAAGCTTGGCAAAGTCCATATGATTCATTTTGCCGGAGCTTTCGTAAGGAGCGGGTTTTTCGCGGACAGCGGCTGATCCGCGCAGCCCTAAAGCTTTGATGACTTCGTCAGCCACATAGCGGTATTGCCGGGGCCCTATTTCAATGTGAGGAATGCGATGATCGCGCGTATACCGCCAGATGGTGTCCACAGAAAGGCCAAGAATAGTCGAAAGCTCCTGAGCAGTGATCAGTTTCTTTTCGGTCATAGTCTCGTCCCTCCTTGATCTTATCATACAACTAAACATAACTAAAAACAAGAAAAATAAACAAAGGTGAAAGCCGCGATCAAGTTGCATTTTAAATGATAGCTAAATCAGCAGGATTAATATCGATGCAAAACTAATATTTAGTCCCAAAAAATTGTTTCAAGGGGACAACTCTTTTGAATGTATTTAAGCATATGTGAGGTGACCAAGAGCAGAATGTCGGATTTTGCGCACCTAAAGCCCATTTATCGGAGCAGCTTACGCGTTTTTGTCGGAAAACGCTATTATCGGCTGCTTAGGTATTTTCATTGGTACTTTGGGAAGCAAAGATATGCCCGCACAAAGGTGGACAAGCCTCTAGACAATATCTCTTTCACCCATAGGACACCCTTGTATAGAAAACTAAGAAGCGTCGATATGTGGCTGCAACATAATAAAGTAAAGAACCTGGAAATCGCTTTAAAACGGATTAATGGCATTCTAATATGCCCTGGTGAAACCTTCTCGTACTGGAAAACCATCGGAAAACCGACGCGCCTGAAAGGTTATCAAAAGGGAATGAACCTATATTACGGGAATTTCAGGGCAGAAACCGGCGGGGGACTGTGCCAGTTATCAAACCTGATATATTGGATAGCATTGCATACACCGTTAACAGTGACCGAAAGGCATCGCCACAGTTTCGACGTTTTTCCAGATTCGAACCGCACGCAGCCTTTTGGCACTGGAGCAACCTGCGTTTATAACTACCGGGATTTGCAGATTTCAAATCAAACTAATGAAACCTATCAAATCTGCATCAGAATCGAGGGCGACTATCTGGTGGGCGAAATCCGTACCGATACCAGGCCCTACCTGAAATATCGGGTATATGAGCAGGAGCACAAAATTACGCATGAATATTGGGGACGTTATATAAGACATAACCTGATCAGGAGACAAGTATTCGATATGGATGATAACCTGGTAGGCGACGAGTATGTGTGCGAAAATCATGCGCTGATGATGTATGAACCTATGATCAGTGGAGGTGCAGATTATGAATGTGACGGTTAGTAAACGAACAATTAATCACGCTCTGGAAAGCGATGACTAGTAGTTCTGTAAACTAAGCTACATATTTAATAAATGCTAAGACGGGGAGTGGCCAGTGTGACGATAAAACGCAATCGCATATTTGCTCTGATATTACTGATCATAGTACTTTTGGCCGGGCTGGCATGTCAGAAGAAGGATGCGGCGCGGAATGACGCCGGGGATGGCGACGGCGATGCCATCATTAACAACAATACCAGCCTCGATGCTGGCTATGTGCTGACCTCTCAGACTTATTCCGCATCCGGGGTTCAAATAGAATATCCTCAGATTAGTGATTATGGCGATCAGGCCAAAGAGGTTGCCATCAACAATTTGATTAAGGACGAGGCTTTGCGCATACTGGAGTATTATCAATCGGAAGAAGCAGAGTACCATCTGGAAATCGCATTCAATGTGACATGGCAAAGTAAAGGGCTGCTGAGCGTGCAATACACGGGGACTGGTTACATTGCGGGCGCAGCGCATCCTAATGAGTTCTTTTACACCACCAATATCAACATGATGGGCGGCGAAAAGATCAGGCTGGCGGATGTGGCCTTTATTGATGAAGCATTCGTCGAGCGGTTCAGAGAGGGCGAGTTGGTATCCGGCGAGGAAACTGTCCGCGAAGAACTGAAGGCCGCGCTTCAGGATTATCTGAGTTATGTGACGGACGATGATCTGATAGCCATGTTTAATAAAGCGGATTTTTCCGGCGATTCCGGTGAATCTGGCGCGACATTCTTCATGCTGGCAGAAAGCTACAGCTACTTTACAGATGATTCTCTGGGTATTAGCATCGCGGTTCCTTATGCTTTAGGGGATTATGCGCTATATGAACTGAAGTACTCTGATATCGAGAACAACATCAAGGGCGAAAACGAAATCTGGCAGGAAGTATTGGATTGAGTAAAATACCTATAGCATTAAATTTCCATTGCATATTGGCGACGATTGGATATAATATATAAAAACGTGATCAATATACACAAGAAACTGTATAATTTCGTGATGAAGAGGGTGCCGACATGGAACGCTTCATCCTAAACGATCTGATGCGATGGAAGGAATCAAAATACCGTAAGCCCCTTATCATGAAGGGCGTGCGCCAGGTTGGCAAGACGTGGATACTCAAGGAGTTTGGCCGCAGGTATTATGAAAGCACGGCGTACTTTAACTTTGAAGAAAACCCGGAGTATCGGCAGTTTTTTGAATTAACCAAGGATGTCAGCCGCATTCTGCAGAACCTCATTTTCGCCAGCGGTCAGAAGATTGTGCCCGAAAAAACGCTGATTATTTTCGACGAGGTTCAGGACTGTCCGGCGGCGATCAATGCGCTTAAATATTTCTGTGAAAACGCACCGGAGTACCATATCGCGTGCGCCGGTTCGCTGCCTGGCATTGCACTTGCCAAGCCATTGTCCTTCCCGGTCGGCAAAGTGGACTTCATGCAGATAAGGCCGATGACGTTTTCCGAGTTTCTGCTTGCGAACGGCGACGATAATCTGGTGGATTATCTGAACAACGTTGAAGTGCTGGCACCTATTCCTGATGCATTCTTCAACCAACTGTACGAAAAGCTTAAAATGTACTTTGTGACCGGTGGCATGCCGGAAGCAGTCAAGATGTGGACGCAGGAACGCGATATTGAGGCGATGCAGACCGCCTTGTCCAACATTATCGGGGCCTATGAACGAGACTTCGCCAAACACCCAGATATCAGGGAGTTTCCGAAGATATCGCTGATTTGGAAGTCGGTCCCCGCCCAACTGGCCAAGGAGCACAGGAAATTTGTCTATAATGTGGTCAAAGAAGGTGCGCGGGCAAGAGAATACGAGGATGCGCTTCAATGGTTGGTAGATGCGCAGCTGGTGAGCAAAATCTACCGCAGCAGCGCACCGGGCTTGCCTATCTCGGCGTATGATGATTTGGCCGCGTTTAAACTTTATCTCGTTGATGTCGGGATTTTACGGCGCCACGCCCTTCTTGCACCTTCAGCCTTTGCAGAAGGGAACAGGCTGTTTACCGAATTTAAGGGCGCGCTCAGTGAAAACTATGTTTTGCAAGCTCTACAGAATCAATTTGAGGCGACACCGCGCTATTGGTCGATGCTAAATCCGTCATATGAGGTCGACTTCCTCATTCAACGCGAAAATGATATTTTCCCCATTGAAGTCAAGGCGGAGGACAATCTGGAGAGCAAGAGTCTGCGAAAGTTTAAAGAAAAATTTGGTGACAAGGTTAAGCTGCGTATTCGCTTTTCACTCGCTAATCTCAAGCTGGACAATGATTTGCTGAATATCCCGCTATTTATGGCTGACTATGCGGATAAGCTGATCGACCTGGCGCTGCGGCAGAAGAGATGAGATCTGAGGGAGGGGAAAAGAAATATGCGAAAGTCTAAGCCAAAACATCTGGTGTTGCTACTGATTTTGCTGGCCGTGATCTTTTCCGGTTGCGGCGGTAAAAAGGAAGATCCGGCCGCGAAATACACCTTAGTTGTCACGGTACAGCCGCAGGGGGCTGGCAACGTAATGCTTGATCCGGCCGGCGGGAAATATCTGCAAGGTACGCAAGTGCTCCTGTATCCGGCAGCAAATTCCGGTTATGAGTTTGTGGGCTGGGAAGGGGAACATAGTGGTAACGTAGTTGCCGCGGGTGATCATTGGAAGATTAGAATGGATGGCAATCGAAGGATCACGGCGCGCTTTGCAGAGTTATTACCGAATCAAGTGGCCAAACCGGAGGCGAATCCGTCAGGGGGACTGGTGGCAGCCGGTACGAAGATTACGTTAAGTACGGCCACTGATGGTGCTACCATTTATTACACTACAGACGGTTCTATCCCGACCAGTTCCAGTACTGTTTATGATGATGCCAATAAACCGGTGGTGCCGGACGGTGGTCTGACCATAAAAGCTTTTGCAGTAAAAGCCGGCATGATTGATAGTAATGTTGCTACTTTTAGCTATTCCACGCCACCGCCCATTGAGGATCGAACCGTTAGTGTCGGCGGAGTGAGCTTCGACATGCGTCTTGCTCCCGGTGGGCTGACATTCCCTTATGGCCAGTTTGAAGATACGGCCACGCTCAATTATGATTTCTGGATTTCTGAGACGGAAGTTACTTATGAGTTATGGTACACCGTCTTTACCTGGGCTATTGATGCAGCCCGTGGCAGTAATCAATACTCTTTCCAGAATGTTGGGAAAGAAGGAAGTCACGGTTGGGAAGGGCTGCCGCCTGCCACAGATAAACTGCATCCGGTAACATCCATCAGCTGGCGGGATGCAATTGTCTGGTGCAATGCACTGACCGAATACTATAATGCCACTTATGGGACCAACCTTACTTGCGTTTACGCCTATGGCGGCCAGGTGCTGCGTGATTCCCGCGATACCAATGGCACAGCCTGTGATCAGGTTGCTATGGCAGCCGGAGCGAAGGGCTTCCGCCTTCCGGTTACGCGAGAATGGGAAATGGCAGCGCGTTATATAGACGGAATCGAGTGGCTGCCCTATAATCATGCCAGTGGGGATACTTCGGGTCATTGCTATCCGGATGTGACCAGCACCCAGCTTGGAGATTATGTCTGGTATAAGGCTAATAGTGATGGCCACAGCCATCCAGTTGCCACCAAACAGCCTAATCACTTCGGGCTTTATGATATGAGCGGTAATGTGGATGAGCTCTGCTTTGAGATCCATGATCAAAGTGAAACCCTTCGGGTTAAGCGGGGCGGTTATTTTAACGCCGATACCGGCCCCAGCTCCATGTTCTTACTGGTCAGATATCAAAACTGGGTTGAACCGCAGTGGGGATTTTATAACGTAGGCTTCCGCGTGGCCGCGACCAAATAATGCGCCGTCATCTGTTAATTAAATGGCTGAAATAGCGAAATAACAAAACGGATGGGTCAGTTAAATCAAACGATCCATCCGTTTTGTGTGTTCTAATTCTCTTTTGGATCAGCTGCGGACTCGGCGTTCCAGTTACTGCCCGAGAACTTCCCATCCATCAGGTCCGCAATACCGGCCAGCAAAGAAAGAGCGATGCACTTAACGGTCAATTTCAGCCAGTCGTTTCAACCATTTGATAATGTAACCATCTTTGAAATATGCCAGCAGGACCCCTTCGCAAAAACGCTCCGCCCGGATGACACCCATGATCAAGGCCAAAATAGCCTGTTCATCCAAGTGCTGAACATCCGCTGACCGTAAGGCGGTATCACTCCATTCCAGGCCATTGCGGGTTAGGATTGCATGATAATTATGCAACTGGTATTCCGGATGGGACTCGGCAAAGCAATAAAATTCGCTTTCAAACTCGGTCACGAGATCGGAATACTCGACATAAGGCATTTGCAGGGGGAGGTGGGGGGTTCCGCTTTGCGGTGCGCTATCGGTCTCATCGTGCGGTGCATTGTTTTTGGTGCTATCATTCCAATGGCCAAATGAATCAGCGTCTTCCGCCTCGATCCTAGCAATATATTTTGTCAGCACTTTGAACCGTTTCCCATCAGAGGGCGGGGCAAACAGTGTCCACTCATTGTAAATTGCGAGCAGTTCCTCATTCAGATAAGTGAGTGCTTTGGCTTTGATATCCGATGGAACACCGTAATACGCTTCAGCGATCGCACCTGTGATAGCGGCAATGGTGTCGCTGTCACCGCCGAGTGAAATTGCTGTGCGGATGGCATCTTCAAAAGAGGTAGACTCCAAAAAGCATTCAATTGCCTGCGGCACGGTTTCCTGGCAGGTTTCATTAAAGCGATATGTGGGGCGGATATCGTTAATTAGAAAGTCCAGAGGATAATAATCGCGGACCATGCGCGCGCGGATTTCACTCTTAAGTGCACCGCGGCGTGCCAGATAAATGGCAACTGCCGTTGCAGTGGCACCTTTAATACCCTCGACGTGATTATGTGTGACGGCCGTTACAGTTTTGGCAAGTTGTATAGCGTTCCAATCGGACTTGGCAGCAAATCCGGCAGGACTGACCCGCATAGCCGCACCATTGCCAAAACTGTTATAGGGCTTGGGGTTTTCGCTGAACACCCAGCGATAGAACATCCCGCCAAAACCGCAGTTCGGATAGCGCCGTCCGATTTCTTGCATGTATTTGACGGTTAGGTCGGACAGCAGATCATGGTAGTCGGGGTCATAGTCAGTTGATGCGGGTGGCGCTGTTTCCACGGGATTCGCCAATGCCATCTGCGCTCCCGGCGTCTTCAGTGCCACCGGTTGCGCCGCCGGCCTCTGCCCCTTGGATTTCGTCGCCTTCATTATCGCCTTGGCGACGGCCAGCGTCATGATACTGTCATCGGTGACAAAGCAATCTGCAGTGAACAGCTCAAAATTCTTGTTTTTGTGATTATTGAACTCAAAACGCGACCCGACAATATCTCCGATAATTGCGCCGAGCATTTCAGGCACCATCTCCCGAACTGGTTAATTCATTATTTTGCTGCAACCGCAAATAGCTTTTGAAAAGAATGAAAATTGGAGTTCAAAGCCGGTTGAAGCCATAAAACCTAAAGCTGTTTAGGGAGTAATGTACTGGACTATCATGTAAAACTCACTAAATCATTTTATTAAATTCTTCTTTTGTTACATGAAGTTGTTTTTTCAGTATTTCTTCAAACAAGTGCTTGGGAATCTCTTTTCCCAAGCTACGGCTTACTTTTGTTCTTAATATAGTGCCATCAGCAGTAATGAAGCGAAAGTAATAGTGATCGCCACCCGTTTTATACTCTTCCCAACCGGCATTCCTACAATAGTTTAATAAATCGCGAAACTTAGGCAAGGCCCAATAAGGCTTTCACTTGTTCTTTTGAGTCGCAAAGTAAAGTCTTGACAACAAGAGCCAAATGGGAACGCCGGTTTGGGGAGCGATAATATAGGGTGAAATTTTCGGGATCCATATATTCACATGCGTACTCGATCACATCTTCGGCAGCACGATCGCCTGCTTCTTTCAGAGTCGCCCCGTTAACGGCAATATCAAACGGGTCAATTGAAATAGTCAGCGATCCGTCATCTTCATGAAAAGTATTCACAGTTAAGACTGAATTGTGCTTTTGATCCAATAGTGATTTTAACATTTCACGCCGCAAAAGGATGGTAAAATCCTCCGACTTTTTGCGAGGCTTAATTACGGGCATTTCAAAACGCTGAGCGCGATCAATTACTTCAGTGAGTTTAGAACGTGCTTCAGAAAAATTCAACTCAAGCAACATCGTCATTTCCTCCTCACCTCCATGATATCATATTTGTACAAAATGCTCAATTTGTACTTAATTTATGTGAGCCAGCTTTTTCTATTCATGATTAATCAAATACGTGTCTAGCAAAGTATGGGCATTTTGGTTGTTCATATAGTAAAGCCTACTGGAGCATCCGCGACAGCCCTCACAACTTCGTCTGCACGACAGACGGAGTTGTTTATTTTGCGACTATGGAGCAAAACAACCGAACATCCGTTCCCGACCTTTTGTGACGGGAACGCCTGCTATACTGAGTTCAGAACTCGTTATTAAATGGCAGGGGTGATTGGAATGGAATTGCAGAGAAATGAAGCATTAGCGTCAAGCCCGTTGAAAAATTGGGCCTTTTATCTTGCCTGTTTGGGTGGAATTCTACTGTTCTTTGTAGTTTTTTTCTCCACACCGATGGATAGTCTGGGATTAATCGCTGCATATTTGGTGGTCTATTCATTGATTTATTTGCTAATTGCCGCCGTTTTATCTGAAAAGACACATAATGTCAAATTGGTCTCACCCCAAAGCACAGATCCAAAGCATGTTCAATTGCATCAGGCGGTTTCAAGGATCAGTAAGGAAGCGGGGCTTGAAGTTAAGCCTAAAGTTGGCATCTATCAAAGTGATGATATGAATGCCTTTGCAATGGGGATGAGTAAAAGAAACAGCATGATTGCTTTTAGTTCATCTTTGCTGGAAAAGATGGATGCTAAGTCTATTGAGGCAGTTGCAGCACATGAAATCTCGCACATTGTCAATGGGGACATGGTGACAATGTGTCTGTTGCATGCATTAATCAACGGATTTGCCTTCATAGTCAAACTTCCGTTCACCCTTATCAAATATTTCATTATGCTGTTTGCTACGGATAGAGTTGAGTTTGCAGCTGCGTGGCTTTTTGGAGCTTTGAGTCGGCTTGTTCGGGCAACCGTCGCATTCGTGGGAAACTTGCTCGAAAAGGCCTTTTCACGAAAACGTGAATACAAGGCTGACTTGGGCGCGGCTTATCTTGTTGATCCGCAGTCAATGATTCAGGCGCTTAAGGTGCTTAGCAGCGATACTTCAACCATACCTCAAGAACAACAGAATTATGCGGCTTTCAAAATAAACGCACCCGCCAGGCTATTCAACATTTTCTCGACTCATCCACCTATCGAAAAACGTGTGATTGCACTGCAGAAGTATACTCAAGAAAAATCTGTTTCAGAGGCTACTGAGAATCATATTGATGATCACGAGGGTACTACGCAGTTGGGCGCTAGAGAGGAAAAGAGCTTATCCGAAATCGCGGTTGAATCCCAGGTTGATTCTTTTGATGTCGCGCAAATGCAATTACCAACTCAAACTGAAGATGATAATCCGGGTGAAGAAGAAGCCCCGGAAAGCATGCAAATTCCGCAAACTGCCGCGAGCGTCGGTGATCTCGCAACAAAAGAACCCATTACCCTGCTGCGAAATCTGAAGGAGCTAGTTGACCTGGGTATCCTTACTCCAGAAGAGTTCGACGAGAAAAAGAAAAGAATTCTCGATTGCATCTGAGATAGGAAGGCAGCAATCAGCAAACGTCTCGTCATTCATTACTTGCAATGGAGGGGGAAGATCGTGGGGAGTCCATTAATGGATAAAACCGATGAGTATTTTAAGAAGAACAATCCCGGCGGGAAAAAGTGGTCATCAAGCACGGATCAGGCAAATTATCACCTGGAAGTAAACAGGATATAAAGGCAAAATGTAGAAATTACAGTTTACTCTAATATTTTAAAGAAGGCGAACATCTGTGAATTCCATGACTTCTAGCCTTTTTTGTGAGGGGAGAGTAAATTAAGTTGGTCGAGTACAGATGTTCTGGGTGCGGAGCAAATGTCCCGTCGCAAGCAAAGTTTTGCCCTATGTGTGGTGCCAGTATCATAAAGAAATGTTCACAATGTGGGTCGGCGATCATTGAGAATGCTCAGTTTTGCAGCAATTGTGGAGCCGCTGTACAAGAGACTGCTGCTGCAGTAGATCCTATAAAAATGGTCGCCTCAAAAGTGAACTCTGCCACCCTTGACGAGGAACGAGCGTTTCGATTGTTTATTGGCGAAAATGCCGATTACTATTTGGGAAAATGGACTACTCCAGACGGAAAGCTTCAGAAAAAGTTGAGTTGGAACTGGGCCGCATTTTTCTTCGGTATATTATGGTTTTTCTATAGGAAGATGTATGGATGGGCTTTGGGCTTTTACGTAATTGGAATTGCTCTATACTTCCTATTGCCAGGAATCAGCTTTGGGATGTGGATTGTATATGGTTTGACTGCCAACTCCCTCTATTATGATCACGTCAAAGATAGAATTGAGACATCTAGGCAAATGGTTACGGGAATAGAAGATCAAGAGAAGGCCATCGCTATGTCGGGAGGAACTAGTACTTTGGGCGTTGTTGCCGGAATTGCTCTGATCTGCTTTTTTATTGTCTTGGTTGTCTTATAGTACGTGTGTAAGATTGCCAAGAACTGAAATAGAACAGACATGAAGCGGGAACTCCAAGTGGTAGTTTTGGAACCGCTGAATACAACGTGAAATACTTGAGTGGACGAAAACTCTACAAGCCCTGTCTACCATGAAGACGGGGCTGCCTTTTTTGCGATGGCATTGCGAAACAATCGAACGTGCGTTCCCGACCTTTTGTGACGGAGGTGCCTGCTATACTGAATTCAGAGGCCGTTATTAAAAGCTAGGGGTGATAAGGGATCCGCCCCCAAGGCATCTGACGATTGGCTCTTATGAGGTTACATTCTTCCGCGAACAAAGCCGCATCAATATTGAGCATATTGATATAGATGAGCGCCTTTTGATTCGAGATAGGGAACCGAAGTTGACGGCGTTTGGGAGTAGATCAACTAAAGCCGGGTTACTTCCGAATCCACAGCACCAATTTCAAAATTATTAACGACCCGGAGAAAGGGCGTTTCATTGGAATTTGTGAAGAACGGGGTGGCGGTTTATTTTGAGCATGTGTGAGATGGGATATACATCTATACGGAGGCGGGAGGTATTATAATGATTACTCGGGAAGAGCTTAAAAAGCTAATAGTAGAGGCGTTGATAAACCTAGAAGGTAGCGGCAAAATTATTGATGTATGCAAATACATCTGGGATAACTACGAAGATGAACTGCGCAAATCGGGAGATATTTTTTATACGTGGCAATACGATGTACGGTGGGCAGGTCAAGCTTTGCGGGAAGAGGGCAAAATCCATAATGATACCAGAAGAGGACCTTGGATATTAAGCAAGGAAAAAGTAAGTTGACTCCTGAAGCGCCTGAGAAGGCGTTTTTATTTGGAAGGATTTTGCCATTTACTGCGAGAAAATTGAACACGGCTGGAAGACAAACCCTCCCCATTTCTCTACTAATTCTTGTACGACTAGTGCCAGATGCGAGCAAAGATGAAAGGACTGTTTAGTTGTGCATATTGTAGAACTACTAGAAATGAGAGGTCTCGATTCGAGTACAATAATCAAACTCGTTCGGCATCAAGATAAGCAATTTGATGTCCATGAATTATAGTCACATCGAGACTTACCAGAGCTACCAAGCAAAGGCAATTTTCGAGTCCTGTAATTATATTGTCTGCTTTCTTGGACTGGAAAACTCCAAAGCGAAATTTATTGGAGTGTATCGAGTTACCGGGCAAGGCTCTTCAAAGGATTTTCTGCTTCCTGCCGACTTTCCTTATCCCGAAATGCTGGAAACGGATCATTTCCATTATGATCTTGAACTAGTACCAGGGTTTGATGACCTGGTTGACAGAGTTGTTATAGATTGGGGCAGTTTGGCCCTTGCATGGCATAGTGGCTGTCGGAAAAAGAAGTAATCCAGATCCTCCCAAAAGGGTTTGTGCGAGATTTTCCCGGGTATCTTGATTTTACTATTACGTTTGATGAACTCGTTGAAATAACAAATTATCCCGATGCCAACAAGGCCTGGAAATACAACCTTTCAGAAGTCGCTGGGGTATATCTAATTTTCGATGCAAAAACGGGAGCACAGTATGTAGGTTCGGCATATGGGCAAGAGGGGATCTGGGGCAGATGGCGTCAATATGGAAAAACCGGGCATGGCGGTAACAAGCAATTGATCGATTTGATCAATAATACTCCGAAATATGAAAGAAATTTCCGATTTGCCATTCTACAAACGCTGTCAAAGAACATCACTAAAGAAGAAATTATTAAATGTGAGGTTAAGTGGAAAGAACGACTTGGGACAAAAGCATTTGGGCTGAACTCCAACTAAAACCTCCTTTTTGGTCAAAAGTAGTCGTGCCGACATAAATCACATGTAGAGACCTTACTTAAGCGACAGGAAAACATATTCGTAAATCGAAGAAATTCACAATATTCATTTTCAACTAAATCTATGCCCTGGACATCAATAACTTCTGCAATTGCACCAAGGGAGGCATGCTCCTTGAAGGCTGTCGAGTCTTCGTTTATTAAATTCCTGCAAGGTACCAAGCAATTTATTATTCCAATCTATCAGCGTAAATATAGCTGGAGCATTCCACAATGCCGGCAACTCTGGGAAGACATCTATAAAGTCGCCGAGAGTGAGGCAATACCGGCTCATTTCATAGGGTCTATTGTCTATGTTGAAAAGGGCCTTTATACAACTACTGATGTTCCACAGCTTCTCGTAATCGACGGTCAACAGCGTCTGACTACGCTAACCCTATTACTAACAGCATTAGGACGGGCTATCGATGAGCGTTCAACCGATGAAGACGTAAATTGGCGTAAGATCCGAAACTATTATTTGATTAATAGTGAAGAAAGCCCGGCGAAAAAGTATAAGCTCGTTCTTTCTCAAAATGACCAGCCCACCTTAATCCATATTATTGATCGCGAGCTGAAAGATCTGCCTCAAGAACCAGCGCAGCGTTTAATGGAAAACTATCGTTTCTTTGAGGAGCAGATTCGCAAGACAAATCTTGACCTCGTAGCACTCTATCGTGGCATAGGAAAGCTGTTGATCGTGGATATTGCCTTGGACAGGCAGTATGATAACCCGCAATTAATCTTTGAAAGTCTAAACTCAACAGGATTGGACTTAACACAGGCAGATCTGATCCGCAATAACATACTGATGGGGCTGGAAGCTGACCACCAGGAAAGCCTCTATAACAGCTATTGGCTTCCGATGGAACGAGAGTTTGACCCTATTCGGCGTCCTGGGTTATTCGATCGCTTCATGCGTGATTTTCTCACTATCAAACTTGGTAATATCCCAAACATTAATGAAGTCTATACTGCTTTCAAGAAATACTTCACAAACTCCGCTGTTTCGGTTGATGACATTGTCCGGGATGTGTACCGACATTTCCAAAACTACGGTCGGATAGTCCTGCTTAAAGAGGATGATAAGGAGATCCGGCAGGCACTATCTGATCTGAAGGATTTGTCTGTCGATGTAGTCTATCCCTTTATTTTGGAGTTATTTGATGATTATGATCATCAACGCCTTTCCAAGGATGAACTCCTCATTATCCTTCGTACCATTGAAAGCTATGTATTTCGGCGCACCATTTGCGGGATTCCCACCAACTCCCTCAACAAGACTTTTTCCATGTTGGCAAGGGAAATTGATAAGAACGAATATTGCGAGAGCACACAGATAGCACTGATAGCTAAGGAAACCTACAAACGCTTTCCGAAAGATGAGGAGTTCAAGAGTGCCTTTGTTACCAAAGACATGTATAATACCCGAATTAGAAGTTATCTGTTACGCAAGCTAGAGAACTTTGACCGAAAAGAACTTATTAGTATTGACGATTATACTATTGAACACATCATGCCGCAAAACGAGAACCTTTCGGAAGAATGGCAGACAGAGTTGGGACCGAACTGGCGTGAAATACAGGAAAAATACCTGCACACCATCGGTAACCTTACACTCACCGGTTACAATTCCGAACTCAGCGATCGACCTTTTCACATTAAAAAAACTATGGTGGGTGGATATGCAGACAGCCCGCTACGTTTGAATCGGATACCAAGTAAGGCCGATCACTGGAACGAAGAGGCAATCCAAGAACGGGCTTCATATTTGGCTGAAATTGCAGTCAAAATCTGGCGATACCCTCAGGTAGTTCTACCTCAGCGAACGGGAGTAGAGAATGTAAAAGAAGCACTTGGATCTTTATTTTGGAACAATGAAGAACTGGATGCAGCCCGGGGCTACTTTACCTCACTAAGAGAACTAGTCGGAGATAACGATCGACTGCTATCGGTAACATATCGCAATAATAATATGATCACTATTAACCTGGGACCTTGGGTGGTCTTACGATTTAAGCGGGTAAATTCTGAAATCAAGGCGACGTTCATCGTCGACCTGACTAATCATCCGGAATTAGCCTCGCAAGCAGAGTCAGTTGGCAGATCTTTCGATGCCAAGTGGACTGGTGACAGGGACATTCGGCTGTTGTCATTTTCTTGGAATCCACAAATGAACTTTGCGGATCAATTGATCGAAGGATGGGAAAAGGCAATTATGCATGGTTGTCAGGCGTTTTCGCATTGGCAATCATCTTCAGCGATGCGCTTCCACCAACCTGCTTTGGCCAAAGCCCTTTTTGGTGCAGAGACGACGACACACGGGTACGAAATTTATTTAAAAGGGGAAATTAAGGAGCTGTTCGGCATACTTGTAAACCGAATCCTTAGTATCGATCCATCAATCAAGCAGGAGCACTTGAAGACTTATGTGACTTTCAGGGCCGCCAGAAACATTGTAGATGTAATGCCCCAAAAATCACGGCTCAGGCTCTTTATTAATATGGAGTTCGACGAACTGTACGATCCCAAAGGAATCTGCAATGATTTAACGGGGATTGGACATAACGGCAATGGTGACGTTGAACTCTATATTAATACTGAGGAAGAGATTGACTATGCCATCGGTTTGATTAGGCAGGCGGTAGAGAAGTATGGGGTGGATGGGGAGTAGTTTTGAAGCATAACCTGGGTTGTGAAAATTAAGATAATTGGTTGAAGGATTGACACCTCGCAAGATGTGTTTTTGTGGCGGTTAATAAGGCAATTTGCCCTTTTGGTCTTTCTGCAATGAAGACTTGAATGATTGAAGAATTAAGACCGATAAGCACATGGATCCATAAAGGCATTGAGCGATCTATACCCACGGAGTCTAATAGTAAGACTAAGGAGGAGCTTCATGACTAAAGAAGCTTGCTGCTGGGAAAAAACCACCGGGATAAAGAATCCGCTTCAGATTAGTCCAATTGGTTTTACTGGGTTAACTAAAGGAGATTTTCAATATTTTGAGATAGCTCATTTCGCTAACCATAGGAACCTCCAAAAAGAATACCTTCCACTTTTTAAGGCAATAACCGAAAAACTTCAGTATTTGGGGAAGTTTTGCCTAGAACGGTTAACAACTGTTAAACAGTTTAAATTAACTACTAGCAAATCTAGTGGATATGGCATGCTGCCCTATAATCTTTGGTTTGTACTTAATCATGCAAATAGAGATAAGAGCGGGGATGCCCAGCTATACTTAGTACTAAGGGGGGATTCGGTCGAAATAGGTTTTGGCTTTGGCGATCCAAAGTGGGTTGGGAAAAATGAAGAAATGGAAAACACACAGAGAATATTTGATAGAAATACCAAGGTAAAACTGTCATATTATTTGAATCTACTTAGTAAAGTTGTTGAGTTGGGTGCAAAACTTCGAGCAAATTGGAATACAGGACTTAGTGGTAAAGATTTATCAGTTAATGAGTTTCTTTGCACTAAAACGCCTACTGTTGAGTTTGTTTACAGCAAAAACGAAGTCATAAAACTTGGTCCTCAGTTTGCTGAAAGAGTATTATTGCACTTAACTCAGCTATATCCATTTACACTTTTTGCATTAGAAGATTATGGCTTTTTAGGTGCGTCGGATGCTGATTTGAAATTTGGAGCAGAGCATAATGAAGGCTTTAACTCCTTCAAATTGCATCGTCTCCTTGAATGCAATCGTGAGTTATCAATTATGAAAAAAGAATCAGCCAGAATAGAAGGCAGATTATATTGTGAAGTGTGCAAAATCAATTTTCAGAAAGAGTATGGTATTGAGTATATAGAATGCCATCACAGAGTCCCGATATATGAGTTAAAAGAAGTCTATAAAACCAAACTTTCAGATCTGGCTTTGGTATGTCCAAATTGCCATCTCGCTCTTCACAAAATGAATCTGACTGTAGAAGAGCTAATTAGCGAATGGGAAAATAAGCACAAAAGTCGAGAGCAATTTGCTTGAGGAGAGTTTGCGTTTTCATTCTTTTCGGGCAATTGTACTGCACCCCGTTGTCAAGACACGAATTTAAAAAAGCTAAGTTATGCTCCTTTCTGCATGTATTGACAAGGGATAATAAGCTTAGTCCTGTCTTCGAAGTAGGCCTGCGCAGGGCATTGGCCGC
>Ga0208297_1001243_pt1 | contig 27084 bp, 15 predicted proteins | sample LMS_cellobiose_e_FD_187367 | JGI IMG/M metagenome (GOLD analysis project Ga0208297, IMG submission 187367) | Rumen-fistulated moose microbial communities from Alaska, USA - LMS_cellobiose_enrichment (SPAdes) (version 2) | ecosystem: Host-associated > Mammals > Digestive system > Stomach > Rumen... | reverse complement strand
TTTCATCACTGGCCGTGTCTGGGCACCTGAAGTACATTACTACAAAGGAGCCTGGTACCTCTTCGCTACCATCAACACGGACAAGACATGGGCAGAAGGAATAGAAGGCTGGCCAGCGTTCACATACCGTGGCACCCAGGTCTTCCGTGCTGAATCCCCGGCAGGACCTTTCCTTCCCCTTGGAAAGGAACTAACGACTCCCAAGGAATATATGGCCTTGGACGGGACCCTCTGGGTTGAAGACGGCACGCCTTACATGGTTTTCTGCCATGAGTGGGTCCAGGTTGTGGACGGAACCTTTGAGGTCATGCCCCTCAAGGATGACCTTTCTGCCGCTGACGGGGATCCTGTGACCCTTTTCTCGGCGTCCCAGGCAGATTGGACCACTGGAGGAAGCTACTGGACGGAAAAGGACGGAACCAAGCGCAAGTCCTATGTTTCCGATGGCAACTTCGTCTACGAGACCAAGGACGGTGAACTGCTGATTCTCTGGTCATCATTCAAGGATGGTAAGTATTGTGTCGCCATCGCCCGCTCCGCTTCAGGTAAGCTTGCAGGCCCCTGGAGTTGCGATCCCGATCCGATCTTCGAGGAGGACGGTGGACATCCGATGGTCTTCCGCGATTTCGAAGGAGGGCTGAATCTCACTTTCCACCAGCCCAATTCCGGCCATTCACATCCGGTCATCCTTCCACTTGAAGACACCGGCAAGACTTTGGTTATTAAAAAATAATAAAGAATATGAAGCATAGAATCATCCTTGGCGCTGCAATACTTGCCGTAGCCCTTTCTTCCTGTTCTGAAAAGAAGGACGGGGCCAACATGAAGATGATATCCCCGGTCTATTTCTCTGATGTGGTGATCAACGACAGTTTCTGGTCACCCAGGCTCAAGAGTCATAAGGATGTGACCCTGGACGTCTGCATCGACCAGATAGAGAACCAGACAGGCAGGATCCGCAATTTTGAGAATGCCGCCAAGGGCGAAGGAGAGCATTCGGGAATATTCTTCGACGATTCCGATGTCTACAAGGCTCTCGAGGGCATGGCCTATTCGCTCCAGAATAATCCTGATCCCGTCCTGGAGGCAAAATGCGACGAATGGATTGACAAGTTCGCAGCCGCGCAGCAAGAAGACGGCTACATCAACACTTTCTACACTTTGACCGGCCTGGAGAACCGCTGGGACAATATGGACAAGCATGAGATGTACTGCGCCGGCCACATGATCGAAGCGGGCGTGGCCTACTACAAGGTCACCGGCAAACGCAAGCTGCTGGACGTCTGCATAAGGATGGCCGATCACATGATGACTGTCTTCGGCCCCGGGAAGCGTCACTGGGTGCCTGGTCATGAGGAGATCGAACTTGCCCTCGTGAAACTCTTCGAGACGACCAGTGAGAAAAAGTACCTTGATTTTGCAGACTGGCTCCTGGACCAGCGCGGTCATGGTTACGGTACTTACGGGAAGCTCATAGACAAGCCTTGGCCGCCGCATTACTACCAGGATGAAGTCCCTGTCCGTGAGATGACCGACATTTCCGGCCATGCCGTCCGCTCCATGTACCTCTATTGCGGAATGGCAGATGTGGCGGCTTACACCGGTGACCAGGGCTATATCGGAGCCCTCAACCGCCTCTGGGACGACGTCGTCCTGAGGAATATGTACATTACCGGAGGAATCGGACAGAGTGCCAGCAATGAAGGATTCACCGAGGACTATGACCTCCCGAACCTGACAGCCTACTGTGAGACCTGCGCTTCCGTGGGCATGGTGTTCTGGAACTGGAGGATGAACCAGTTCACCGGAGACAGCAAGTACGCCGACGTCATGGAGCGCTCCATGTACAACGGCGCCCTGGCCGGAATATCCCTTGACGGAGACAGGTTCTTCTATGTCAATCCTCTCGAGTCACTCGGAGGACATCACCGCCAGGCCTGGTACGGCTGCGCATGCTGCCCAAGCCAGATATGCCGCTTCCTTCCTTCCATCGGCAACTACATCTACGGAGTCTCCGACAATGCCATCTGGGTCAATCTCTACATGGGAAACAAGGCTGATGTCAAGGTCGGCAGGAAAGCTGTAACGCTTACCCAGGAGACCAACTATCCCTGGGAAGGGGCCGTAGCTCTCAAGGTAGGTGTCAAAGGCAGTCTCCAGACACAGGTACGCCTGCGTGTCCCCGGCTGGTGCAAGAACTACACTCTTTCCGTAAACGGAGAAGCAGTTGAAGCTCCGGTAGAGAAAGGCTATGCCGTCATTGACCGCAAATGGTCTGACGGAGATCTGGTCGAGATCAATTTCGACATGCCCGTCGAAGTCGTAGCAGCCGATCCCAGGGTGAAGGAAGATATCGGCAAGCGTGCCATCCAGCGCGGACCGATCGTGTACTGCATCGAGGAAGCGGACAACAAGGAAGGTTTTGATGACCTGAGAATAGTTGAGGATGCCTCTTTCGATGTTGCATTCGAGCCTGGCAAACTCCATGGAATAGTCAGCATCGCGGCCCATGCAGGCTCTCAGACGCTGAATTATATCCCTTATTATTCATGGGACAACCGCGAAGCTGGCAAGATGAAGGTCTGGGTCCCGCTGGCAGAGATTTAGTTTTTTTAATATGAAACAATTTGTCACTGTTCTGGTGACGGTGCTTCTGGGCACCGCTTCCTTCGCACAGGATTATATTCCCAACCGCTCGCCACTGACTGAGAGCCGCTATCTGGAACTCCCTCTGGGCGCCATCAAGCCTGAAGGCTGGCTCAGGCTTCAGCTGCAGGCACAGGTTACAGGCTTGACTGGACATCTGGATGAGGTCTATCCCAATGTCGTGGGAGCCCGCAATGCTTGGCTGGGCGGTGACGGAGATGCTTGGGAGAGGGGCCCTTACTGGATAGACGGCCTGCTTCCACTTGCGTATATCCTTGACGATGAAGACCTGAAGGCCAAGGCACAGGTCTGGGTTGAAGCCATCCTGGGCTCCCAGAAGGAAGACGGGTATTTCGGCCCCGACACCGACCGCGATCCCGAACCCGGTCTTCAGAGGAACAATTCACATGACTGGTGGCCGAAGATGGTCGCCCTAAAGATAATCAAGCAATACTACATGGCCACCAGGGACTCAAGGGTGATCCCTTTCCTGGACAAGTACTTCCGTTACCAGCTCAAGATGCTGCCCAAGTTCCCGCTGGACAACTGGACCTTCTGGGGAGCACAACGTGGCGGAGACAATCTTGAGATAGTGCTCTGGCTTTACAACCTTACCGGAGAAAAATACCTTCTGGAACTAGGCGAACTTATCCACTCGCAGAGTACCAAATGGAGTCAGATCTTCTACGACGGGGAAATGCTTCGCACGCAGAACAGCATGCACTGCGTCAACCTCGGGCAGGGCTTCAAGGAACCTGTTATCTATTACCAGCAGAGCAAGGATCCCAAGCTTCTGGAAGCGATGCGCAGGGGAGAGAAGGTCATCCACGACTACCTCGGCTTGCCCACCGGACTCTGGGCCGGTGACGAGCTGATCAACTACGGTGACCCGACCCGTGGATCTGAATTGTGTACGGCTGTCGAGATGATGTTTTCCCTGGAAGAGATGCTTCGCATCACAGGCGACACCCACTGGGCGGACTATCTAGAGAGAGTGGCTTACAATGCCCTTCCTACGCAGGTTACTGACGATTTTACTGCCAGGCAGTATTTCCAGCAGACCAACCAGATCGAATGTACGCGCAACACTATGCGTAATTTCTCGACACCGCATGACGACACGGACCAGGTCTTCGGCATCTTGAACGGCTATCCCTGCTGCACGACCAACATGCACCAGGGTTGGCCCAAGTTCACCCAGAACCTTTGGTACGCCACTGATGACGGCGGTTTGGCTGCCCTGGTATTCGCCCCTTCTACGGTTGAGGCTGAAGTCGCAGGAGGAACCAGGGTGAGTGTCAAGGAAGAGACCTTCTATCCTTTCGACGAAGAGATCCGTTTGACGGTTTCTTTCCCTGACAAAAAGGTCAAGGGAGCATATTTCCCCATCAAGTTCCGTATCCCTTCATGGTGCAGTGAGCCTGTGGTGAAAGTCAATGGGGAAGTCTCCGGCCAGGTTTGTTCTGCCGGTGACGTGGTGTCCCTCAGGAGAAACTGGAAGAGGGGAGATATGGTCACCATCGAACTTCCTATGAAGATCAGCTGCGGAGAGTGGTACGACCGTGCCGCAGTGATCGAAAGAGGCCCGCTGGTGTACGCTCTCAAGATGCAGGAGAACTGGACTAAGAAGGAATTCAAACCTGAAGAGAGGGTAAGATACGGTGACTGGTACTACGAAGTGACATCTCCTTCGAAGTGGAACTGGTGTTTTTCCCGTAAGGACATTACAAGCGGGAACATTGAGAGAAAGTTTACCCTGGTGCGCACAGGAACTGACGCCAGCCTTTATCCCTGGAATGTGGAAAATGCACCTCTGATGATAAAGTGTCCGGCCAAAGAACTTTTGGATTGGACGGCATACCGCGGTTCAGCCGGACAGATCCCTTTCTACCGGCAGCAGGGAGGCCGGGTTGGACCGGAAGAGACCATTGAACTTATTCCTTACGGGTGTACAACCCTCAGGATTGCAGAATTCCCTGTGAGATAAGCCCCGATAGAGAATATTTTTTTAGATTTTTCTTATCTTTGTCCTTTGGTCTATGCAGAGGACTTTTTTTTAGAACAGGTTTTTAAATCGTTAAAACTGTAGTTATGAATAATCTATTCTATCTGGTTCCGGCCGCATCTATCCTGGCACTGTTTTTTGCCTGGTTCTTCTATCGACAGATGAGGAAGGAGGACGAAGGTACTCCAACCATGAGAGAAATAGCCCAATATGTCAGGGAAGGTGCCATGGCCTATCTCAAGCAACAGTACAAGGTTGTCCTGATCGTGTTCATAGTTCTCGCACTGTTGTTTTCTTTCATGGCTTATGTCCTTCATGTCCAGAACGGCTGGGTGCCGTTTGCTTTCCTCACGGGAGGATTCTTCTCTGCGCTAGCCGGTTACATCGGCATGAGGACGGCAACTTACGCATCTGCAAGGACAGCGAATGCTGTCAGCAGGTCGCTCAATTCCGGACTTAAGCTTGCTTTCCGTTCAGGTGCGGTCATGGGTTTGACAGTCGTCGGACTCGGCCTACTAGACATTTCAATCTGGTGGGTAGTCCTCAATGCATGCATAGACAATCCGGACGTGTCCCAGAAACTCGTCGTAATCACTACCACGATGCTTACCTTCGGAATGGGTGCTTCCACCCAGGCCTTGTTCGCCAGGGTCGGTGGAGGAATCTACACCAAGGCCGCGGACGTGGGAGCTGACATAGTCGGAAAGGTCGAGCAGGACATTCCTGAAGACGACCCCCGTAACCCGGCTACCATTGCAGACAATGTAGGTGACAATGTGGGAGACGTCGCCGGCATGGGCGCCGACCTCTATGAATCCTATTGCGGTTCAATCCTCGCCACAATGGCCCTCGGAGCTTCGGCTTATTTCAGCGCAGGAGTGGACAGCCAGATGAAGGCCATCCTGGCTCCTATGATGATAGCGGCTATAGGTGTGGTTCTTTCCATCATAGGAATATATGCGGTGCGCACTAAGGAAGGGGCCGGTCTCCAGCAGCTCCTCAAGTCCTTGAGTGTCGGAACAAATCTCTCGGCAGCCTTGATCGCCGTGGTTACATTCGGAGTCTTCAAGCTGTTGGGATTCGCAAACTGGTGGCAGCTGAGCCTTTCCGTGATTTCCGGCCTTCTCGCCGGAGTTATAATCGGCAAGGCTACCGAATACTACACTTCCCATTCATATAAGCCGACCCAGAAACTTGCTGAGAGTTCACAGACCGGTCCTGCTACTGTCATCATTCAGGGTATAGGACTTGGAATGATCTCTACCTGCATTCCGGTCGTTACCATTGTGGTTGCGATACTTCTGTCATATCTCTTTGCCACTGGGTTCTCATTCGATCCTTCACTGATCAGCTTCGGCCTTTACGGAATAAGCATTGCTGCCGTGGGGATGCTTTCCACTCTCGGAATCACCCTTGCTACCGATGCTTATGGACCGATTGCCGACAATGCAGGCGGCAATGCCCAGATGAGTGAGCTTGATCCTGAGGTCAGGCATCGTACCGACACCCTTGACGCACTTGGAAACACCACTGCCGCCACCGGCAAAGGCTTCGCTATCGGTTCAGCAGCCTTGACTGCCCTGGCTCTCCTCGCATCATACATTGAAGAAATCAAGATTGGTCTCCAGCACGTCGGCACTACTGCAATCACCATAGGTGACAGGGTGGTCCAAGTGGCCCATGCAACTATACCGGATCTGGTGCAGTACTATCAGGTCAACTTGATGAACCCCCGTGTTCTTTCAGGGGTCTTCCTTGGAGCCATGATGGCTTTCCTCTTCTGTGGCATGACAATGAATGCAGTCGGCCGTGCAGCGGAGAAGATGGTAGTGGAAGTACGTCGCCAGTTCAAGGAGATTGCAGGTATCCTGGAAGGGAGGAAGCGTCCCGACTACAAGCGTTGCGTAGAGATTTCGACCAAGGCTGCCCAGCATGAGATGATCCTTCCTGCATTGACAGCCATCATTGTCCCCATTTTGGTAGGTGTTGTGCTGGGAGAAGCCGGAGTCATGGGTCTTCTTATCGGAGGACTCGGTGCTGGCTTTATTCTTGCAATATTCCTTGCGAATTCAGGCGGGGCCTGGGACAATGCCAAAAAATATGTCGAAGACGGACATTTCGGTGGCAAGAATTCTGTCAACCATCATGCGACTGTCGTCGGAGACACTGTAGGCGATCCCTTCAAGGATACTTCAGGTCCTTCGCTCAACATCCTTATCAAGCTGATGAGCATGGTTTCGATCGTTGTGGCCGGCCTGATCGTAATGATACATGGATAATAAGTTTATTAACATTTACGAACTAACAAATACCCCAACAACAATGAAGAAAGTCACGATTAGAGATGTTGCGCGTGAAGCAGGAGTTTCAGTAACTTTAGTGTCCTTTGTAATGAATGCCAAGATGGGCAAGGACGGTCGATTGGACTGTCCTGTCAATCCAGGTACCGCTGCGAGGGTTCTTGAAGTAGCCAAGCGACTGGGTTATCGCCGCAACAATGCAGCTGCATCTCTTCGTAGTGGCAAGTCTCACTCTATTGCGGTCATAGTCTCAGACATAGCCAATCCGTTCTTTGCTGAAATCTGCAGGAATCTGGAGAACATTGCCTACAAGGCTGGTTACACGGTAATCTTTGCTTCTTCCGAAGAGAATCCTACCAAACTCGAACATCTTGTCGACACGATGGTCGGGTTCAATGTAGAGGGGCTTATCGTCGCCCCCTGCCTTGGCGCTGAAGGCGCCCTTTCCAGGGCGATCAATGTCGGCATTCCCACGGTTCTGATTGACAGGGACATTCCCGGAGAAGGTTTCGGCCGTGTACTTGTTGACAATGTCGACGCGGGAATCATGGCCACCAAGTACCTTATCCACCAAGGTTTCGGCAAGATAGAGATGATATCCTACAAACTGGGTGTCACCAGTCTTACCGACAGGGAATTGGGCTACTCCAAGGCAATGGAGGAGGCCGGACTCAAGGATGATGTCATGATCCACAGGATCGATTACGAAACGGAGGCCGCAAGGAAGTGCACGATAGAGATTTTCCGCGATGCCGCCAAGCGAGGTACCGAGGCCTTCATCCTGCCCACGAAGAAACTTGCGATGTACAGCTTCAATGCCTTGAACGTACTGGGCTTCAATCTTCCTAAAGACTTCTCTTTCGTGTGCTTCGATGAGAGTGATATCTATGATCTCAAGAAGCCCGTCATCCCTCACGTAGTCCAGCCTCTTGAAGAGATTGGTGAAAAGTCTTTCAATCTGTTGCAGAAGCTTATCGAAGAGCAGGCCTCGCAAGAGGACAAGGTTGTCTCTCTCAAGGCCAAACTCGTACTGGGCGGCCACTTCGGTGCTGAACCTATCGAGGCCAGTTTCTGAGACTAGTACTTAATCTTATACTGATTGCAGAAGTCAATGGCAGGCTGGTAGCCGCACTTGGCAGCTAGGGAGCAGTATGTCTCCGTCATCCTGACTTTGCCTTCGGCTGCGTAAACCCTGCCGAGCCGGTAAAGTGTGGAGCCCAGGTTATTGTCGTGGAAATTGCCTGCCTTGATGCCTTTTTCAGAGGTGTTGAATAATCTATAATATACACTTACTGCTTTCTCAAGACTCGTGATAGCATTGGAATTGTCTTCGAGGCGGGCGAAAGATGCCCCCATTCCATTGTGTATCCAGTAGTCCATCGTAAGTGATTTCCCTTCGTTGGAGGAAAGCCAGTCTTCCGACAATGCGATGTTCTCCTGGTCCCTCCCAAGGATCCCGAGAAGCATGGCATACTGGTACTGTGTCAGCATATTCAAGGCGTCCTTGTCCTTGAGGGCTGAGAAGCACTTGATCGCTTCATCGTATTCTTCGGCATCAAGGTGGGCTTGGGCGGCGATGCGGAGGCTGTCGACGGGATCCACCACCTCTGCCAGAGACTCCACATCCTCCAGGTCACCTATCACTATCCTGTCACCATCCCTGGTCACTTCGCCGAGGCTTTCGAAGGCGGAACTTCCGATGATCAAGGGGACAGTCTGTTTGCTTACGACAAAGGCTGGGATGTCTGTCACGAGCACATGGTCTCCGACCTTGAGTTTCCTGATGACGAAAGCGGCTCCCTTCGAACTGGATCCGTCCGGCAATTTCAGTGAAGTGATTCCTTTGACGTCCTCGTCATGGATATAGCCGTTCTCGTAGAGGAAGAGGTAGGTGGTCGTGGACATGCTGACGAACCAGTTCTCCTCGGTGTAGTAGGTGCGGACTCCGACTCCGTTGACAGTGGTCTCGATTGTGTACCGGCCATCTTCCTTGGATGGTTGCAGGGTGACTACGCTCTGGGCTTGCGCTGCCAGCGGGAAGAGCGCCAGCAGTGCGGCCAACATCTTGGTCTTCATTTAGATAACTGTATTACGTATTTTATCGGCCTGGGCCTCGCGATAGGCATCCAGCTTGTCGGAAATGGCCTTGTCGCCTAGTGCCAGGATCTCGGCTGCGAGGATGGCAGCGTTCTTGGCGCCTCCGATAGCGACGGTTGCCACCGGAATGCCGGTGGGCATCTGGACCATTGAAAGGAGGGAATCAAGGCCTCCAAGATTCTTGGTGGCCATCGGGACGGCAATTACCGGAAGGGTGGTGAGCCCGGCTGCGACACCTGCCAGATGGGCTGCTCCGCCAGCACCGGCGATGACCACTCCGAAGCCCCGGTCCTTCAGGCCTTTGGTGTATTCGAACATGAGTTCGGGAGTCCTGTGGGCGCTTATGACCCTCTTTTCGAATTCAATCCCGAAGTCCTCGAGGATGCCGAAGGCGCCGGACATGACCTCCAGGTCGCTCGTCGATCCCATGATTATCGCAACTTTCATGATGTATGAATATTTAAACGTTTGTCCAATGAATCTTTATGCCGTCCTTTTCCATCCCGCGGAACCAGGTCATCTGCCTCTTGGCAAACTGGTGGATGGCGTTGCCCAGGAGGAGGCGCATCTCTTCGTAGCTTAGGATACCCAACACGTGCTGGGTTACGAACTTGTACTCAAGGCCGTAGTACATGAGGTCCTCGGGCCTGATACCACTGTCAAGCAGGTTCCTGACCTCTTCGATGAGGCCTCCCTGCAGCCTGGCGTCAAGTCTTGCATCAATCCGGGCATTCCTTTCCTCACGGCTGACGAGGGTCCCGATGCAGAAGGCCTTCTTAGGCTTGACCTCGATCTTGTCAACTGGCTGTTTGCTTTGATAAACAGCTACTTCCAGGGCCCTGATGACCCTTCTTTTGCTTTGCAGTACACCTTCGTCAGGCAAAGGACCGTATTCGGCCAGCTTTTCGATCAACTCCTCGATGCAATATTGCTCAAGTGCCTCCCTGAGTTCCTCATCCGGTGGGACCTGGGGGAGGGAATAGCCGTTGATTCCCGCTTGGATGTACAGTCCTGTCCCGCCGCAGAGGATAGGAATCCTGCCGCGGCTACGGATGTCCTGGTATGCCTCTTCAAAGGCTTGAAGCCATTGGTAAAGGTCGAAACGGGTCCCTGCCGGAACTATATCGATGAGGTGGTACGGCACGTCGCCGTATTCATCCAGATCCTTCCCCGTCCCGATTGTCATATCCCTGTAGACCTGTCTGCTATCCGCAGACAATATCTCGCAGCTCGAACCGAGCTGGTGTGCTAGATTCACCGCGTAGCGGGTCTTGCCGGAGGCGGTGGGCCCGAGGACGACGATCAGGTCGATGGAGCCGGAGACATATTCATTGAAGACAGATTTCACGTCGATCTCTTCCGCCTCCGGCAAAGGTGCCGGGGGAGGGATCGGAATGGCTTCCCTGAACTTGTTCTGACGGTTCCTTCCCATGCTAGTCACCACGCTCCATTTCACGCCTTATGTCCTTCTCCTTGATGGTCGCCCTCTTGTCGAAAACCTTCTTTCCCTTTGCCAGGGCGATCACGAGTTTAGCAAAGCCTTCGTCATTGATAAACAGCTTGACGGCCACGATAGTGAGTCCCTTTTCCTTCACAGCCTGGTGAAGGTGACGGAGCTCCCTTTTGGTCAGGAGCAGTTTGCGGTCCCTGAGCGGCTCATGCTGGCCCCATGAACCCCAGAAATATTTCGCCACGTTCATGCCCTTGACGAAGAGCTCGTTGCCGACGAAATAGCAGAACGAATCCACCAGGGAGACCTTTCCCATCCTTATGGACTTGATCTCCGTTCCCACCAGGACAATCCCGGCTTCGTAAGTCTCGAGAAACTCGTAATCGAACGATGCCTTTTTGTTCCGGATCTCCACTTTATGCGATTTCTGCTTGGCCATATTCAATAAACCATAGATTACAAATATACCACTTTTTTGCGTTGCGGTGAAAAATGATTATGTTTGTGACCGTTTCAAACTTAGTAAGATGAAAAAGCTTATTTTAGCGGCAGTTGCCGTGGCAGCCATGCTGGTTGCTGGTTCTTGTGCAAAGTACAAGTACGAAACTGTCAAGGGTGATCCCCTCAAGACTAAGATCTACACCCTCGACAATGGACTTAAAGTCTACATGTCCGTCAACAAGGAGACCCCTCGCATCCAGACCTATATCGCAGTCAGGGTGGGAAGCAAGGATGATCCGCATGAGACTACTGGTCTCTCCCATTATCTGGAACACCTGATGTTCAAGGGTACAGAGCATTTCGGAACCTCTGACTATGAGGCTGAGAAGCCAATGCTTGACCAGATCCGTGACCTCTTCGAGGTCTACAGGACCAAGACGGATCCTGCAGAGAGGGTGGCATTGTACCACCAGATCGACTCGGTCAGCTATGAGGCTTCAAAGATTGCCATTCCCAATGAATATGACAAACTGATGTCCATCATTGGAGCTACCGGCTCCAATGCTTTTACCTCCAGCGACATGACTGTCTACCAGGAGGACATCCCCTCGAACCAGGTAGAGAACTGGGCCAGGATCGAGGCTGACCGATTCATGCATCCGGTCATACGTGGTTTCCACACTGAACTCGAGGCTGTCTATGAAGAGAAGAACATGAGCCTTACTGAAGATGATTCCAAGGCCATGGAAGCTATTGATTCCGTACTTTTCCCTCATCATCCCTATGGCCTCCAGACCACCCTCGGGACCCAGGAGCACCTGAAGAATCCGTCTATCATCAACATAGAGAACCACAGGAGCAATTTCTATGTTCCCAATAATGTGGCCATCTGCGTCTCTGGTGACTTCGATCCTGATTCATTCGTCGAAATCATCGAGAAATACTTCGGAAGCTGGGAACCTAATCCCGAAATAAAGACCTTGGAGTATGAACCGGAGCAGCAGATCAACACTCCTGTTGAAAAGACTGTCTACGGACTTGATGCCGAATTCGTGATGCTAGGCTGGAGGACTCCCGGCGAGAAGGATTTCCTCAGGAGCGAAGTTGGCGGGATCGTGAGTTCGATCCTCTACAACGGGAAGGCCGGTCTTGCCGACATCGACCTCGTCCAGGCCCAGAAGATCGGTGGTTTCTATCTCATGAATTATGATCGCCCGGACTACGGTGAGTTTCTGTTGATAGGTTATCCCCGCGAGGGACAATCACTTGATGATGTGCGTGACCTCATGCTCGAGCAGGTGGGAAGGATCCGTACCGGAGACTTCGACGATGAACTGATCCAGTCCACCATCAACAACATCAAGCTTACGGAAATGTCCCAGCTCGAAAGCAACGGAAGAAGGGCCATGTCCTATGTCAATTCCTTCATCAACGGTCATGCTTGGAAGGATGACGCCCTCCAGATGTCCCGTCTTGAGAAAGTCACCAAGCGCCAGATTACCGATTGGGCCAATGAATATCTGGGGGCAAACAGCTATGTTGTTGCCTACAAGAGGATTGGCGAAGACAGGAACATCGATAAGATTGCCGCTCCTGCCATAACCCCTATCGAGACCAACCGTCATCTCCAGAGTGCTTTCCTCACCGACATCCAGAATTCGGAAGTCGCACCTATCGAGCCGGTCTTCCCGGACTTCTCGACAGACATGTCCAAGGGGACGCTCGCTGACGGAGTGGAACTCCTGTACAAACAGAACGAGATCAATGACATATCCAACATGGTCATTGTTTTCGACAAGGGCATCCAGTCCGATCCCAGGCTGGAACTTGCATTCCGCTACCTGAACTACCTTGGCACCCCTGACAGGAGTGCTGCCCAGATAGGCAAGGACATGTATTCCCTGGCCTGCACCCACAGGCTTACTTCCGGCCAGACCCAGACTTACGTAAGCATCCGCGGTCTGGATGAGAACATCGGCCAGGCCATGGACATTGTTGAGGACCTGGTCTTCAACGCAGTTCCCGACACGGTCGTTCTTGCAGGCCTCAAGGCAGATGTCCTCAAGGACCGCCTTGACCAGAAACTCAGCCAAGGGTCCTGTTTCAGCGCCCTCCAAAACTACATTTTCTACGGACCTGAATTTGTCGCAAAGACGACCCTTTCCAACGAGCAGGTTCTTGCCCTAACTTCTGACGAACTTCTCCAGGCTGTCCGTGACCTCTTTGGCAAGAAGCATGAGATCCTTTATTACGGCCCCTCAGATGAAGCTTCTGCGAAGGCAATGCTCTCAAGCCACCACAAGATAGCTTCAGGTCTCCAGCCTCTTGTGAGGGAGCATCCCATCCACAGGCAAGTTTCGTCCAATGAGGTTTATCTGGCACCTTACGATGCCAACCAGTTCTACTACGTGCAGTATTCCGACAGGGGAGAAAAATTCGATGTGGCCAATGATCCTTCACTGACGATGTACAACAATTATTTCGGCAGTGGAATGAATGCCATCGTGTTCCAGGAAATGCGCGAGGCCCGGGGCCTGGCTTATTCTGCCAGGGCATCGCTCAACGCTCCTTCCTATCCCGATGACGACTACATGTTCTACGCATTCATAGCATCCCAGAATGACAAGCTGAAGGACGCCGTAATGGAGTTTGACAGGATCATCAACGAGATGCCAGAGTCGCCCGAGGCCTTCGAGGTAGCCAAGGCTGCCGTTCTCTCACAGCTCCGTACCAGGCGTACAACCGGCATGTCAGTCCTGAATGAATATCTTGCCCTGAGGGATCTCGGCTTGAGTGAGGACCGTGACAAGGCCGTCTTCGAGAAAGTCCAGAACATGACCCTCGCCGACGTGAAAGCCTTCCAGGAGAAGTGGATCAAGAATCGTGAATATATCTACGGCTTCCTTGGCCGCGAGTCCGACTTTGACATGGACTTCGTCTCCACCCTCGGTCCTGTCACCCGCCTCACCCTCGAAGAGATCTTCGGGTACTAGGGAACTAGTATTTCGTGTGAGCCCTCACGTTCTGTTACGTAAGTATTTTATTACTAGTTAATTAAATAATCAGACGGTCCCGATTTTGGGACCGTCTGATTGATTAATATCCACATTGTCAAAGGATTCCGTTACAGCACAGTCCTAGCGGGTTGAAAAGGATTGCTGCTGGAAATAACTGCTGGTTTAGACCTGTGACAACCAGTGAAGTGGCGGTAGGCGAGAGCGATTACCGTACAAATGAGACCTTTCCTTCTTTTGAGACGATGATCTCCTTGACACCGTCTTCTACGAAGATGGGAGGGAGCCCGGGTTCGAAGTTATCTATGGCAATGGAGGAGCGGGTAGAGAGATATTCAGAATAGGCCGCTGCAGCCTGCTTTCGACCAGCAGCATCAGCTTCTACGAAGGTATCGTAGTCAAAGGTCCAGTCCTCTCCTATGCCCATACGCATGATGTGCCTGTAGATCGCTTCCCGGCTTGGGGCGTTGAACACGGCTCCAGGAGCGTAATCCATTCTCATCATGCTGTTTTCCGTAGGGCGGAATACTCCTTTAGAGTAATACCCTCCGCCTTCAAACACACCGAGTCCTTCTTCGGAGTACCTTGGATCTTTCAGGAAACGGCTCCACCGTACCTGTTCAGGATCGCTTCTCCAGTCGAGATTGAGGAGCATGCCATATTGCCAGGCATTCTCATAAGCTTCCTGGGCGTTGGGATGTGGCTTGTCGTACAGCGAATACTCGTCATCCAGAAAAGCGAACCCGTGACCTCCCAACTCATGATTTACGACAGTTGGCCTGTGCTCTATCGATTCAAAGATAACACCTAGGCAGGAACCGTCTGAATACCAGTCGCACCAGCTGCGGCCCAAGCTATTATCGATGTTCAAGAACACGCAGACCTTGTTTTCCTGGCCATTTGGATTAGGAACCAATCCGGCGTATTGGTTGCAGACATCGATCAGGACGGCGTTCCGGTTGCCGCCTTCATCAGTCTCGCCTGCCTCTGTGTCCCTGGTCAACTTCCTCTCTAATTCAGGACTTCCGAACAAACCGTGTTTGCTGACTACTTTAACAGTATAAACGGAGAACCAATTCCTGAAGGTCTTGTACGGCTCGTACACAAAGAACTGCTCCATCCATTTCCTCATGACTGTCTCGTATATTCCGCCTGTTTCCATATCCTTGTCAAGGAAACCGTCTCCGAGGAAAATCAAGTTAATGCCAGCTCCTTCAGAAGCTTTCTGAAGACAGACCACTTCTCCATCCTTTGAATAATCGGTTGAGGCATACAGGAAGTCGAAGGGGGAGTGCCCTTCTTCGGTTATCCTGTAACCATAAATCCTCCATCCTTCCGCTTCCTGATAGAGAGGGGTTTTCCCAGCCGGAACATAAATGAGGCATTCATCTTTGATCCAGGAGAACTCGTTATCACTCAAAGTCGGCGGTGTCTCGGCCAGGACATCGATTCTCGAGAGCGGGATGCCGCCGAATGCTCCATTTCCTATGCTCTTGACACTATTGGGAATGATCAGCTGCGACAGACCGGTACAATTAATAAAAGCGGAATTGCCGATTGTCTCAAGTCCCTCCGGAAAAGAGATAGAGACAAGTCCCTTTAATCCGTTGAAAAAATTATCCGGAATAGTCTTGAGGCTTGTGAAATACTTTAATTCATCGAAGGAACTGACTTCGGAGAAATCACCCTGAAGATTCTTCACGGAGGAAGCTTCTTTCTCTGAGAGCTCCCCGTCGCGGTTGGAGTCCCATTGTTTGACGCAAATGTCCTTTGCCGCCTGGTCTTTGAACGTAATCAGGATCGACCCTTTTTCCTGGTGGACTGTTACTGTCTTTAACAGTCCGCTCTCGGAGTTAGCGAAGGTGATGTTTCCAGTCCGGGCATCACAGCTTCCGTAACTATCGTTGCAGGCAACCGTGAAGGAGTAGGTATTCTTATCTGGAGAGACACTGGCTTGTCGGATCCATCCATCCGAAATCTTGATGGAAACCTCCACATTCGTGTTTACATTTACGCTGAAACTACCACCATCCCCGCTGATTGAATACTCTGTCTGGCCGATTGAGAGTACGGGATCGGGGGTCTTTTGGCATGATACGAAACCAAGGATCGCGATTATCGGGATAATCGCCAGGAGTTTATTATCCATAATAATCGTTGTGTGACTTGAATATATCTTATATTCCGAACTCGCGCTTGATGAGGTCGACGGAATCCAGTTTTTCCCAGCCGAAGAACTGGACTTCTTTCTGGACCGGCATGCCGTCTTCGTAGAGGGTCACGTTTTCCGTGTAGGGTTTCCTGCCGAAATGGCCATAGGCTGCAGTAGGGGAGTAGATGGGATTCTTGAGCCCGAACTTGCGGATGATTGCAGCAGGACGGAGGTCGAACAGCTTGCCTATCTTGTCTGCAATCTCGGCATCGGGGATTATTCCTGTCCTCTTGGTGTTGACATACACGCTCACAGGCTTTGCGACACCGATAGCATAGGCGATCTGGACCATCATCTCCTCAGCAACGCCTGCCGCTACCATATTCTTGGCTATATATCTTGCGGCGTAGGCAGCACTGCGGTCCACCTTTGAAGGGTCTTTTCCGGAGAAGGCACCGCCGCCGTGGGCCGAGCGTCCTCCGTAGGTGTCAACGATAATCTTCCTGCCTGTCAGGCCGGTGTCTCCGGCAGGGCCACCGATGACGAACTTGCCGGTCGGATTGACATGGAGGATGAAATCGCCTTTGAACAGGGATGCGGTTCCCGGATCGAGGCGGGCTATAACCCTGGGCAGCAGGATATTCCGTACGTCGCTTTCGATCCTGGAATGCATCTGCTCGTCAGATCCGAATTCATCGTGCTGGGTTGACAGGACGATCGTGTGGACCCTGACGGGCCTGTCGGAAGAGTTGAACTCTATCGTGTACTGGGCCTTTGAGTCCGGCCTCAGATAAGGCATCAGGTGGAGCTCATTGTGACGGATGTTTGCCAGTTCCTTGAGAGTAAGATGCGAAAGGTACAGGGCCAGAGGCATGTAGTCATCGGTCGCCTTGCAGGCGTAGCCGAACATCATGCCTTGGTCGCCGGCTCCCTGGTCGTCGGGATTCTCCCGGGAGACGCCGCGGTTGATGTCCTGGCTCTGCTCATGGATCTCTGAAAGGACTCCGCAGGAGCCTCCGTCGAACATGTACTCGGCCTTGTTGTAGCCGATTCGGTTGATCACGCTGCGCACTGTCCCCTGGATGTCCACGTAGGCATCGGAGCGGACTTCGCCGCCGACTATTACCAGTCCGGTGGAACAGAAAGTCTCACAGGCGACCTTCGATTCGGGGTCGCGGCGGAGGAATTCGTCGAGGATTGCGTCTGAAATCTGGTCGGCCACCTTGTCAGGATGGCCCTCGGAGACTGACTCCGAAGTGAAAAGATAATTCATGTCTTTAGCATTTTTTTGACCGGGGTTGCAAGCGGTGCAAATCCTTCCCCGGAAGTTTAGCGCGACAAAGGTAAGAATTTTATCGGAGAAGCCTAAATAAAATTTTAGCAACCCGAGTTTTTGTATTAATTTCGCACTCTAAAAATGAAACAAGTATAATTTATTAATACATTATTACTTAAATTAAATCTATGGTTCAATTTATCAGAAAAGGATTTGCCGCTTTGCTGGCAGCCTTTGTCGGAGTAGCGGCCTTTGCGCAGGTCACTACCTCCAGCATGTCCGGAAACATCAAGGACGAGAATGGCGAACCGCTGACAGGTGCTGCGGTTGTCGCCATCCACACCCCTTCCGGTACGCAGTACGCAGCCGTTGCCAACGTCGATGGTAACTACATGATCAACGGTATGCGTGTCGGTGGTCCCTACAGGGTGACTGTCACCTTCCTGGGCTACCAGACCATCGAGTACACCGATGTGACCCTGCAGCTTGCGGAGACCTTCAACCTGAATGCTCAGCTCAAGCCTGACACTGAGACTCTTGAGTCCTCAGTGGTCATTGCCGCTCCGACATCGAAGTTTGCTTCTGCTGTGAAGACAGGTGCCTCCACCAACATCTCCACATCACAGATTACCGAGATGCCGACAGTAAGCAGGAGCCTGGTTGATGTTGCTAAGCTTTCTCCTTACGGAGCTGACGGGATGAATTTCTCTGGATCCTCAGGACGAAGCGCAAACTTTACTGTTGACGGTGCCAATGTCAATAACAACTTCGGTCTTTCAACAGCTCTTCCCGGAGGTGGCAATCCTATTTCCATCGATGCTATCGAGGAAGTTCAGATTGTCGTTTCTCCTTACGATGTACGTCAGTCCAACTTCATCGGTGGTGGTATCAATGCTATCACCAAGTCCGGTACCAACACCTTCAAAGGTTCTGCCTACATTTATCACCAGAATGAGAATATGCATGGTAACCGTGTTGACGGAGTGGATCTTGAGAGGACCAAGGATCGCACGAGCACTTACGGATTCACTCTTGGCGGACCTATCATCAAGAACAAGCTTTTCTTCTTCGTTAATGCTGAAAATGAACCCAGTCCTTCAGACGTTATCAAGTGGCGTCCATCTGTAGATGGTGTTGCTGATGAGACCAGGATGATCTCCCGCGTCAAGAAGAGCGAGGCTGACCAGATGATAAGCTTCCTCAAGTCTAATTATGGTTATGATCCAGGCTCCTATGATAACTATAACAGGAGCATGGGAACCCTCAGGCTCTTGGCACGTTTGGACTGGAATATCAACCAGAACAATAAATTTGCATTACGTTACAACTACACCAACTCCAACATCTGGTCCGCACCTTCGACATCTCGAGATGTCCCTACTCTTAGCAATGCTATGACCAGCAAGGATGGCCTTGTTTTCAGCAATGCAATGTACAACAAGAACTTCTTGATCTACACCATTTCCGCTGACTTTAACAGCCGTTTGAGCCAGAATCTCTCCAATCAGTTGCTTGTTACCTATTCCAACAATCAGGAAGTCAGGGATAATGATGAGAGTACTTTCTTCCCGTTCGTGGAGATCGGAGCAGGAGACCTTGGTGACAGCAACAGCCCTTACATGGATTTCGGTACCGAGCTCTTCACCTATAGGAACAATGTTCAGAATACGATCCTGACCGTTAAGGATGATATTACATGGTACAAGGGAGCTCATAAGATCACTGCCGGTCTCAGCTTCGAGTCCCAAATGGCTCTCAATACATACATGCGTAATGGAACCGGTACTTTCCAGTTCGCCAGCCTGAGTGATTTCTATAATGGAAAGGCTCCTGTGGCAATGGCTTATGACTGGGGCTTCGACGGAGACGAGTATCCTTCTGCAAGGGTCCGTTTCTATCAGATCGGTGCATATGCCCAGGATGAATGGAACGTCAATGACAAGTTCAAGCTGACCTATGGCCTTCGCGTGGACAATCTGTCTTTCAATAACAATGATGTCATGACCAACAATGCGGCCCTTGCCATTGATTACGGCGGACGCAACGTTGACACTGGCAAATGGCCCAACACCAGTATCCAGTTCAGCCCCCGTGTCGGTTTCTCCTACGATGTCTTTGGTGACAGGAGGCTCAAGATCCGTGGAGGTACCGGTCTCTTTGCAGGACGTATTCCTCTCGTGTTCTTCACCAACATGCCTACCAATGCAGGTATCGTCAAGGGACGTCTGACTCATATGAAAGATCAGGCAGTCCTTGCCCAGATGATCCAGGGAGGAAAGTTGGTCACCGATCGTTGGGAGATCCTCAATATCCTTAACGGAATTGATCCCAAAAAGTATCCTAAGACCATCACTTCTGAGAACGCTCCTGCTCCCAGCGAGATTGCCGGTGTGGATCCCAATTTCAAGATGCCTCAGGTCTGGAAGTCTTCTATTGCTGTCGATTATACACTGCCGATCGCATTCCCTCTTACTTTCACTGCGGAATACATCTTTAACAAGACTATCAACGGTGTGATGCTGAATAACTACAACATCACTGATGACAATTCCGGTTGGGCTACGTTCAATGGTGCTGACCAGCGTCATATCTATCCAGCAAGCTACAGATACAGCAAAGTTGATGCTTTCGTCCTTTCCAATACCCATAGGGGTTATGGTTCGGTAGCAACGTTGTCTGTTAATACTGAGCCTGTCAAGGGTCTCAACTTTACAGCAGCCTATACTCATACCGTCAGTAAGGAGGTTACCGGAATGCCTGGTTCGAACGCTTCCGCCGCATGGAAATATATTCCTTCCGTGGATGGTCCTAACTTTAACATTCTGCACAATTCTTCTTACAACCGCATCCCTGACCGTCTTATGGCGTCAGTTTCCTACACTGACAAGGCTCACAATCATTGGAGCCTGCTTTATGAAGGCCAGCGCTTTGCCGGTAACAGCTTTATCTATTCAAATGACATCAACGGAGACGGCAATGCCTACGACCTGATGTACATTCCCAAGGATAAGAGTGAAATGCGTTTCATTGATTCAGACAATGAGACCCGTTTCTGGGAGTTCTTCGACCAGGATAAGTATCTGACCACCAACAAGGGCAAGTATGCTGAGGCTTATGCTATCTGCCAGCCTTTCCGCCATGTGTTCGACTTCCGCTATGCCCATGACTTCATCGTGAAGGTTGGTAACTCCAGGAATACCCTTCAGCTCAGCATGGATGTACAGAACGTTGGTAACCTCTTCAATTCCCAGTGGGGAGTTGCCAAGACTTGGAGCCCTGACGTGCCCAAGGATGGTAACGGAAATGCGAAGATTGTCAAGTTCGAGCGCATCGATCCTGATGGAGTCCCTGTGTTCTCTACAGCTGTAAGTTCCGGAGCTAAGAGCTGGGATTATTCCCACACTCTTGCGAACTGCTGGTACATGCAGATCGGTATCAAATACATGTTCAACTAATAATTCAGACGCGACATGAAACTCAAATATATTCTTGCTTCATTCGTAGCGGCCGCCACCCTCATGGTCGGTTGCACTGTGGAGGAACCTGTTTCCCAGCTCAGTGGTCTGGAAGTTTCCAATGACTATGTCACTGTGGCAGCAGACGCCCAGTCCAGCGCTACCATTACCGTAACAGCTGACGAGGCTTGGTCTGCGACTGCCTCTGATTCTTGGTTCAGCGTCAGCCCTTCAAATGGCTCTGCCGGCCAGTCCAGCCTTACCATCACCGCTTCTGAGGCTTCTTCTGCCAGAAGTGGGGAGGTCCACATCAAGATGGGTTCAAAGACCAAGATCATCAGCTTCAACCAGAGCGCTCCTGCCGGTGTCGAGGTACCTCCTTCTACCTGTGCCGAGGTTATCGCCGGTGAAAACATCACCTATAAGGTTGTCGGTACCGTAACCAAGATCGCTAACGATCAGTATGGAAACTGGTATCTGGCCGATGACACTGGCGAAATCTACATCTATGGTACCTTCAACTCCAAGGGAGCATATCCCAAGGATGCTGATGGCGGTTGGGCTGGATTCGGGATCGAGGTTGGTGACCAGGTGATGGTCGAAGGCCCCAAGACCGTGTACAACGGAGTCGTAGAACTCGTCGACGTCTCTTACAAGATTGTCCAGAAGTCTCTTATCGATGCCAGCCTTACTACTGAGACCCTCGCTCCTGCGGCCGGCAAGGATACCCTCCTTGTTTCTTCCAAGGTACAGCCTGTCCTCGTGTCTGTTGATGCTGACTGGGTCAAGGTTTCAGACCTTACTTCCGACGGCAACTATCTTCTCGAGTATGAAGAGAACGTCCGTACCGCTGACCGTACAGCAACTATCACCATCAAGGCTCCCGGCGCTGTCAAGGCCGTTACCCTTACCCAGGAAGGAGTTCCTGCTACCGGTATGACCGTTACAGAAATCATGGCTGCTGAAGATGGTGACATGGTTCAGACCTTGCCTTCAACAGTGGTCGTGGCTCTCACTACTCGCGGTGCCGTCATTTCCGATGGCCAGAACGTCCTCTATGCCTATGGAAACAGCGCTGCTGCACTTAAGATAGGTGACGGGGTCAAGGTTTCCGCCAAGAAGACCACCTACAATGGTGTCCCTGAACTTACCGACATCTCCGATGTATTCGTTGACAGCGAAGGTAACACTGTTTCTTATCCTGATGCAAAGGATATCACTGCTAAGGTTGTTGAGTATACCTCTTCTGTTGCCGAGTATATCAAGTACTCAGGAACCCTTAAGGTTTCCGGCAATTACTACAATCTTGAATTCGACGGTGTGGATCCTGCCACTCTTCAGGGTAGCATTAATTATCCGATCGACGCCTTAGGTGCCAAGGATTTCAATGGAAAGAAGATCACTGTGACCGGTTACTACAATGGCTCGAACACCAACAAGGAAGGAATCAAGTTTGTCAATATCATCGCCACCAAGATTGCCGAGTTCGTCGATAACCCTAAGGGAACCCTCAAGAACCCGTATGAGGCTACTGAGCTTGCTGAACTCCTCAAGTCCGGCACCGTCCCTGAAGGTAATGTCTATGCCCGTGGTATCATCAACAAGATTGACAATGTCAACACCCAGTATGGCAATGCCCAGTACTGGCTTTCAACCGACGGTTCCGCAGCAGACCTCGAGGTCTACCGTGGCTTCTACTATGGTGGAGAAAAGTTTACAGAAGAGACAGCTGAGGCCATAAAGGTCGGTGATGAGGTAGTCGTCTTCGGTAAGGTCAAGGTCTATGGTGAAACACCCGAGTTTGATGCTAACAACTATCTTGTAACCATCAATGGTAAAGCTGCTCCTGCTGGAAGCGGTACTGCCGAGGATCCTTACAATATCACCAAGCTTGTCAACATGCTTCTCGCCGGTGAGACCATCGACGGTGAAGTCTATGCCAAGGGTATCATCTCCCAGATCGATAACGTCAACCTTCAGTTCGGCAATGCCCAGTATTGGATTTCCGATGACGGTGGCAAGAAGTACCAGATGGAGGTTTACCGTGGCCTTTGGTTCGGCGGTGAGAAGTTCACCTCCGAGGACCAGATCGCACTTGGTGACGAGGTTGTTGTCTACGGCAAGGTCAAGGTTTACAAGGAGACCCCTGAATTTGACGCCAGCAACAAGATCATATCCCTCAACGGCAAGACCGAGTAGAAGATATACTGCTATTGGAAAAGGCTGCGGCGTTTGACATGAACCCCGAAAGTTAGACAAAAAACTTTCGGGGTTTTGTTATGTACAAAAAGCACACTTATGAAGACCGCCTTAAGTATATGAAGTTACTTGAGGAGGGTTATTCCGTTAGACACATTGCGACTCATTATGGTATCTCCTGTCATCTCCTTGACGTATTATGGAAAAAGTATCAGAAGGAGGGTCCGTCAGGGTTAATAAAAAAGCAATATGTCCTTACAGACGGATCGTATAGAGAGACGGTTCTACGGGATATTGAGAACAATTGTTTAACTTTGTCTGAGGCGGCTATCAAGTACAATGTAAGTACAAGCCAGATACAAGCCTGGAAGCGAAAGGCAAGAGAGTCTGGTTATGATGCCTTGTATGAGACTAAGCGTAGAGGCCGCCCGTCAAAGGATATGGGAAGGCCCAAGAAAAAGACGGTGGAGCAAATGAGTGATCTTGAGAGGCTTCAGAAGGAGAATCAAGAACTAAAGACAGAGTTGGCTCTGCTAAAAAAAGTAAAAGCCTTAGTCGAAGAAAGGAAGGCCCATCTACGAGAGACTGGACAGAAGCCATCGAAGAACTAAGGCAGGAAGGACATCCTCTCCAGTTCATGCTGGACAGGGTGAAGATGGCCAGATCGACATTCTACTACAATCTAAAACATCTAGTGCAATCCGATGGATATGATGATGTAAGGCGCCATATCCAGGACATCTATGCTTCCCATCAGGGTCGGTATGGATACAGGCGTATTACAGATCAGTTGCACAATGAAGGAATAGGGGTAAACCACAAAACCGTACAGAAACTGATGCAGCAGATGGGTTTGAAGGCTAAATGCAGAAAGCAGCGCTATCGCTCATACAAGGGTGAGCTAGGAAAGATCGCCCCTAATGTAATCAACAGAAACTTCATTGCCGAAGAACCAAATCAGAAGTGGACGACGGATGTCACTCAAGTGAAGATAAAGGACAGGAAAACATATCTATCGCCTATCCTAGATATGTTCAATGGAGAAGTCGTCTCTTATGTAATCTCTGATAGCCCGGATCTAAAGATGGTCTTGTCCATGCTTGATAAAGCCTTCAAGAAAAGAGATATACGGGGGAATCTAATCTTCCACTCGGATCAAGGGTGGCATTATCAACATAAAAGGTATCAGAAAGCATTGGAAGACAGATGCATAACCCAAAGCATGTCCCGTAAAGGGAACTGTCTGGATAATGCCATGATGGAGAACTTCTTTGGATTGATGAAAAACGAATTGTTATATTTACAGGAGTGGGAATCTATCGACCAGTTCAAGAAAGCTCTCCGGACTTACATCCGGTACTATAACAATGATAGAATCAAACTGAGGCTAAAAGGAAAGAGCCCGGTGCAATACCGAGCTCTGTTCCAATCGAAGGCCTCGTAAATAATGTTAAACCGTCCAACTTTTGGGGGTCACATCACGTTTGTCGCAGCCTTTTTTCTTTAAAAAAATCTTATATTCGCTTTGCGATCACAATTTGTGATTGCAAATTTGAAAACCTTGTGACCCATGAATAGATTTCTTTCAAACGTATTGATTCTGGTATCGCTTCTGGTAGCAGGATGCGACCTGGCTACGGACCCGGTGGATTATGTCAATCCTTATGCAGGTAACGTCAGTCACCTGCTGGTGCCGACCTTCCCTACGGTGCAGCTGCCAAATTCTATGCTGAGGGTCTATCCCGAGCGTTCAGACTACACTTCAGAGTACCTGAACGGACTTCCTGTAATCGTTACCAACCATCGTGAGCGCTCGGCTTTCAAGCTGTCAGTGACCACAGGCCAGCCCAAGGGCCCGGTAATGCCCGTCTCCTACGACAACGAGCACCTGACACCATATTCATTCGACGTGACCCTCGATGACGGAGCCGTGACCGCGAAGTACGCTCTTTCACATCAGAGTGCCATATATTCACTCGAAGGCGGCGGTCCTTTGAATATAATCCTGGCCAGCATGGACGGTACGGTCTCATGGGATGGGAGTGCTGTCGAGGGCTGCCAGAGAGTCAAGGACGAAACCAAGGTTTATCTCCATCTGGAACCTGAAGTAGCTCCTGCAAAGGTCGACACCGCCGGCAACGGCAGGCAGAGTTGGGTGATCCTGCGCTTCGACGTACCTTCCGTCAGGCTTCGCTACGGGGTCTCCTTCATAGATGCCGCCCAGGCTGGGAAGAACCTTCGCCGAGAGATTAAAGACTATGACGTCGACGCCCTTGCTGCTGAAGGCCGCAGGATCTGGAACGAAACCCTCGGCAGGATTGCCGTGAAAGGGCCCTTGAGCCGGAAAAGGGTGTTCTACACGTCATACTACCGCACATTCGAACGCCCGGTCTGCATGAGTGAAGACGGCCGTTATTGGAGCGGATTCGACAACGCTGTCCATGAGGATGGTGGCACTCCTTTCTACACTGACGACTGGATTTGGGACACCTACAGAGCCGCTCATCCACTAAGGACTATCATGGATCAGTCCTTGGAAGAAAACATCCTGGCTTCTTTCCTTAGGATGGCCGAGCAGATGGGCACAGGTTGGATGCCGACCTTCCCGGAAGTCTGCGGAGATTCAAGGAGGATGAACAGCAACCATGCGATCCCTTCCTTTGCCGATGCCCTGGCTAAAGGCCTTAAAATCGATGTCCCTGCCGCCTATGAAGCCGGACGCAGGGCGTTGGCCGAGAAGACCCTGGCACCATGGAGCGGCAAGCCTGCAGGCTGGCTTGATGATTTCTACTGGGAGAACGGTTATATCCCTGCCCTTCGCGAGGGGGAAGCGGAGACCGATCCTAATGTCCATGGCTTTGAGAAGCGCCAGCCGGTTGCCGTGAGCCTCGGGACAGCCTACGACTGCTGGGCCCTTTCGAAGCTTGCAGATGCTACAGGACAGGGCAGGGATGCTGCCTGGTTCCTTGAAAAGTCCGCCAATTACAAGAAGCTTTTCAATCCCGAGACCCTCTTCTTCCATCCGCGTGACAAGGAAGGGAACTTCATCCCAGACATAGACTACAACTTTCCCGGAGGAATGGGGGCAAGGGAATATTATGACGAAAACAACGCCTGGGTCTACCGCTGGGATGTGCAGCACGACATTCCCGGCCTTATTGCCCTGATGGGAAGTCCAGAGCGTTTCTGCAAGGAACTCGACAGGATGTTCGCCACCCCTCTGGGCCGAAGCAAGTACTCTTTTTTTGCTAAACTACCAGACCACACCGGCAACGTGGGACAGTTCTCGATGGCCAACGAGCCTTCCCTCCATGTCCCTTATCTGTACAATTATGCCGGTGCACCCTGGAAGACCCAGAAAAGGGTGCGTCAGATGCTGGACACCTGGTTCAGGGACGACCTGATGGGAGTTCCCGGCGATGAGGACGGAGGAGGAATGACTTCCTTCGTGGTCTTCTCCTCGCTCGGCCTTTATCCTGTCACTCCAGGCGAACCTCTGTACACGATCGGCAGCCCTGTGTTCGACGAGGCTGAGATCAAACTATCAAACGGGAATACATTCAAGATCATCGCTAAGAACGTGTCCGATGATTGCAAGTACATCCAGAGTGCGGCTTTGAACGGTGTTGCCCTCGACGGGCCGTGGATCAAGCATGAAGACATCATGGCCGGTGGCACCCTGGTACTTGAGATGGGAAGCCTTCCAAACAAGGAATGGGGAGCTGTCTGTCCCTCGGATCTGGCGGAATGGAATGCGGCTGGTTGGAAGTGGAACGACATCGGTGACGGCATTCAGACCACCCATGCCCAGTTCCCGCTCCATGGCACAACTCAGAGCGTCAGTTTGGCGAGGTACCCTGCTTCCAGCATGTCTACCTCTTTTGTCCATGCACCCGGAGAGCTGTCTTCGACAACTGACACCCTTGCCATGAGGGAAGGAGCGAAGATCGGGCTCAACGGCAGCTATTTCAACATGAGGCGCCTCATCCCGCACACCTTCTTCTCAATCGACGGGGAAGTGGTCGGGCAGACTCCTTCCACTGAGCTCA
>Ga0208297_1001239_pt1 | contig 27175 bp, 15 predicted proteins | sample LMS_cellobiose_e_FD_187367 | JGI IMG/M metagenome (GOLD analysis project Ga0208297, IMG submission 187367) | Rumen-fistulated moose microbial communities from Alaska, USA - LMS_cellobiose_enrichment (SPAdes) (version 2) | ecosystem: Host-associated > Mammals > Digestive system > Stomach > Rumen... | reverse complement strand
GATAAGAGGTACTATCTATGACCGCCGTGAGAGACACGGTTATTTTGGGTCCGAGCCGTATGATGGGAAACTATCACGTACGGTTCCTTGAAGAGGGCAACCCCGTGAGGGGTTGTCCTTATTCGACTGAACCTAAAAGGGGCCGAAAGGCCCCGTTCCAAAGGTGATTGAGATGGTAACAGCGAAACAGATGACAATGTTCGCATTCGATGATGAGCCGGTATCCGAAGAACCGATATGACTTGAAGACTACGATGGCAACCACAAGACCGTATATCGCATGGATGCGGAGGCCATGTTGGAAGATCTGAACAAGATGCCTTCTGGAAAGTGATCATGGCTGAGATGCCTGGAGGTGGACCATTCCCGTTCATACGAATCGCAATTCAAGGACTGGGATGCCTGCATATGGTTCCAGAGAGGCATAGGACTAAAGAAGATGGTCAAAAGCACCGGGGAGGTCATGGACTGCATCGACCCGCATCCGTACAGATGGCATTACATGAACGGCAAGCAGATACGTCCGTGGAAATACGAGCCTCTGAGAGAAGCATGGATCGATGAAGATACGCTGCACCTGAAACTCGATTCGGGAGAAAACCTGGCGGATGTGAAACCTGACAGCGAGATCGACAGATACGATCTGCATCCATACGATCCGACCTTTGACCTGGAACACTTCGCGATAGAATGCTACAGGAACAAGATTCCAAGAGGAATGATGAGATGGAGGGACCACTACATGTACGGGGCACCCTGTCTGAGGCCGTTCAGCAGGAACATATCGCATGAAGATGCGAAGAAGATCGACCTCATGCCCGACCTCGCAGCCATGTACAAGCAGATGGGCTGGAAACTCGGATTCTTCACTCTCGCAGACGGATGCGCGGAATACTGCAACGTATCCAACGAGAAAGTGAAACTGTTCTGATAAACGAGGGGGACAACCCCTCTTTTTTAGTTTTCGCACTTTATGCGAAAACTGCCCCGGCCCTGTATGGGCCAGGCCTCCTGCGGATGGAAACGGCCTGACAAATTCTATAACATCGGCCACCCTTACGTGTATGTGGAGGTGGGATCGATATGAATAGAACGATCAACAGGATCATCATCGTAGTTGGTGTCCTGATTCTCACAGTGGTGGGCGTGTACGCAATCTTCTTCGCGGAACCGGTAAAGGAACCTTACGATATCGACTACAACAGCCAAGACGGGATCATCACGATCGGATTCCAATCCGGGCCCATCGAAGAAGGAACATGGACCGCGGACGTTTTCTACGAGAATCCCGAACGCATCTATGTCGCATCGAACGTGCCTGTCACGATATCAGGCGACAGGATGACCGCGACGATATCGAGCAAGGACCTGGTGAATCTATACAACTTCCAACACACGATATACCTGATGTCATCGGGGAAGAGCACCCAAGTGATACATTTCACCGTCTCGGATCACGAAGATACCGCATGGGACACGTTCGGCTTCATATTCGCAATAATCTTCTTCGTATCCGTAGGAGGATTCCTGATCGCAAGAAGGATCATCTACGGAAAGAGAGCGGGTTGGTCTTACTACAAACGCATATGACAATATCGATTTTACAAGATTGGGAAATCCGATCTTCTCCCGGTCCGGAGGGCCTCCGGATCGGGGTGTTCTTCAGTTGTTTTCCGATATGGAAAACCGTGTGATAAATGGATTGAGAATACCCCTTGTCCCTCATGACATCCTCATCATTGACCAGCTCCAGAGGGCCATTATCCTCCATGAAGCTGTATACGGCCTTAACGATGGATTCCGGAGAGGCCCTCGTACGGATATAGATGTAATGGGACATGACGCAGCTGTCGATCTCGTAACCTAAACGATCCAGGATACGCAGAAGGGTATCGAACTGTTAGTGAATTCAGTCTTTTCTGATTTTATTTAGACAGATGTGCTCAGGCCAATCAGGCCTGAAGCAATCTGTTCTTCTCTGCTTCTATACGGACAAGAGTGTTTTTTGGTTTATGTTTATGCTGCATTTGTCATTTTCTACTATTTCTTTTTTGCGAAAAAATAACGATTTATTTATACATAATACATACATAAATTATGCTATTGTTGAGTGGTAACTCTCGCCGTCCCCCTTATCGCCGCCGCTTATGATTCTATCCCCCCGTTTCAGATCGATATCGCAGCCTGATGGCGTCCCCCCTAATGGTCCGGCGGATGATTTCGGACCAACCGAAAGGGATATTCAGAGTAATTGCAAAACTTTGAATCCACTGGACAGGCAGCGACATTCTTCAAGAAACGTCTTAAATACAGGACAAATCTATGGATAATCATCCTGGTAAGACCCGTAGGTCGGTTGCCCTTGGGTGGCCCTCAGTACTTACGGGCGACGGATATTCTGCTCTGGATCCTTGAAATGTACCTGCTGTCGTTCTGCTCGAAGCCGGTGCGGACGGAACCTGCCACATAGTCGACTATTCTGAGACAGGGCTCGTTCTGCGATACCCCTTTGTAACATCTCTTCAGGTTCTTGGAATGGGAATCGCAAAGCCTCGAACAGATGTTCCTGAGTTCATCCTGCTGTATGTATCTGCTTCCGTCGACGATGATGTTGACATCCTTGAAACGAAGCTGCTGAAGGGAGATGTCGATGAGATCAGTCAGAGCGCGCTTGTAGAGTTCCGTGCCGTATACGAATATGTTATCGGAAGGACGGTTCTTCTCTGTAGCGACATATGAAATGGATATGGGAAGCGACGATAACGAATCCAGAATGGGTATTATGTCCGATTCGGCGGAGTTATAGAACTTCTTTTCCGACTAACCGTTGGGGAGAAGGCGGGATGTAGGCAAAAGAGTTCTTGAAGACGGCGACACTAGAACTGATCGTAAAGAATTTGGAACCGGAAGAACCCAGATCGCCCGATTCATCTATTACGATAAGTCCGGTCATGCGTAACCCTGTATCCATTCGGATGTGGGAAGAGGATATAGTTGTTTGTTGGTGGACAATGGCAGCCGTATCCGGGACCCGCAGGATCCCTACAGGGAAGATTGAACAACCCCGTGCTTTTTCTTCTCCTCCCTCAGCTGATGTCGGGCCTCATCATCGGGCTTTCAATTATCATTGTAATGCAAAGCTACGTGCATGCGTCCCTTCCTTCCGTACCGCTCGGGTTTCGAAGAAAGTCCAGGGTTGAAAGAAATGTTCAAAGAAAATGAACACGGAAACCAGATAAACCCCTTAGGAAACGACTTCGAGATTCTGTGCTGACCTAGCTGATCTCGAGATCGCTGTTCTTCGAGTAATCAGGCCAGCCTGTGGGGGATCACCTTTCCTTCGTTATGCAGTTTCATGCTGCGAAGGCAGTTGAACACCATGTCCCTGACAGCTGTGCGGTAATAGAATGCCATGTGCTGCGTGTAGATGACATTGGGCATGTTCCTCAGGATGTCGATGTAGTGCCCTTCCAGGTCCTTGTCCCTGCAGTCGTTGTAATACAGGCCGAGCTCGTTCTCCACTACGTCCAGTGCGGCACAGGAGACCTGTCCCGAGTTCAGAGCGTCGATGAGGGCCTGGGTATCAACGAGCCCGCCTCTCGCGGTATTGACGAACACAACGCCCTTCTTCATTTTGGCAAAAGCCTCTGCACCAAGGATGTGGTACGTGTTCTCGTTCAGCTCCATATGCATCGAGATGACATCGCATGTCCCTAGAAGTTCATCCATGCTGATGAACTCAGCGTACCTGTCGGCCTCTGCCTTCCTTCTGCGGTTGCAGTAGTACAGTTTGCATCCGAAACCTGTAAGATCCCTCATGACGGCAAGGCCGATCTTTCCGGCGCCGATGATTCCTACTCTCATGTCTTTGAGCTGCTCGGCCAGCAGGCAGTTGAGCCTGAAGTCGTTGCCCATGGTCTTGATCATGACCTCCTTCATCCTGCGGACGCCCATCAGTATGTCCATGACTGTGAATTCCGCCACCCCATCAGAATCGTAGGTTATGTTGGTCACCACCATGCCGATCTCCTTTGCATGGGCTATATCGATATGATCAAACCCTATGCACCTTGTGCCGATCATCTTGACCCCCAGTTCCCTGAACCTGTCCAGCATCGGTGCTGTGACCGGTGTCGTTAGAATGGAGACGTAGTCGTATCCGGCAGCGAGGTCAACGATTTCGGGGACCAGCGTATCCGGGGTGCAGTCCCATTCTATGCCGAGTTCATCGGTGAATTCACTGAAGAACCCCTATTCATCGTATGTTCTGCAGTCGTAGACGAATACTTTCATGATTGACCAGGTAGGTAGTTATGGACTTACAATAAAAAGATTGACTTAAGCTGACTTGTGGCATTTCTCCTCAAGGGTCATTTCCATTTCAAGGTATTTTATGTCCCTCTCCTTGAAAAACGAAAATGCAGCAACGACATGATGGTTGAATGGTGAATAATGTTACGATTCAAATGAACCATGATATCTGGGGAAGACTCCGCTGGACAACATCAGACCTTCATCCTGAGGAAAAACTGGTCAGGCTCTTTCAACGATCCACACATCATCCGGACCAAATCTATAAGATTCGTAACCATCGATTTGACTTATAATGGAGATTTTATGAAATCGTCGGTATTGAACCGATGAAATCATCGTCATATTCGTCACTTTGGGAGTGTATGTATTCATCTTCGGCCTGTGGACGGCCCACGTAATGAACATCCACATCGTTCGCCAATGGAAATACGTGAATGATCTGCTCCTGTGGATGATGGAAAAGGATGGGGTGGACCATGTGGAGAGCATCATGAAGGAGGGCAGAAGGGGTGCCATCGGGCTCATGAAACGTGCGATATGAGTTGTGGCCCCTCTATCTGGAAAAGGTACCCATCCCGTTAGATGATCGCTTGCTATAAAGATGGTTAAAGGGGCCTATAGCCCCGTTTTACTCTGTTCAGAAGGGATCTTCCCTTTCTTTCCTGAGCCTCTCCTTCTCGGCCCTGGCCTCCTCGTCGGCGGCTTGGATCTCCTCGAGCTTGGCATCGGTCTCGGCCTTGATGGTGCTCCTCTCTTCCTTCCCGGCCTCCCTGATGTCCTCGATCTGGACTTCGAGGTTCTCGATCAGCTTCCTTGATTTGTTTATTTCAGCAACAAGGTCGTCGCAGTTCTTTTTGTGAGACTCGTCGTCCTCGTACTGCCATCTGTAGTATTCCTTTCCAATGGTAGTGTACATCTCGTTGACCTTGTTCCTCTCGGCCTTGATCTGATTCTGCAGATTGTTGACCTCTTTCATCTCGTTGAGACTGCTCTTGTTGGTCGCAACGGATGACTTGACCTTGCTTGTGGTTCTCTCCAAAAATCCCATTTTGGTCACCGATGCGTCATAGGTTCGAGTACGTTTATAGATTGTTGATAACAGCGGTCTGGTGGGCAGTTGCCTGAGTTCGCTATCGCACATCCGTGAACGGATACGTTATGGATGGGCCCGCGAATGCGGACCCTAGATTCAATCCTCGATCTCCCAGGTCATGGTAACGGCTCTGCTGAACTGTGAATCCTCTGGATCGACGTCCAGATCGGGCAGTGCTGTCATTTCACAATCTGAAGAGAGACTGAAACAGCGACCGTAGTCATCGTCATCATCGTATCTGAAGTGACTTGATTCCCTGGAAACGGAAAGGAGCTTTCCGAGTCTGCATCCAACCGAGCCCACTATGGTCTCGGCCTCTGCCTTGGCATTCTTAGCAGCCTCCGACAGAGCCTTCAGATCGTTCGCCGCAGGATCCTTGGCCTTGTATGAGAAATGGACCACCGGTGTGATATCGGCCCTCATAATGTTCTCCAATGCCCTGGTAAGCTTGCTGCTGTCATTCTCGAATTCGAAGATCACGTCCTGGCTGTAAGTGTATCCGTCCGGGACCTTCTTGAACCTGTCATATCCGTTCTTGTCCTCCCCGATCTTCTGATCACGATAGGACTGCTGGATGCTGAGGGACGATGTCTTTATCTCCCCTCTGGGGATGCCTGCTGCCTCCACTGCGTCCTTGAAATCCTTCGTCATCAGAGCGAGCTCGTTCAGCGCGCCTTTGTACTCCCATTCCTTGCCGGACAGGGTTGCCCTGACCACGGTTATCTCGGAGGGTGCGCTGACAGTCGCCGTTCCTTTCACAGTTATTGTTCTGCTCATTTTATCACCTATCCGTTTCGGTCCGCTCCGGACCACTACAGAGAATGATGAGATAGCGAATATAATAACTGCTTGTTGTTATCTTTGTTATTCTTCAGACAATTGCCCAGACGCCAATCATCTTAAATAAGTCGATGCACCCAGAGAGTGTCAGTGTCTCTTCATCCCACAGGTCAGGGTCTCGGTCCATTCGTTCACGACCGGTCCGCCCGGACCTTCCGGCTGAGTGGGATTGCATTTCCTGGTGTAGAACCAGCTGCCGAAGGAATATGGGGTCTCGTAACCTGTGGCCGATATCCTGACATAAGAACAATCCCCGCAGCGCTCCAGGAATATCTTCGCATCGGGCGTTGTCCTGACCTTCTCAGACATGCGCTTCTTGACTGAACAGACATCGTCCTCAGTCAGATGGCCGATGGGGTTTCCTCCGCTGTCGACCCCGATGTAGATCTCGGCCCTGTTAAAGCGGTTGAGCATTGCCGACATCGCCCTCAGGGCATCATCCAGACCTTCCATCCCGTCGATGAATTCGATGGTCCAACCCTCGGTCCCCTAACCCATGACCGTGTCAGAGTTTTCGCTCTATAAATGATTCGGCTGTTCAGGACGGGTATCTGTGCGTCCTCATGTGCTCCACTACGGAATGCAGATGCTCGTTCGAGAACACCTCCGAATTGGGATCGAATTCGTAATGGTAGCGTTTCTTCATCCCGTCCAGGGCTCTGTGGAGGGCCATGTCCCTCTCCCCTGTCTCCAGATCGAATATGTCGTCCAACGTGAGCTGTCTGACCTTGCGGTTGCTGAGATTGAATATTCCCACACCGATGAGTCTGATCGGGCGCCTCTTCAGAGCATAGAGCATATCGATCGCCTCCCTGCTCACCGACATCGGATCGTTGCAGGCCACGGTGGTCCTCGAACGGGTGATGCTCTTCATGTCGGAATATGTGACCTTTAGCACAACTCCGCTGCCGTGGAGCCCGTATCTCTCCGCCCTCTGCACCACGGAAATCGACAGAAGAAGAAGGACATCCGACAACAACCTCAGGTCGTATACGTCCTCCTGGAAGGTCATCTCGCGGCTTATGGATTTGGCCTCCTCGGGCTTATAGGGGACGACCCTCCTATCGTCTATCCCGCTGGCGATGTTAATGATGAATTCACCTTGGGATCCGAAACGGTCGGCGACCTCCTCCTGACGCTCCAGAAGGTCCCTGACGGTGACTATGCCCATGGCGTTGAGCTTCTCGGCGGTCTTGGTCCCCACGGAATACAGGACGCGGACCTCCCTGTCCACCACCAGGTCTACGAAGTCCTGCTGGCTGCGTATCTCGTAATATCCGTCCGGCTTCATCTCCTCGCTGGCCGTCTTGGCGGATGCCATAGAATACCCTATGCCGACCGAACAGCTGAGGCCCAACTCCTCCAGGACCCTTCTCTTGATCTCCCTCCCGAACTCGCCTGCCTTGTCGAAGTTCTTGGCAGTCTCGGTCACATCGAGGTAGGCCTCATCCAGAGCGATGTATTCCGATACCGTGGCGTAGTTGTCCCAAATCGCATGCAGTTGGTTTGAGACGGCCTTATATTTCTCGAAATTCGGGTGCATGTATACGCCGTCCGGGCACAGCCTGTATGCCTCCTTGATGTTCATGGCGGAACGTACACCGAACTTCCTGGCCTCGTAGCTGCAGGTGGCCACTACGCCCCTCTCGGTAGGAAGGGAGCCAATGATCACGGGTTTGCCTATGAGCGACGGGTTATCGCGCATCTCGACAGATGCGTAGAATGCGTCCATGTCCACGTGGATGATTATCTGATCCGTCGCTTCCCCTCCGCTTTAAACAGATACGTACAAGTTCTTACAGATACATATTACCCGCACAGGCCACATCAACCTATAAACGGACCAACACTATGCACCGGGCATGAAGATCTACGATGCCTATAGGATGGGGGTCGAGGCCGGGATGGCCAGGGACCTGCGTCCACAGGCCGAGGTTAAGAAGATACTGGATGATGAGAAGGCCAAATACGAATCCCTTCCTAAGGACATGAAGGAACTGTTCGATACCGAGAGGCTGTGGAATCCCTATGCGGATTCCAGATTCTCGGTCATGGCCGAAGAGGCCAAGGAGTTGGATGCGGTCAGGTTCATGTGGGGTATCGACATCTCGCCCTCCGAGATACTGCTGGCCGACAGACTCAGGGAGAAGGGGGAGAGGATAGACGCCGTGGTCGCACATCACCCCCTGGGGTCTTCTAAGACGCTCTTCCCGGAGGTCATGATGCAGATGACGGCCATGTTCGAGAACATGGGCGTCCCGAAGGAAAGGGCCCACGACCTTGTCAAGGACCGTATGGACCAGATCCTCAGGAACATGCAGGGATTCAACTACAACCAGGCCGCTGATTCGGCCCGCTTGCTCGGCATCCCGCTTTTCAACATCCACGCCCCCGCCGACAACATGGTGGAGGAGTTCATGGTCAACAAGATGAAGGAAGATCAGCCCTCTACGCTCCAGGACATCATCGATTCCCTCATGAAGGAGCCTGAACAGAGACTCGCCGCCAAATACAACAGCCCGCCCGTGATCCTCTGCGGTAACCCAGAAGACGAATGTGGCAAGATCATGGTGAAGATGAACGGAGGGACGTCGTTCTCGACCGATACGTATGAGGCTCTGGTGGAAGCCGGGGTGAAAACAATTGTTGCGATGCACTATCCCGATGAACATTACAAGATTGCCAAGGAGAAGGGCATCAACCTGGTCATATCCGGCCATATGTGCTCCGACTCGATCGGAGTCAACCTGATCTGCGACCTATGGGAGAATGAGGGGATAGAGGTCCTTCCATGCTCCGGATTCACCCGCTTCAGCAGAAACTGATAGGATGAGCTGGAAGATCGGTAGCATCGAGATACCCGGGCCGGTGGTCCTCGGTCCGATGTCCGGATACACATCCAGGAGCTACCGCGACTTCATGAAACCCTTCGGGGTCGCCGTATCTATGACCGAGATGACTTCGGCCGTCGGGATCAACAACTCCGATCTGAAGACCTCGGATTACGTGATGTTCGACCGCAATTATCCTACCGGCCTCCAGCTGTTCGGACATTCGGCAGAGGATATATCGAAAGCGGCAGAGAAATCCTTGGAATTCAATCCGAACATCGACTTCTTCGATGTGAATATGGGGTGCCCCGTCCACAAGATATTGCGCAGCGGCGCCGGATCGGTCCTGATGAAGGATCCCGAGCTCTGCGGCAGGATAGTGCGCTCCGTGAAGGATGTAACTGGACTGCCGGTCACGGCCAAGATCCGCCTGGGCTCAGATGCGAACCATATGAACTACATGGATGTCATCAGCAGCCTTGAATCATCCGGCGTCGATGCGATTACGGTCCATGCCCGCACCAAGGACCAAGGGTACAGCGGATATCCCGACTTCGAAACGATAAGGAATCTGCGCAGGAAGATGTCCGTCCCCCTCATCGTATCCGGGAACATCTATTCGCTGGACGACGCGATAGATGCGATTGATACTACCGGCGCCGAAGGCGTCATGGTCGCCCGCGGAGGGGTAGGCAACCCGTTCCTTGTCAAGCAGATAGACGAATACTTCCGCTCGGGGAAACGGCTGGAGAACCCTACAGTGCATCAGCAGGTGGAATGGTGCATCCAGCTCTCGAAGATGCTGGTCGGTGAGAAAGGTGAGGAATGCGCCGTCAGGAAGCTAAGGAGCATCGCCCCCAAGTTTGTATCGGGATGCCACAGGTGCAGGGAGTACAGGCTCAGGCTCGCCACCGAGACCGATGATCTGAACAGCTTGACCTCCATACTGACGGAGATCGATCACAGGATGGGTCTTGAGAAGATAAACATGGATGGCAGGCGCACATACTATAACCTCGACTGAAACTTCGATAAAAACTTTAACCGCACCGCCGTTGTCAGTCCGATGTTCTTCCTAGCAAAGAAACCGAAGACCGTCCAGAAGATAGTGGACATCAACATCCATTGGTCAGCGGACGATCCGTTCACATTCATCTCCCACCACCACGACAAGTACCCTCATGGGAATGCACAGATGGCCCCTCCGCTGGACCTCATCAGCGGCAGGAACCTCGGCAGGGACTATCAGGAGAGGTTCGGGTTCAGGATGTATCACGGCAGGGTGGTTCCGGGCTTCCCGATGCATGCCCATTGGGGTTACGAGACGGTCACCATAGCCGAGAAGGGGTATGTGGATCACTTCGACACGGAGAAGAACTTCGGAAGGTACGGCAATGGGGATGTCCAATGGACGCTGGCATCGAGCAGATACGAGCACTGTGAGATGTATCCGCTGATCGACCAGGAGAACGACAACCCCGTTCATATCACTCAGATCATGATCAATCTTCCGCTGGACAGGAAGAACAGGCCCAATTCCGTGAACAACGTCTGGTCGGAGAACATCCCCGTGTTCAGGGACGATGGGAAGGAAGTCACCCTTTACTGCGGATCATACGGCGACAAGGAGATCTACTCGCCCAATGAGGAGTCCTGGGCGAAGAAGGAGAATTCCGTCAGGATCTTGAAAGTAGTGCTCCAACCAGGTTCCGTATTCACACTCGAGGTCCTTGCGGACGGCGTGGACAGGAACGTCTTCTTCGTATCGGGGAAGGATGCTGTCATGGACGGCACCGGCATCAAGCCTAACTACAGGTTCAAAATGGTCAGGAAGACGGCCACGTTCATAACCAACGGGTCGGAGGAATCGGAGTTCTGGGTTCTTGAGGGCAAGCCCATCGGGGAGAAGCAGGCGTCTTTTGGCCCGGTTATACTGAAGGATTTGAAAGAGGTCAGGTCCTCGATGTACGAGATAAGGGTCAAGGAATTCCAGGAGTGGCCGTGGGGCGTCATGGATGTGACCAACCCCATCGAGATGGGAAGGGAACTGCACCGCCCTGACGGAACCGTCGAGAAACCTTGACAAGTGCCAGCTAAAATATACTCCTAACACATACGCACACGTATGAATGGGATGAACAAGACGATCATGACGGTCGTCTCAGCAATTGCACTTATCTACTGCGGGATCAGCTTCGCGCTGACCCTAGATTACTACCTCTTCGTCGAGAAAGGTGTGATCCACTTCTGGTTGTTCGCACCGGTGGGATTCTCCAGTCTCGAGGATCTCGGCATAGACGTCACCAGGCACCTCATGGAGGCTGGACTCACGGTTGGACTCTACCAGGGCATGATGGACGGCATCTTCAACATGCTGCCAGGCTCCATCGCTCCGTTCAGATTCCACATCGTCATGGTCATGATGCTTATCGGATTCATCCTCTCCCTCGTGGGGATAATCACCAAGCCGTCTTCAGACTGTACCGGTGATACGAACCCCGCACAGTACCTGTGGACCCACAGGCCCCGCGCATTGCTCAGATGCATGGCGATGCCCTGGAACCTCATCACTGCCTCCTGGCAGAAGTCTAAGGCCCTGGTCATCGTACCCGTCATCCTGCTGTTCCTCTACGCAATCTGGTCGGCTTTGATGTCCTTGGCCCTGATCGTACCATTCATACTGGCGAAGCTCGTGATATCTGCCAAAATCAGTTCCGCAGCCAAAGTGGAGGCCAGGGAGTACGAGAAGAACACCGATTACGGCATCTGCCCGAACTGCAAGCGCAGCTTCGACAGGCCAAAGGTGAAGTGCAGATGCGGACTCATCCTCGACTACCCCGTACCTAACCAGTACGGCTACAGGTATCACACCTGCAACAAGGGACACGAGATACCTTGCGAGAGCGGAAAGAGGTCAGGCCTCACCACCATCTGTCCCCATTGCGAGAAGCAGATCGCTACCAGGGAGGCACGCCCCATCACCATATCCATGGTAGGTGGCAGCAACACCGGAAAGACCTCCCTCATGCTCGCGGCCGTCCAGACCCTTGCCCATAACGCCAGGACCGTTGACATCACAGTATCAAGTCCGTCGTCGGGGCTCTCGTCCCAGACCCTGGCCGCCAAGGACTATGTGCCCAAGACCGCCCCCGGAGAACTTGAATCCCAGTTGGTGTTCCTGGAGTCTCTGAACCTCCAGACCAGGGAGATCATCTTCAACGACATATCCGGAGTGGAATTCCAGCCGTCCACGGACAAGGTACTCTTCGAGGAATACTACAACTACACCGACGGATTCATCTTCACCTTCGATCCGCTCATCTTCAACAGGGAGATCAGGAGGGACGCCCCCCATGAGGTGTTCGACTGCTTCCACTACATGTACACGACCATAAGGAACATCGGCCCGGGTACCGTATCCAACATCCCGTTCGCGATCGTGGCAACGAAATCGGACCTTATGCAGTCCAAACTCACTGACGGTGATGTCAGGAAGTTCCTGGTTGACAACGGCGAGGAGAACTTCGTCAGGGTCGTGGAATCTCTGTTCTCGGAGGTCAAGTACTTCTCGGTATGCTCTCACGGTAATGAATGCTCATCTGCCCTCAGGCCCGTCTGGTGGATAGTCGGACATGTCGATCAGCAACTGACTAAGATCATCCCCTTGTGATAAATACAGGATTAACATCGGTGATATCATGGTCAAATCAGTCAACGCTTCGCACATCCTAGTATCGAATTCCAGGGACGCAGAGGGAATCATGATCCGCCTCTCCAAAGGAGAGAACTTCGCGGATCTTGCAAAGAGATTCTCCAAGTGCCCCAGCAAGTCCAAGGGCGGTAACCTCGGATGGTTCGGAAAGGGCGAGATGGTCCCCGAGTTCGAGAAGGCATGCTTCGAAGGACAGAAGGGACAGGTAGTCGGACCGGTAAAGACCGAGTTCGGATACCATATCATAATGATAAACGATCAGAAATGAACCACTTTACCGGCTGGATTCAGCCGGGTCAAATCCATTTCTCTCATTGTTTGTCAAGCATATCCTTGCTATTATTCTGCTGATTTACGGCCTTTCCAGTCATTATGTCATAGGCGAGGCTTAAGAATATAGCCAAAATGATGCTATCAAAGTATCAGAAAAATCATCAATAAAAAATCAGAAAAATCATCAATAATCTTTCTGAAAATTCATCAATAATTTTTCCGAAAAATCATCAATTTTAAATATAGTTTATAATATAAACAATTATGACACTGAAGAAGGACGGATACGTCCCCAGACTCATAGACGATGAACTCAAAAGATATCTGTCGATCTTCGGTGCAGTGAATATTGTTGGGCCTAAATGGTCCGGAAAAACCTGGACGGCATATAACTGCTGCAACAGCGCCACACTCATAGCTGACCCGAAAGGAAACTATCAGAATCGCAGATTGGCCCTTACTGACCCCACGCTCATCTTCAAGGACGACCTCCCACAACTGATCGATGAATGGCAGGATGTCCCCGGCATCTGGGATGCTGTAAGGTATAGGATCGATGACGCAGGGAAAAAGGGGATGTATGTGCTCACCGGTTCTGCCACACCGAACAGAGGCAGATTCGTGCATTCGGGTACCGGGCGCATAAAAGAACTCCATATGAGGACCATGTCCCTGTTGGAGAGGGGGATCTCCGATGGCAGGGTCTCTTTGAGAGAGATGTTCAACCGCCCTGCATTCTCTTTCCAGACGCGGGATATGGAACTGAAAGATGTGATAGAATACACCATCCATGGAGGCTGGCCTGGTGTGATGGATATGAATTCTGACGCATCGCTGGAGGTCGCCAGAGGTTATATCGAGACCCTTGTCAATAACGATATCTCCTTCGATGGTGTGAGCCGTGATCCAGCCAAGATGCGCCGTCTCATCCGTTCTCTTGCACGTAATGAGAGCACGATGGCATCCAAAAGAGTCCTCAAGAGAGATATGACAGAGAATCCTGACGATCCGCAGATTGCAGACAACACCCTCGATGATTACCTATCCGTGCTGGAAAGACTTCATTTCACAGATTTCCAACCCGCGTTCAATCCTAACATGAGATCCTCTGTGAGAGTCGGGAAGACTCCGAAGAGGCATCTTGCGGATCCGTCCCTTACCGCAGCAGCGATGGGGATGAATGCTGAATCGTATATCAACGACCTGAATTCCTTCGGATATCTGTTCGAGGCCCTTTGCGTACATGATCTGAAAACATACGCCATGTTGTTCGACGGGAATGTGATGCACTACCGCGATGGCGATGGCAACGAGATCGATGCCGTGGTGGAACTTCCGAACGGGGAATGGGGTGCCTTTGAGATTAAGACTGGCGCTCATGAGATAGATGAGGGCGCCATTTCGTTGCTGAAGATGGATAGGAAGATACGCGATCAGGATAACGGAAGACCGCCGAGGTTCATGTGCGTCATCTGCGGGATGACCAATGCGGCCTACGTCCGCGACGATGGCGTCTATGTCGTCCCGCCTACAGTGCTGGGGCCATGAAGGTGCACGGAGAATATGGGAAAGATCGACGTAGCTAATTGAGATCATGGCTGATTCTCCTTAGTAATGCTAACTTTCCTAACAACGCCTTATCCCGATACCTTCTTTCAGATATCATATCGTGAGCGATATGGACAAAAAGAAGAAGATGAACCTTGAAGAGTTATGTGCCTAACCCGTGGGTCCCGAAGACCATGAAAAGCCTGGCGGTCAGGACACTTATGCCCTCTGCCGCGAAAGGTTCCGCCTGCAAAACATTGGTACGGGCTCGAAGCGGAATACGAATCTCTCTTCGGGCATCGGGCGATTCTGTGAGAACCCTCCCACGAATGAAATGTCTTCCTGTTCATCGCGGTCGACCCCGTATTCGTTCAGCTGTGCTCTCTTTCTAAATTCGACATGTGTCTATCCCATCGTCTCAACTCTGGAAGTTGAGTCGACGGCAGTTCAGTTCAGACGGTGTTCGGATACCACATCATCATGATAAACAATCAGAAATGATCCTACTTACCGGCGGTTTTCCGCCGGATAAACTCTCCATCATTGTCCGTCATCGAATCCCATAAACCGTCATGTAGCTCTGCTTCTCTCAGATGCGACCTGGCCCTGGACTCATCATGCTTCATCGCCAGTTCTGAGTTTTTGATCATTATACTCGCCGCCGGTACCTCAACCGTGCCGATATCTAATCGCCATTTATCCATCTGCCAGTGCTCGTTCGAACAGATTCTGATGACAATGCGACCACGGACAAGAAACGCCTCAAAGGAGGATCGTTCCTTGCCGTGTGCCGTCTCCTCAACCTGATTGATATTCAGATATGCCTTTTGCGTATCACCAATGCCATTGCGGCCATCAAGATTATGATGGCAGCAGCGAAGACTGCGGCTACGATCGGGATGGATTGATCATATCCGGAGGTTGCAGGACCGACCGACATCATGTAGACGGAGAAGTGGACCAGAGTGAAGCTCATGGTCGAGGTCTTCTCATCATAGGTGCAGTCCACACTGGCCAACGATCCGCTGTCAGTCACGTAATAGACATGATCATACGGCTTGTCGCAAACAACCTGCACATGTGCCTCTCCTCCGAGATCGGATATGGTATTGCCTCCGACTGCGAGGTTGAGGGAAAGGACATAGTTGTCACCTACTACATTCCTCTGAGCCGGTGAAAGGCTTTCCTTGTCGACTTTCTGAACGGACATCGTGGCATCCTTTCCACCAGAAACCATCCTACTGACTACATTGCTGTCAAGAGTGACCGTGCGTTCCTCGGAGGACAAAGACAATGAATAACCGTTCCTGGATGCTTCGATCAGATATCCTGATGGCATGACCATCCTGCCGTCATCCGATTCGTATACCACGTTGACAACGGCATCAGGCATATCGGAAATATGCTTACTGATCTCGCGGAGGGTTTCCACTTTGGTATCGGGGGTGTTCACCTCAACGCTCTCTGAATCCCCTTTGATGCTGAGGATGCTCTCGGAACCAGACGGGTGTGATGTCACAATCATGACTTCCTTATCGACAACCTCGCCCTCCGAGTCCTTCTTCGTCAGGCTCTCGCCTCTGACGGTGGTGCCGTCGTTAAGGGTTGAGTTGATGGTCTCCTTCTCGACCGATATGCCACCTTCCGTCTCGGATATCTCTTTCACGGTAGTCGTGCTGGACTTCTTTCCCTCGCGATCGATGGTTGTATGCTCCTCCTTAACGACCTTGGATCCGTCCTCGTTGGTGGTTGTCTCCACAACGGATTCGGACATAGTACCGTCCCTGTTCCATTTGGTATCCTTATCGATGTGAGTGACCGATCCGTCATCGTTCTTGATGGTCTCGGACTCTTTATCGACGGCGCTGCTCGATCCTCCTTGGCCGGAACCATGATCCTGACTGACCCATCTGGCGATGAGGGTAGTGTCCTCCGTCACAGGAGTCCTGAAGTCGTACGGCACGGTGCCGTCCTGACCAGATTTGTACCAGAATGCGAAGGTGAAACCGCTCCTGGTCGGGTCCTGGGGAGCGGCAACTGCGGAACCTGCATCGACCTTACAGCTCGGAACATCTGAACCGCCCGCGGAGTCGAAGGTCACCTCGTATTGTCTCACCCACTGTGCGTACAGTTTGATGATCGAACCGTCGGTTCCCGTAAGGGCCTGTTCGATCTTATCGGTACAAACGATTTCTCCGTCGGTGCTGAGTGCCCATCCTGCAAGTCTGTATCCCTCCATTGTGAGCGGGGTGCTGTCTATGGGAATGTTCTTTGCGACCACCGGTATGGTGATTGACGACATCTGACCGTCTCCACCGTTAGGGTCGAAGAGCACGGTGTACATGATTGGCTTCCAATTAGGCACGAGCTTGATTGGTACGTAGTTTTGGCCTTCCTCAGTGTATGCCGCGGCATAGAACGGCGTGTTGAAGTTGAACTTGCCCATAAGGCGATACCCAGTCTCTTCAGTCTTATCGAGCTCGAACAGGAACCACCCAATCAGCTTGAGTCCGAACGGTTCGGGGATCGTAGGTTCGGACACGTAGCCGCCGTCGAATATGTACTGAGGTGCTACTATCTGGAGCACGCCTCCGACGGCACTGTACAGCTCCACCATGTGGGCGTTGTCCGCCTGCCATACCGCGATGAGGGTCAGATCCTCAGTCACGGGGGCCGAGAAGTCATACTCGTGCGTCTGGACAGAACCGTGGGGAGCTACCAACCAATGCTGGAAGGTGTACGACATGTGCTCCGGTGCCTCTTTGGTAGGATTCTCGGGCTGGATGACAAAACCGCCGTCTGAAACATATTGGGCGGGGATGCTGCTTCCCCCAGCTGTATCGAATACTACCGTGTGCTTCCACTTGGCCTCGGCCCTGGAATTGAGAGGCAGGTCCGAACCGTGAGTATCGGCCGATAACTTGGTATTGCCCACGAACCAGCCCTCGAATACCTCAGGGTTGCTTCTGGCAATCGATGGGAGCGGACCCACGGTCTGAACATCGGAGATCCTCCTCTCATCCACCAAATCATCGCCGTTGTAGAACTTTATGTCATGGTTACCGACGATCTCGACCTCGAAGCTGCCTTCGAATTCATAGATGTCGCTGGAATCCAGAGTTATCTTTCCCTTGTAGTAGGCGGTGTTCGAATAGACCCCGGTAACGCTGTATTCGCCGACATCCGTGAATTTGACCGAATTGGCGAACGGGCTGTAGTTTATCTTGTCGTAACTGTACTCGACAGACAGCGTGTGGTCGCCCATGGTCTGCCCCAGGCTCTTGTCAACGACGACTTCCGAATAATGAGAGTTGCCGTCCCAAACCACTGTGGTGTCTCCATCCTTAAGATAGAACGCATACAGATCAATCCTGGTAGATGTGGCCGTACCGACGGGGATCGTGGCCTCAGGAGCATATGTGTACGTGTATGTGTAGCCGGTCTGGCTCGGACTCCTCGTGCTCCATCCGACAAAGATGTGCCCATCATGACTGTAGTCGACTGGTTTCAGCTTGATGTAACCGCTTGAATCGGCCTTCTGCTCGAACCTCTGATAATCCGATTCGAAGTATCCGTGGTAGTACACGTTGAATACGTCGCTGTATGTGTACAGGGTGATATTCTCGGTGACAGTAAGGGTGTAATTACCGCCGGTGTTATCCAGCTCATCTCCGTCTTCCATCTCTGGCGTAGTATACCAAGGGGTCGTTCCATTGCCATAGTTCGAGAAGGTTACCGTAGTGTACAGCGGTATGTTCTTTCCATGGTAATCGATATCCCCCGACATCGTGGATTGTTGTTCCAGGATCTCATCCAGAGTCTTTCCATTCACAACGAAGTTTATGTCTGCGGATTGAACCTTTGATTTGATGTTCAGCACGATGTCGCTGGTGACCGAGAACCTCCAGGAGTATCCCTTGTTACCGGACAGTTTATCTGGTGAGCCCACTGTCGCGGTGTCTAGAGAGCTCCCCTCTATCGTGGCATCGACATCCAGATCGTACCCTGCATTGGGGGTCACGGTCAGCAGGACTTCTGTTCCGTGATTGACTGTTCCGGCTGGAACGGATGATGCGACAGCGGTATGGCCGTCAGTGGTGTAACTGAAATTGTGCTCAGAAACTTCCCATTCGGCAATGAGGGTCAGATCGCTGCTTATTGGATTGTTGAAATCGAATAACGTTGTACCGTTGTAGAAACCCCTCAGAGTGTAGACGCCTATGGTCTGATTATCTCCAGTATAAGAGTTGTCATCGACCGTTATGGATGGACGCGAGATATTGCCACCGTCAACTACTGAACCTACATACCTCTGATAGCCGTTGCTGAATTCTCCGATGGGCGTTATAAACGTGACCTTGTGTCCGCCTGAGGGATATTTGGGGGTGAAGGTAATCGACTCCGGATCCATAGCACCGACCTTGTAGTAGTACAATCCATCTTTGTTGATCATCTGTCCGTCTACCAGCTCCGGACTTGCGGTCCAAGACGAGATTGCAATACCATCGACTCTCTTCATGACAGGAAGAGGCGTCTCCTGTTCGAAGAGTACTTTCTTGTTGCCGTCCCATCCGCCTGAAACGATGTATGCTGAATAGTTAGAACCTATGCTTATATCGACGGCCCTTCTCTCGTATTTTACGATTATCGGCTCCGTCCAAGTCGATGGTCCTGATGTGGTCTTCATCCTGAATCCAGTGACCTGCGAAGAATCTTTCATGATTCCGATTATCGTGAATGTATCCGGAACGGTTACGGTACGATATGTCTCTGTGAGAGCTGCGATTATTTGTTCATTGGTACCGGACACGTTGTCGGTTCCGTTGAGTTCCATACCTGGTACCACGCGGAACTGATAGCCGCCTTCGTAACCATCTTTGATGTAAGTCAACGGCAATTGGATCTCCATCAATGTAGTATAGCCGTTTCCTTCTAGATTCCTGAACTGCATCTGTACCCGCACGTTGTCCATCTGCTGGTCTACATACTTTCCGTAGATGGTCAGAGTTCCGGCTTTAGCTTCCGAGGCCTTGGAATCGTCTAGGGCATTGTAACCCAGGATCTGCTGTGTCATTCCGAGGTCGAAATACCATCCTCCAGACGAGTATGGGATTTGTTTCCTTGCCATATCTGCACCCACGGCTGGTAGGAACGTATCTCCTATTCCCATCTGCATGCTGCCTGAATACTTCTCAACGTTGCCGTCCATTATCTTGTAATTGACGGTGAAGAGCACACTCTTGGTCTGGGCTATGATGTATGCAGGTTTATCGTACTTGGTCCAGTTCAAATGGAACTTCTCTGTTCTAGAATCCGCTCCGGGATTGTCAAGACCCTGTACATCGGAAGTTGTCCATTCATGATAGTTATACTCCTCGTTCATCACGAACACTTCTTCTCCATCGACGGTGTCAGGGAATCCCTCGAATACAACGTAGCTGTATCCCGGCGATATCACCACATCGATGGTCGGTAACTCGCCTTCGGGATTGTTTATGATCCTTTCCTCCGCCTGCCTGAATATCAGGGTATCCAATGCACCGGCGTACTTGGTGTACTTGATTATGGAACCGGGCGCCACGTCCGATTCGTATACGGTGGATGTGGTCGCTCCCGTGATGGTCAGACTGTCGACGATGGATGCCGATATGATGTAGTAGGTGAATTCTGAAACCGCTTTGCTGTTGACGATCGCGGTTCCCAACAGCTTATATTCCTGATAAGCGGGGGTGCTGTCGGCGTGATATCTTAAACAAACCTCATAGATTCCGAAAGGCACATAGTTCCTATACACCTTCGGTGTAGGCACGCCCATTCCACTCATCAGAGGCAACTGGTGATATTCGCCTGTTTCAGTATTGAGCATCAATACATCGGTCTTGGCTAGCTCGGATGGCGTTATCTTGTTGTCATCGAATATCATCACCAGCCTGACGATCCTCTCGCCGATATCCTCTGCGGAGACCGAGCAGTTTCCAGTTACAAGCATGGTTGTGGAGGCCTTGGCCTCGTCTCCGATCAGACACTCCCCGGTGGTGACCCATCTGTTGAACTCATAGTTGCCATAGGGGGTGTAGGAGAGCTCGATGGTATCTCCATAATGGGCCTCTGTGAACGGGAACAGTATATGGCTCCTCTTCCCGTCACGGATGAGGAATGCGTCAACGGTACCGTTGTCGGTGGATTCTACGTTGACAGTATAGTTCAGCCTCTGCCATATTGCCTGATAATAGACAGTATAATTGGTAGCGGGGTTGTCGATCTTGTAATTATGTGCAGTATCTCCAGGGTCATAATGGATGTTGGTGAATTCACTGATGATGAGCTCTCCGTCCGTGTTCGTTGCTTCGATTATGACCTTGGTGACATAGTTGTCGGCATCCACGAACGCCCTTATGCTCCTCTCGGAACCGGGACGCGGGTAGAGCGGATCTGGGATGTAGATGCCATACCAGCTGACCAACCTGTATCCTGGATTGACGGCGTCACCGAGGACGTATGTGAACGAGTAGTATCTGTTGCTGTATCCGGAGAGACACTGATAAGTATCATCGACGGACGGCGTTCCGGCACTGGTGCGCTCGTAATGGTTGCCGAATCTGTCCTTATAATAATAACCGTTAGGATAATTGACGTCATCCCACACTATGGTCTGACCGTTCACAGATTCTATAGTGAATTCAATATTTCCGTCAACAGAATACACGGTGCTCCTGACGAGCTCGTATCCGTTGTTCGCCTCCTTCCAGACGTTTCCATAGCTATCCCTGTAATGAGTAACGGTCTCTGAATGTTCGACATCCACCTGTTCATCGTCGATGGTTTCGGTGGTGGTCCAAGTGATCGTTTCGGTGAACGGAGTGAGTACGTTCTCATCGTAGCAGTAATAGCTGCCTTTTCCGTCCGAGTAGAATCTGACCTTGCTTCCTTCTGTCTTGTAGTATTTGACACCGCCTTCGGTATACTCGTTGTATACGATGCCGTTCGCATCAACCCAGGTGTTACCTACCTTTCTGAAGTCCTGGGGATCGGGGAACACATAGTGCTCGTTGAACACCATATTCAGATCTGAAGTGGCATTCGGCGTGCTGACCATCCTGATCTTGATAGCGATGTTGGAGGTCAATGCAAAGAGTTTGATGACTGGTTTATCGCCCACATATCCTACCATGGATGGGGTCATTACGGTCTCTGGATGGATCGGAGTCGCCTTGCCGTTTATCGGATCGTTGTCGGAAAACGCCTGCCAGCGTATGAACTTCTGCTCGCCACTGGCCTTGGAGAGGACCAGGTCCTGTGCCTGCTTGAGGACCAGTACCGTAGCGTCCGATGTTGTCCTATCCGCCTTCGGTACGAATATGCTGAAATCGGATCCGACCTTTACTGAAGGGTAAATATCCTTGCCGGCGATGGTGGCCATCACATATTCGCTGTCTGACCCGTTGGTCAGTTTTACAGGCTCGCCGGACGGGCCAGTGTAGTAGAATTCGATCTTCACATCCCAGCCGACCCATTTGGCATACAGGATCGTATCCTTGGAAACGGAATCGTTGGATGAATCCCACTTCAGGATGAAATTGCTGTCCTTGTACCATCCGCCGAAGTCATACCCTTCCCTGCTCTTCACAGGCAACATCTCGGACGTTATCCTGACTGCCCCGGCCTCCTGTGGGAGATACAGCCTGGTACTCGTTCCGTCCATATAATCGAAGTTGACCGTGAACATGTATCTGGCGTAAAGCGTGATATCCTTGGTAACTGGAATATCATGATTGAATGGATTGGTGAATTCCGGATCGGTATACCAACCGACGAATCCGCTTTGGGTTTCGACTACATCCTTAGGTATGGTTGTTCCTGAATAGATGGACAGATCCGAGTAGGTCTTGCCGTCTGTACGGCTGTCAACGAATTCCACTGTGACCTTGTCCTTCTTCATTATCACCAACTTAACGATAGAATCCGAACCGCTACCGATAGCAATATTGAATTTCAGAATCAGTTCGGACTTGGCATCATCACCTGCGCCGAGCGGATAATCCTCAACAAAATATCTTATGGTTGACGGAACCGTTCCGGAAAGGATACCGATTGTCTTTCCGTCCCATGATTCAGTGTTGTTATCGCTTTTGATGATTGAACTGCCTGTACTCAGCCATCCAGAGGTGTTATCTGGGTTAAGAGCAGCTGTAACACGGATCCTGGCCCCATCAGGGAGTTTGATCTTGCCGCTATCATTGATGTCAGTGGATACGCTGGTAAGTATAAGATCACTCATAGAACCCGTCATTGGGAACATGATTTCCGCGTATCCTGTATACTTTCCGGTGTCCGATGTGGTCTCTTCGGCTTTGATCTTGACGGTGAAATTTGTATTGCCCTGTTCTGGAGATAGGGTTGTGCTGATGTACATATCTACACGGACCTCTATGTCATTGACAGGCATGACATAGGAGCTTCCGTCAGACAGCCTTACTACGGATACCTCCTGGAATGTGAGTGTAGCATAACCAATGTATGCAGTGCTGGTTTCTGGACATCCCATCAGTTCGATATTGAGTCTGTATTGACCGGCACTCGTCCCTGAATCGAACAGCACGGTCCCTGAGGCATCCTCATCGAGGTATACCCCGTTATTGGATCCGGCTTCAGGGATGCTGATCTGATTCCTTGCTACGATGCTGTTGCCTTCGCCTGGGAGACCAAACGCTAATCCGAATTCATAGTGGTTGAACGGTGAGGCCCCGTCCGACGGTTTGGTAATGACATAATCATGTCCGTGGCTATCGGATCCCAGGGATGTGAACGTTCCTCCAAGATATTGGATGGTCGTATCACGGGAGATCTTCATCAGATCCACAGATATGTCTGAAGCAACGAATATATCAGATGTCGTAGGCTGAAGGTTGATGGTGGCAGACCTCTTCTCGACACCACCGATGAACCAACAGACGGCATAATTGCTGAATTTCGTGGTATCAGCGGCCCTGTATGTACCTTCCTTGCTGACGACGAATCCGCCGGAAGAATCCGGCCTGCAGACGACGTAAGCACCGGATGCCGAAGGGCCCTGAGATGCCAGAATCATGTTTCCATTCACCAATCCGTATGTGCTGCCCTCTGTGTCCCTGACAAAGAATGTGGAACCTCCGGTAAAGACTATGGTGTTGGACGGTGACGCTGCCATCGTGTATGTGTTGTCCCTTGTGATACTGTTGAGCTGACGTACGTTGTCTGCAGGGTAGAATATCCTTACAGTAGAGTCATACTTCAAGGTCATCTCGCCGATATCGTACAGACTGAGTGTCTCGTTCGTGGTGATCGTGTTCCTTCCGGTGATCTCCAGGAACGACTGTGTCAAAATGAGTTCCGTGACACGGTGTACACCGGTCATCGCAGCATTGTTCTGCAAATTGTTGAGCTCTACGAAGGTACTCATAGCGGTGAGACATGCGTTACCGCTTCCCATTATGCTACCGGTAATCCTCACATCCCCGTTCTTTCCGTTCCCGTAGACGCTTATGAAACCGTGACCCTGAACCAGGCTGGTGGTGAACGGGTCTACTGTCGTCTGAAGGTCGTCCCCTTCACCGGTGCTGATATTACCGCCTGCGTAAATGGATCCGACAGAGATTGACTTCTTCTCAGTGCCTGTATATGTCGTGTAAGAGTAGACTCCCGTATTATCGTCGCGGGTGAACGAATAACCGATATAGATCTCGGTATCTCCCCAGGTCTTTCCCATCAGGCCTCCTCCGAAGAGCGAGCCTCCGATGTCAGCTTCTTCGATGACAACGATGGAGTCGGATACGAAAGTATTGCTGTATCCATCAACACCCAGACGCGAACCTCCGTAGACGGACCCTAGGATTTTGGTAGATCCTTTGATGTATACGCCTCTCGTTCCGGTGGTGGCCACTACGTTCTGCGAACCAAGACCTCCGCCGAACACGGAGCCCTCGACGATACCACCCTGCATCTCAACGGCAGTGAAACCCACCACCTTACCGTTGGCGCCTCCTCCGTAGACATCACCCTGGATGAGCCCTCCGGAAATGTACACCGATGTGTTTCCCGTTACCCTTGCGTAATTGAGATAACGGCCTTCCATCCCATCCTCGCTTACATATGTATTTGAGACATCGTATGCAAAGGAATATCCTCCGTCGGTACCGACGAACCAGGGAATGGTGGTGAATTCGTATGAACCATCGGTTTTGACATTGACCACAATCATCTGCGTTCCATCGGCTATCGTCCAGGCGTTGCCGGTCTTCTCCAACTGGACTCCTTTTCCTGCGCCGTAGACAGAACCCTCTACCTTTGCGTTGCCTTCAATATTTACGTCGATATCACCGAGGACCGATGCCACATAAGTCGGATTTCCGGTGCTTATCTCCTCGTTCACGAAACTTATGGACTTGTCTCCGGCCACATAGGAAGCGAGCTTAGGCACTGACATCCCTCCGCCATAGACGGAGCCGTGAACTACAGAATCGCCAGCTATTTTTACATGGACATTTCCATAGATGTATGACCTTCCAGTCGAATAATTGTATTTCCCTATGTTGGTTTTTTCTGCGAACGTACCGTCTGCGTTGTGTTTGACCTTATCGAGTCCACCGCTTCCGCCCCCGTAGACGGAGCCAAAAACCTCTCCTCCGATGACATTCACGCTAACATTGAATCTGCTGGGATCCTGGTCATTCCCGACGCTTCCTCTATATCCGCCACCATAGACATTGAAAACCTTGCCTCCGGCAACGGTAACGGTTATACTTCCGTCGATCATCGATTTTCCATAGGGATATGAAAAGGTGTCATAACCGGCGCCGTAGATGCTGGCCACCGTTGAATTGTCACCCATGTAAATGATGACGTCCTTGACACATTCCATACTGGTTTCCGCACCATCTGTGATGGTACCGCAAGCGACGTGTCTGACAACCGCATCCCCTGTGATTTCCAGATATGCTGTTTCTGTTGATGTCGTCCCAGTACGTCCTCCGGCCTGAACATCCCAAACAGATGCAGTGCCTGACAAGAATACGTGCGTGGAACCGAAAACCGCTGACGGCGCATTCTTGATTCCTTTAGAATTACCTCCCTCAAGGACACTGGACTGCGTGAATTTGCAGGCATTATGATCGAAACCTCTGCCCTGGATTCCGGTGATGCTGTCTTCCCATGTGTCTCCGGGCATGAAATGACCAGTAAGATAGACGAATGTCCCTCCAGTCATCTGCTTACTGCTACCATTTCCGCCATGTATGTAGCTCAGCCCTCCTCCTCCGGAACCTCCTGATACCGTATCAATAGTCGTTCCGCCTTTCAACACCAAATATGTTGAGAGCGGAGAGCTATCAGTACCGATGCTTATCGCTGTGTTTGAGGAATTAAGGCTCCCTGCGAGTATGTTGGAATAGACTCCGCTGTGGACTATCACCATAGTCCCTAATGTAACGTCAACAGTATCGGTTGGGATTCCGAAAACTGCTCCCTTCTGCTGGACACCATAGTAGTCGATACGGGAACTTAAAATGTTCTTCTCATATCCGGACAGCGTACAGGTTCCGTTCGTTCCGCCAAAAATCTGAGGGGCCCCGTCCATTTGCTGATCCGTATTGGAATCAGTCGGGTTTATGGAACCTGATAACAGCGGATTGCTAATATTCGTACCCATGATCAAAATGTGCCCGTTTGCGAATATTGTGCTCACCGAAGCGTCTCCCTGCTTGGATTTATTCTCGGCATGCATGTCGACATTATCTATGATCACGTTGCCACTGAGGCGTGCGCTTTCATTCTTTTCAGAATTGATTCTCAAAATTGGCTTCATCATATTAGCCGATTCTTCGGACCTGTACGTTCCAGAAGGGATCTCGTTGGGATAGTTGGACTGGTTCCCTATGTTCACATAGAAATCCCCTGCCTTTGTCCTCTCGTTGGTCAGATGATATATCGTTCCGAACATATCCGAGACAGTACGTCCATCCCCGCGTATGACCTTGGAGTACTCGACTGCATAAGGCCAAACGGTTTCTTTGACAGTGCCGACGGTACCATCATACCATTCAAAAAATCCGACCTTACCATCCTTATGGTTATCGTTGCTCAGAGTTGGATTACCGTTTTTGAATACGAATCCCAGATTGGCATACGGGCTGACAACTTCTATCGTTGTCTCTACAATCTTCGTATTGTTAACGTCGATGTTCTTATCCCAACTGATCCAGTCCTTGTTCAGGACAAAAATGTCCGGAGTGATCCATTTCGCATAGAGGTCTGTGACGCTGTTTGGAACGACGTCCCCGGGCAGGACAAGATTATTCCCGCTGCTGTCTGTCCATCCTGCGAAGACCTTGTTGAACTGAATAGTGATGTTTGAATCAAAGGTTACCTTGATCGTTATTGGATCCGTCGTCGTTTGCTTGTAGGTGAAACCTGACTTTGACACATCGAGCAAAGCGAAGTGCAATTCTTGAGCATGCTGGGAAAACGAAATAAGGGGTGTTCCCGTTTGCCGATTTATGTCTCGTAAACATAACGCCACGGGAACGTGGC